>Ga0209212_1002572_pt1 | contig 25449 bp, 37 predicted proteins | sample RifGroC2_FD_183996 | JGI IMG/M metagenome (GOLD analysis project Ga0209212, IMG submission 183996) | Groundwater microbial communities from Rifle, Colorado, USA - Groundwater C2 (SPAdes) (version 2) | ecosystem: Environmental > Aquatic > Deep subsurface > Groundwater | place: Rifle, Colorado... | reverse complement strand
AACATGGCCGCTTTGCCCATTCTTGCGACTGAGTCCTTTGCGGCCTGAACACTCTCTTCAGTCTCATCCTCCTTCTCCTTCGGTTTTTCCGGAGCCTCCTTGGCCTGCTCTTCCTGGGCGGCGAGGATCCAGACATCGGCATGCTTGAGCATCTTCCTGGCGCTCGGCTCATCGACCAGAATCACCTCGCCCTGTTTCCAGATGATGCCGGTCCCATAGATTCCATCCCGGTACCGGGCACGGTGGCCGACATACTTGACCGGCAGTTTCGCGGCCTGGACCAGTTGCGGGGCAGGGGCGGCGATCTTGACCACCTTGATCTCCGGCTGGACCTTGGAACATTCCTTGACGATGGACAGGAACAGAACCCGCTCCATCTTCTCTTTGGCAGAAAGCGAATCGAACTCCTCCCGGGTCTTGTCGGGAACCCCTACCGTTCGTTCCAGCCAATTTTTGTGGCCGTCGGCCGCAGTCGCTTCCGGATTGGCCAGATGAAAGTTGACGCCGGTCTCGTACCGGCCGCGGGTTTCCTCGGAGAGATCGTCCCACGCGATAATCGCCGGGTTCTCGTCATCCAATCTGGTCGCCTGGATCGCGACATTCACAATCTTTGCAATATCTGCTGATTTCACTTTATCCTCCTTTGGGATACCCGGCGCCGTAGTGGCGCCGGGGTTCTCGTTCAGTTTACGGCTGGCCGCCCATCTCGGCGAGAACGTAGATATCCTGGACACCAACGGCCGCACAGTCGGCTCCGGCAATGGTCAGGATCAGGTACGCATCCTTCGGGAGGGTGACAGGCTTGGTACTGGTCGTCTTGCGAGCGGTCACGGCGCTGTCCATCGCCAAAGCGGTGGCGAAGAAGTCATCGTCCTGTGGGACGGCGGTGCTATCAACGCCATCGACATAGGCAAAGCCGACCTTGACCGTCACCTGGGCGGTGAAGGCGTCGGAGATGTACGACAGGTAATCGTACAGTTTCATGCCGGCCTTCAGGACGCCCAACCGAATGATATCGGTCTGGACGACCTGGGTGGCGTCGTTGCTGTCGGTGAAGACTCCGTTCGCATCGACGGTGAGGTTGAAGGGGCCAATCACGGACAGGTTGCCGTAAGGCACCCCGCCGAAGTTGAATTTGTTGTTCACATTGTCTGCGGTAATGTTCGCCATCTCAATTCCTCCATGGAATTTTATTTGTTTGGTTCCCGGTCCCCTCCGGTCGCCTCGTGCTTTATTTCAAGAGAACAGCTACTTAAACGCCAAGCTCAACGGCAGAGTCGATCGCCATAATACCGAAGTCGGTATATTCTTCCTGGGTACCGTGATTGATCAGGAACCGGGTCTTGGATTTCCCGCCGACCATGCCGATCAGGACTTCCAGCTTGTCGCCGTGATCCAATTCTTTCTCGGACCAGAAGAACGGGTTTCCGGTCTGCCGAGCCTTGCCGTATGCTTCAGCCAGGGCCTGGCCGCCGAGCAGGATCGCCCGGTCAACGGCATGGGTCGTGGAGAAAGCGGCCGGAACCGTACCGGACGACTCGGTGGTCGAGGTCGCGCTGGCACAGTACAGCATGGCGTTGGTCGAATAGAACCGGATCGGTTTCGGCATCTTCACGATCAGGATACCGTTCCACAAGCCTGCCTCACCCATGAACAGCGGGTTGTTCTTGGCCATGGAAGCGCGGGCCATGGCGTTCGCCTGCCAGGTCCGGAAGTTGGTGGACTTGACGATCGATGTGTACTGTTCGCTAGAAACTCCCAGTACACGCATCGGGGCGTCGGTGGCCATCTGGTCGTCCGGGAACCGAACGGGCGGAGGAGGAAGAGGCATGCCGTCCAGCTTTGTCCGCAGCGCGTCTACCAGGTCGATGTTCATGATATCAGTGGTGGCGAAATCAACATCGCCGCCGTTCAGGTTGATGTGCTCCAGGCCGGACCCGGTGGACATGAAATGCCGGTTGTAGGTCGGGGCCTTGACCGTGTTCACGCAGATGCTCGCAAAATCGGCATCGGACGCCAGGGGCACGGCCCACTCGATATCATTGGCGAACCCGCGCGCGCCTGCCATGTGAACGATACAGAGCTGGTCCTGCAGGCGGTCCATGTAGTTCTTGCCAAGGGCGCGGGCCAGGGACCGGAGCTGGTGCGGAGTCCGCTGCTGGGTCATGGAACCGCCGGCGGAGATCGGGTACCGGCACTGATTGATCCGGAGCGAGTCCTGGCTGAAGGTCATCGCCTGGCCGCGGCCTTCGGCGACCGCCTCGCCCATGATTGGCTTACCGCCCAAGGGGTTGATCAGGTCGAAGGTAACTTCATCGCCGGCGTTCTTCATCAGGTCCATGCACCGAACGATGGGCATCTCGTTGGAACTCTGGAAACGAAGATTGCTCTCGGCGTCGGACTGCTGCGGCAGTTTACCGGTAAGCCGGTTGATGATGGTGGGGCGCTGCATATTCGCAGCAAACAGCCCAGCGGACTGGATCTGTACCGCCTGCGGGGAACCGTAAGGAATCGTGGTCATAGCTCTTCTCCAAAAGAAATAGGTTGATTAAACAGCTTTCCGGAGGATCTCTTCGATCTGGTCCGGAGTCTTGCCCATGAACGCATCGATCTGCTTCAGGGGGTTCCCGGCACTCATAATCGCATCTACCGGATTATGAGGGACCTGGGACCCGCCAGGAATCTCAGAAAGACTCGTCGGCACAGGACGTTTCGGTGCGGGAATTCCCGCGGCTGTTTGCCCATCGGCCTGTTTCCCCTGGCCCGCGGTATCGCCCGCGGGTGGCTGGTATCCAGTGGCTGCCTTGAAGGTGTCCAGCATTTTTATAATAGCGACATCATTGCCGCCTTTAATATCTTCGACATACGCTTTCTGCACGGCCGGTGATTGCGATTCGATCCATGTCCCAAGTTCCTCACCGGCAATGATTGCGTCTAAATCACTATGGACCTTCCTGATCGAGTCAAAGTGCTCTTTCTTGTCGGCCTCAACCGCCTTCTCTTTGACTGGGGCAATATCCGATTTCAGGGTATTGATCTCCTCGGCCTGGGCCGCGATCTGGGCGGTGTAGAAACCCCGCTCCTTCGTGAGCATCGTTTCAAACGCCGTGACCAGGTCGGGGAACTCTTTCCGGACCTCGTCGAGGATCTCGTTCGTCTCCTCCTGGGTGGCGGTCCCTTCTACCTGGGCGTTCTGGGCGGTGGCCATTTTATCCATCGCCGCCTGAAGTTCAGCGTTCTTGCTGATCTGCTCTTCGAGCGCGGTACGGGCTGAACTTGCCTCGACCCGTGCCTCGACCAGCTTCTCATACGGGATGGTATGCACCCCATCCTTGGCCATGATCACCGGCTCTTTTTCCGGAACGGCCGCCGGTTCTGCCGGGACGACTTCTTTCATCGGTTCCGGCTGCGCCTCTTCTTCGGGAACTGCCTCTTGTTCCGCCTCGACCGCCGGGAGCTCGCCGCCAAGCAGTAACCCGGCCATCTTCTCCGGGGGGATCACGCCGTCAACTTGGTTCGCTTCAAAATATTCCAGATCAGTAGTTTCCATCCTGTCCTCCTGCCACATATCGCCGTGGCCGCTTTAAGAGAACTACGCTCTATCGGCATTATATACGCTGAAGTTAATGTAGTCCAAGAACTTTTTTATTTATCCTGCTGTTTTTTCGCTTTCAAAAGAACTTCTGGTATTTCCTGCCGCCAATGGCCGGGCGCATGTACCCGCCCTTGCTCCGACCCTGCGGGAAAGTGCTGGCGACCGTAGTCAGAATCACCGGCCAGGCCGTTCCCTTGCAGTCTGGGCACTCAATGCTCGTTGGTTTGTCGGCCAGCTTGCATTCATGCTCCATTACTTTCCTGCATCTGATGCACTCGTAGTCGTATTTCATTCCTTGCCGTCTCCGTAGTGTTTTTTGAAGATAGCCGCTGAATCGAGAATTCCAGCCCGCAAGGCGTGTATCTCGCTGACCGTGGCCCCTGCCTCCCTGGCCAGTTCCTCAACCTTGCCGATTTGCATCAGCATGGCATTGTGACACTCAAGAAACTTCGTGTAGGATTTTACCTTTTCGTTGGCGTCCCGCGCCCCAGAGCAGTATGCCTCTGTTTCTTCGGGGGTGTATCTCTTTGGGGATTTAGCCGTCTCTGAAGCCGCCTGCGCCGCAGCTTGTACGGATTGATGAAGCAAGTTTATTGTGGATGGATCGGCGGTCCTGAAATATTCGCAGGACGAGCAGGCGCGGAATCCGCCAAATGGGTTCAAGCATTCTCCATTTTTTATGGTTCCGATGAATGCTCGGCATACTGAGCAGGTCGGTCCCGTCTGATGGCTGGCCTTCGGCTCTGTTTTCGATGGCCCATTCTGGATATACTTCGCAACCCTATCGAGCCATTCCTCAACTAATTGTGGGGGTGCGAAAGAAAACGGCGCTGGTCCCGGATGTGGCGCTTTGGAACACGACCCATCCGCCGATGCGCCTATCAGATCCTTACCGGAGAAGACCTCAAGGAGAATCTTCGCCGTTGCCTGATCAGCTTTACTGCAAGTCGTTCCGCTCTTGACTCGCTCAAGAACCAACTTGATTTCATCCATCAATCCGTTTGATACCTGTATCATTGTTCTTCTCCTTTTGAAAATGGGGGCCGTGGCGAGCGGCCCCCGGTCATTGGTTACTGCATGAACTTCCAGTCGATCACAACCGTTCCGGCAATGTCACCGGTCAGATCAGCGCCGGCCGTGTTGCCCCATGTCGAGCAAATGTTCCAGTGGACCAAATGCGATCCGGCGGTAGCGAGGACAACGGGCGTCCCGGCCCCAACGGCAACGGTAAGAACGTCAGGAGTCCCGGCCATATCGGCGGTAGTGATCGGACCAAGCAGGTCTTCGAGTCCGGCGGCGTCAGCGCCACACGTAGCAGCGGCTGCAGAACCAAGCACGGTGCCGACGCAACCTTCAGCGGCAGCATTTGCCGAATCCTCTGCCAGCGTGGTGGCCATGGACACTGAGACGTTCTCAACAATGATCTCGCCGGCCGGGAAGGTGTAGAGCAGATACCCGTCGCACAGGGCGGCATTGTCGGCAACGGTAACGGCATCGGCCTGGCTTACGGTCAGCACGGTGTGGTGCTGGTAGCCATCGCCATACTCAACGGCTGTCACGCCGGTATTCACAGCGCCAATATTGCTGATGTTCCGGAGGTCGCCGCCTGAATCGAGGATCGCGGCTTTCCCAGCGGCCGGGACGGTGGCGCTTGACCCGTCCAAAAGGTTCAACTCGGCAGCTGTGGAGCCAAGCGTGGTTCCAACCGGGTCCCTCAGCACGCCATAAGTCAAAATTCCGGTAGCCGGCCAGGTATAATCTTCACCCGTGTCAAGGACAACGGCCTTGCTCGCTGCGCCCGTACCGAGAGCGGTGATATCCAGATAGCTTAACTCGGCGGCAGTAGCCGTCATCCCGTCTACCTTATTGATCTCCGCTCCGGTCGCCGTTACCTCGGTCACGGTGAACACGCCCGAATTGGTCTGATACCAGCCAATCACCTCTTCGCTCACGATCTTGGTGTCGCCGTTTGCCCAGTCAACATCCTGGCCCAGCCGAACCGGGCCACGCGCTCCATCGCCGGAATACGTCACCCAATAGTCAGCAAACGCCGGAACTGATCCGACAACCAGCAACACCAGGGCCGCGAAAAGGATTACCCATCGTCGGCCAAACACGTTCTTTTTCATTTTTCTTCTCCTGCTGTGTTTTATTGGCCGCTATTGGCCGTCCCGCTTGTCGGCGGATTTTCTGTATTTTTCAACTCGCTTGAGGCCTCGTTTCACCTGGTCAATATCCAGGCCCAGTGCGAATATCGCCACCAGTAAAGTGCTGTATCTCTTAACCATTCCCCCCCTCCACGCCGGCCAACAGACCGGAATCCGGTTCTGCCATCGCCTCGGCCGGGACCGGGGCGGGCGGGGCAAGTCCACCAGGTTCACCAGGGCGGGCCGGGAACATCGGGCTGGTATTTTCAGCAACAGGCGTGGCGGGCATGGTCGGGCCGGCGACGATGGGCGCCTGGTCCTGGTCGTTGAACCCGGCCGACTTCAAGACCTGGTCGGCGGCCGGAGCCACCCCGGGTGCAGCTACTATCTGGGTCCCGGCCTGGACTGCGGCGAAGATTGCCTCGATCCGCTTGTTGATGATATCGGTGATCATCTTCTCTTTCTGGGTATCCTTGTACCCTTCGTCCATCTCCAGCTTGCGGAGCTTCAGCTCGTACTGATCTTTGATCCTGGCCTGTTCGACCGCGGCGTCGACCAGCTGCTGAATCTCTTCCTCACTGGGGACGGTGGCCATCTTGCGCAGCCCTTCGACCAGTTCTTTCTTCACGTCATACGGAAGATTCATCAGGGAAACGAGATGCGGCATGGCGAGCGCCTGGAACTGGGGTGGCATCGACTTGAACGCCTCGGACATCGACACCAATTCCTGAGCCCTGAAGGACGGAGTAGATGGAACATCCGAGATGGTCACGTTCAGTTTGATCCGCTCTGTATCGTTGTTCAGGTACAATTCACCGGGTACTTTCTGGTTCAGGATAATTGTCCGGTCCTCTTTGATCAGACCTCCATCGACGGTGACGGGCGTCTCTTCGTTGCCGATATCCTCGATGATCATGGAAAGAATAGCTTCGCCAACCCGTGACCGACCCTCGGAAAAGTTGTCGTTGATATCACCCAGGGCCTGAACGGTCTGCTCAACAAGCTGGCTGATCGCGGATCCGGACCGACCTTGGGCATCGTTGCCGCCAAACACTTCGGAAATCCGGCCGGCCCGGCGAATCGATTCCCTGGCTTCCCGGAGTCTGGCGGCCTGCTGCTCGTTCAGTTGGAAATCCTTCTCGATCTTGAATATCCCGTCATTGGCCATGGCCTCGGCGTTCAAAAGGATATCCGAATCCGGCCGAGATACCTCGTCACGGAAGGTATCGTCATCGTCAACAACTGCCCCTTCGGTCCTGATCACCCGGACGGAAGAGAGGCCCCACTGCATCTTGGCCACCCGAACATTGATTTCGTCCTGCAGGAACATCATTCCCCGGGCCAAGCCGTAAGGAACCCGGGTCCGGTCTTCACGCTTGCCCCAGAACGGGAAATAAGGGAAATGGTTATGCTTATAGGGTGAAGGGATGTCATGCAAAAGGTGGGGCCCGGCGAACCAGGCGAGGCGAACCTTGCCGACAACCGATTCGATCAGTTCCCCACCATTGGCCAGGGCCACGAGATGAAGGGCGTTCTGCTCATCGAACTCGACAACCCGACCGCCCCTGACTTTCAAAGCGGTGACAGCTTCAAACTTCCGGTACCAGAGTTCAAAAAGACAGATCCGCCCGTTCAGGGCATCTCGCCATTCCTGTTCTTCCCAGGTAAACGATCTCTCATCGGTCCAGTTCTTATAAAGCCCGGTCTGCTGGCCGCCCTCCATGTACTGAGTGGCGTCATAAGCGGACATCCCGTTGCCGGCCGCCTTGATCGTCTCTGCCTGGTCCGGGAACATGGCCGTGGCGATATCGATATCAGTCCATCGACGCCGAAGGAGCCAACGCGCATCCGAAATATCATCTTTCCGGGAAAACCAATCGTGCCAAATTTCGTTGCGGTGAACATCTGTGCAGCGGATCGGGAACTGAAACGGATCCGAGGACCGGGAAACCTCCACCCAACCCAAGCCAACCTTTACCTGCGAAGCATACGCCGCGGCGCAGGCCCGGTCAGCCTTCGATCTCCGCTCCGCCTGGTTCAACCGGTAGTTCAGGGCTTCCGCTACATCGTCACCCTCACCCACTTTGTCAGGCAAAACCCGGAAATCAGATCGGTTCTTCGCCTCCATCCCCAGGATTTCGTCAATCGTCGGCCCCATGACCGGCTCAATCGCCGGCGGGATCCCGAGAAGCCGCTGCTTATAGAGTGCGTCGGAATCAAGCTGGTTCCCGTCGCAATAATCCATCTCCTTGTCAGCGTTCGCCCGCCAGATAGGTTGCTCATCAATCTCAAGAGCGATGGCGTTCAGCAAATTGTTCGGGGTGAAGTCGCCTTGCCGCAGATTCATGCCGTCCTCCAGTCAGAAGCGCGCCGTCGTTTCGGTTTCGGATTTTCAGAACCGGACCTCATCTGCATTTCAGCCTCCATATTCAAGCGAACTCCAAACATCCCAAGGCCCCGGGTAAGGGTCTCGAACCCGTCATATCCATGCGAAGCGTCATCATGCCGCGGGGTCTCTTTCCAGCAGCCGAGCTTATCATCCCAATCAACCCGGAAATTCTGCAAATGGTTGATCCCGACCGCGCATTTCTCTTTATCGATGAAAACGGAGGGTAGCCACACCTTCACTTCCTGGATCGCCGTCCCTTTCCGCAAAACCCGGGGGACAACACAGATATTGCGCATCCCCGCCGCCGAAAGGATCTGCTTCAACGTCTTCGGCTTCGCGTCACCCTTCGTGGCGGTTCCAATTCGCTTCGAGCCCGCATCGTGCGGCAGGAAATGACGCCCGTAATTGTAGGGTAATTTCTGGATCCGCATCCAGTATTCCACCACATCGTCATCCGTTCCTTCCAGATAATCGATAACCCGATCCTGGAAGCCAACACGCTGATGGAACCAGATCGTCATCTTATCGCTGATACCAAAATCCCAACCAGTATTCACCGGGTACCCATGATCATGCGGGACGACAGTGATCCTTCGTTCCTTCCGTAAGACACGCATCTGTTTCGCCAGGATCGCACCTTCCATTGAGGCTTGAAACGCCTCATCCGGGGTCGATGGAAACTCCCGGTGCATATCATCCTTCTGCTGCTCGGCTTTTTTAACGTACCATGCCCGTTTCCGAGGTGAAAGCGTTACTTTAATTTCATCCTCTATTTCCTTAAAGTACCGCTCATACTCTTCAGTGATCCTTACACCATCTGGATCAAGCTCGTTCTCCGAACCCTCCCACCAGGGGAAGAAGTGGAACTTAAAATCCAGAGGCGTCATCTTCGCCCCTTCAAGAAGTTTGTTCTCCGCGGCCTTGCAATCATCGTGAAACTCGCCGGAAGTCCCCTCAGCGGTCGATTCCACAATGATAATATTGCCCTGCGCAATCGTGTTCAAGGCGCCGGTCCTGATCTCGCGGGCTCTTTCAGGGTTACGAGCTGCTATCTTTCCAAGTTCAGAAACGTGAAGGATCTCCAAGGTGCCGCCACGATGCGAGGTGCCTATGTAAATCGTCGAACCGTTCTTGAACTTCACCGACTCCTTGGCCCGTTCCGTCATCGGATTCAAAGCCTGGATAACCGGATGCAAATGATCGTAGGCCAGCTTGATTTTATCTAATTTTTTTCTGGCGTCAGGCAGGGTAATATCAATGATACCCGCCTCTACGTGTCCGTTCCAAAAGCAATAATCGAAAATAAAGATAGCTATTAATGTCGAAAACCCCCTTTGCCGGTCCTTCAAGATAATGTTCAGGTACCACATCGCCTTCCAGAACTTTAACTGGGAATCATTCCTAACAAAGGGGATCAGTCTTCCGAATTTATCTTTTATCGTGTAAAGATTGTCGAGTCTCCATTCCCTATCGTCGAGCGAAGCCCACATCCTCCTGAGCGCACCCCCCCCTGGGTCTTCGGCGGCGAGCAAGGAATCCCTTTCCCGCTCCTTCATCTCTCGGGCCTGCTCGCGCTCCAGCCGCTTGTCTTCCTTCGCCTCGTCTTCGATCTGGCGCTGCTCGCGGTCCTGGGCCATGGTGAGCTTGACCTGGGCGAGGGTAGCTTTGCCCTCTTCGCTGTGTATGTTCACGGGGTCTCACCCTTCGGGCGGGAGATGGTCTCCTCTGTAGTGGGCGGGTGCTCGTCGTCTCGTGCTGCCAGCGTGGTTTGCGCTGATTTGGCCCTGGATAACCATGAGAAAAGTGGTGGAGCCTGGTCTTGCGCTGGTTTCCCGGCCTGATTTACAGCCACCAGTCCACTATATGTAGTGGTGTCGCTCATGATTGTTCCCGGATATGGTATAAAGTATCGTGTTTTTGCATCGTGTTACGATTCCCGGCCTGGCCCTGGTAGCTGGAACCATGCCCGCAAACCGTGGATATATCATAATGTCGCATAAGATCTATTATGTAAAGAAGTCAGGGTTGCTGAATGATATCATACAGTTACTCCACCTTTTCAACGTCCAATTCGAGGGGAGGGGCCGGGGTGATCGGGCGGCCAGGTAATCCCCTGCTGCGCCCGCTGATCGCCTGATACACGTTCTGGAGGGTGATTTCCACGCTGTCTCCGTCATTTACCGTGCCAGGGGCGGGCTCGTCCAGGTCGAACGCCTGCCGCTCCAGGGCAATGAGGGTTTTGAGCGTGTCCGAAAGTTTTCTCAGTATATCCGCACGGTTGCCCAGGTCGCCCAGGCGCCGAAGGATTTGCTGTAGCTCCTTGACGGAGGCGGCGTCAGTCTTGCCTCCATCCACCACTTTCCGCACCAGTACGGCAATATCGCCCACAAAATCGCTGCCGGTTTCAAGCTCCCGCTGCATTTTGGTCAGGGATCGCCGGTGGGCCTTGATATCCTTGCGATGGCTCAGGATGATGGTGGCGCGGACCTTTGCGAGGGCGGTGATTCGGTCCTTGTCGGTCTTTTTCTTGAGGGGAAGACGGGCGCTGGAAACCTCCTCATGCCTCACAATCCTAGAAAGTTCGTCGTCTGTCTGGGCTCTGACGCGTTTTCTCAAGTCCCGAGAAATTCCTTCCTTCTTAATCCAGTGACAAAGAGTTCCCTCATTTATCCCATGATTCCGGGCAATTTCGCACAGGGGCGTAGAAGTTTCCCTGACCTGGTAAGTCACCTCTTCCCAATCAACGTCGCTGGCTTTAACCTTATTACAAACTATTTTCTTTTTAGGTTTATTGGTTAATTCCGGCAACTTAGGCAACTTTTTCAAACCTTCACCTATTTTCTCAGGGGTGCTTGCTTAAATGCTTATATCTGCGGTCATTGTAGGCGATGGATTTACCGATTGTCAAAGGAAATGTGAAAATACCTTATTTACTTTCCGCATTGCAATAAGCGCGACGGTATGCTATCGTATAGGTAAGGGGAGGGCAAAATCACCCTGGAGCGGGCCGGGGACCGGCCTGGAGGCTGCGCGGGGCGCAGGAAACACAACACCACGGAGGAAAATCATGGGACAGAGAGAAGAGGGTGCTGGAGTACCAGAGAGAGTGATAAAGGCTATACGGGGAGTGGATATGAACGATTTGATCGCGCCCTCGCCTGGGGGGTCTGTCGCGCCTTCATTTCGCGCCTTTGCCGAGCAAGCGTGGAAAGAGAACGAGCCACAGATCGCGGTGATCCAGGATGATCTTTGGTTATGCTCTGAGTGCCTGCAGGCTGCAGTGAATAATGATTATACCGGGCTGGATTATCATTATGGACCGGTAGAGGCTGAAAAGCGGATGGAAGAGATTCAGGCCGGGTTGTCGCGCCTTGGGTCCGGGCTGGTCATTGATTCCCGCGACCTGGCCGAGCACGATAGCGCGCACCGGGTTTTCACAACTGCCGCTTGCGATTGTTGCGGGTCGCGGCTGCATGGGGAACGGTTTCGTTTTGCAATCTTGGGGAGGGATTAATCATGAAAAACAACACCGATATCCTGAATGATAGGATAAAATCGTTCAACAATCATGTCGGGCCTCGCGTTGGGGATTACCTGTATATCCCACAAACTGACGAACGAATACCGCAATATACCAGGTTCACCCATCATTGGGGCGACCGCATCCAGACCGGCGGCACACAGAACCACGGCGGATATTACCTCGACCGTAACGGTTTTTTCAGTTACAGCGGCGGGCTGGACAGCGGGATTGCCACGGCAGATTTGATTGACACCGGCGAGACCAGGCCGGGCAGTTTGTGGTTTTTCGATGGGAATGTTGCTGGGGCCGGTCGCGGTGTGCATTTTATGGCCGATATGCGGGTGTACACAGTGCGCGAGGGAGCGGACCTTAACGGATTGTGGCATATCACCTGCCCATATCACCTCGTAGCCACAAAAGAGGAAGTAGGGTGCGGGTATTGGTTCACGGTCACGGAACGAGGAGTCTCGCACATCGCATTTAGAACAAAGGAAGAGCTTTTATCCTGGCTGAAAAGCAAACGCCTGGAGCTCGCCCAGGACGTAACCAAGGGCGAATTTTGCTCGCAGCATCTTATGTACGCATAGAGGACACCATGGAACAGAACCACTCACGGAATAAGCAGCAGGTCGCGCCCTCGGTTTCGGGACTTTGCCCGGATTGTCTATGGCTCAAGGCCGGAGGCGAGTGTACCGCGATCCAGATTGAAGAGGGTCCGGGCCGGTGGGTGGTCGCATCTCAACCGTGCCTTGCGCCGGGGCAGTGCCAATATTATCAATCAATTACGGAGGGTTAAACCATGACTTACGAGGAAGAAAAACAGAATGAAGTGCGCGATCTTAACGACAAAATTCATGAACTGGAGGAGCAGCAGGAGCAGATCTGCATCCATGTACACTACCTGGCAGGGCTAAGAGATGAGGCGCAGGCCGAACTGAACGCTGTTCGCGCCCTCCAGGACGGGCTTGTCCATTGTTTCAACTGCAAGTTTGTCGATGTCGAGCATGAGGGCAACGGGGCGTGTAACCTCCACAGTGCAAGGGATTACGCACAGGTCTCCATCAACTGCGCGATGTACGAAAGAAGAGAGAATCTTTAACGGTCTGATCGGGTCAGGGTGCGGCGGGTCATGGCCGCGCCCGAACCTGCACGGAGCGGGATAGGTAAACCAAAAACAGCGGAGGAAATAATGGCAACTCACAATGAACTGTGCGTCGAAACTGGGTGGAAAATTATGGTAGCGGTGTCCGCCGAAGATCCACAAACCGGAACTATTGACGCTCTGACAGACCTTATGCACTTTTGCCGCGCCGAAGGGGTGGACTTTGACGCCTGCCTGAGTATGGCGACGGATCACTTTTCCGAAGAACTTGTTGACAACGCATGAACCCGCAAACCACAATCCTCATAACTCAATGCTGCTACTGCTGGGTGTTCTTCCTGGTACAGGATGCTAAGGGAGCGCCCGGCGGGATCAGCCATGGGATATGTCAGGCCTGTTATGATCGGGTATCAAGGGAATGGGAAGGTAAAATTAAACACGGAGGGAATAATCATGACCGAACAAACAACAGCAACGCAGGGATACTATCGGCAGCTCGCCCCGCCGAAAAACATGAAGGACGGGCTCTGTAATTTCGTCCAGATGATCATCAACGCCGCCGATGCTGGGAATGCGAGTGAGGCAATGTATCTCGCCGTGGATCTCCTGGATGATCTGCGGAATGGAACGTATGACGGAGCAATGGGGATAAGTGCCGCGTCAGCGAAATCGAACCTTGAGCGCCAGATGGAGAAGGATCGCGCCGAGGCCGCCGAGGCCGCACGGCAGGAGTATGTAAAGGGCGTACAGCACGGGATGGAGCATAAGCGCCGGGAAATCCTGCTAGCCCTGGGCCTGGAAGCATAACCAAACACGGAGGAACACGGAGATGTCAAAACGACGGATCGAATGTATCAAGCGGGGCGGGATCGAAACGCGGGTCCACTATGACGACGATTGGCAGGAATTCACGGTCACGCTCTACCAGTTTGGCCGTGCCGACCATCGGGCAACTTATTTCACCGACGATGAGACGGACGCCAGGCAGACCGCGCAGGCAATGGCACAGCACGGTCGCCCCACTGGTCGGGTTATGATGTGAAACGCGATGCCTGGGGCGGGTGGAGGCCATGCCCCTGGGGATGGCTGGTCACAAATAAACCAACAACACGGAGAAAACCATGGAAGATTACACGGTTATCTTAGCAAGGGAAGATTGCGGGCTTGACGATACCTACATAGAAGGGGCGGAGGCAGAAGAAGCGCGCGCCGCTGTTAAGATTGTGCGAGAAAAGGCTTTTTATGCTGACAATGGGACCGAGGAGGGATACCCGGACGAAATCACCCTTGCGCGGCTTTATCCCCTCGTCGCCGTATTCGCTGGAGACTTGACTCCGGAGCTTACCGGGAGGGATATGCCATGAAGGTCAAGGAATTAATATCTCTGCTAAAACAATGCGATAAGAATAATGACGTGACGGTTTGGCATCCATTCACGGACGATGAGGACTTTGATGTCAAGGTCAGCGTAACCGGGACCATAGCCGAGACCAACGTCCATGTTGGAGTCTATGTGCTGGGGAGGGAGATTCCGCTGGGAACACCGGCAAGACGGAGGGCAGGGGAATGACACTTTACGACGTTTGCAACGACTACAGCCTGGACAGCAAAGTATCCGACAAAAGCCGCGCCGAGGCCGAAACCGACACTTACAAATGGGTTGATCGCTTTGTCGCGGGGATTCCGCTCCTGGTCGGGATTCACAAGGAATATGATGAAATCCATTATGCGAAATCAGACCGTGCCGACCTGGACGGAATGATACTCTGATTAAACAACAATGAGGCTACGAGAAAAATGAAAACATACCGAATTGCATTGATCGTTGAAGAGTCAGATGAAGAAGGCGGGACAACTACCGAAGTTACAGAGTATGCGCATATCCTCGCCTGGGGGATAAAAACCGACAAAGCCCTGGACGATAACCTACTCAGAATTCAATCTCTGCTTGAGTTCTACGAGCCTACGGAGGAATGAAGCCATGAAATACACAGTGATTATCCAGCGGCCTGAGTATGCAACAGATGACTTCGGGTATGACACATTCACCGCGCATGTTGACGAGCCCTCGGTCGAGGCCGCAGCTCATGCCGGCAAGGTCCAGGCGATTGACGCGGACTCTACAAGCGTCGGCCATTACCTGATTAACGACGACAACGCTCTGTCAGATTATTGCGTCCTCGCGATCTTCAAAGGGCACATTGAGGCGGAACCATATCAATACGAGGCACGGTAAAAATGAAATTAAAGCCAGTAAAAACGAACATCTTCCTCGATCTATGGTGGTGGCTGTTTGAGAAGCCAACGCCGAAGTACAAGGACTCCGGTCCGCAGCTTGCGCACATCGGTAGGTGGCTGGAGACTGATTACTTTACCTACCCGGAACTGCGCTACAGGCCGGTTCCACGAACGAATAAAAAAGGAGAACAGAGATGAAATACGAGATTAAAAACCGGTTTACCGGAGAGGTACAGTTCATCGCCAACATCAAGGCGAAGAAGGATGATGCGATATCTGCGAAAGTCGGCCTTGCCGTCAGATGGGCTATTGAGAATAAGGCCGACCTGAGCGGGGCCAACCTGAGCGGGGCCTACCTGAGCGGGGCCAACCTGAGCGGGGCCGACCTGAGCGGGGCCTACCTGAGCCGGGCCTACCTGAGCGGGGCCGACCTGAGCGGGGCCGACCTGAGCCGGGCCAACGGTGAAAAAATAACAATTGAGAAAATCCCTATCCAAATTGAAACCGGAGAATACCACGTCATCATTTTTGACGCGCACATGAAAATAGGCTGCGAGTTTCACAGCCTGGTGGATTGGTGGAATTTCGACAATGAGCGAATAGCGCAGATGGACGGAACGAGGTCGCGGCGGTTCTGGGACACCTGGAAAGCACCGCTCGTGGTCGTGTGTGAATCAAACGGACGGAAGTAATCGGGACAGGTCAGGGACTCGCTCCCTGGCCGATCCTGGAAACTGCCAGGAGCAGAAAAAGAGGACAGCATGACAAGAACAAACGCAGGGGACTTCTTAGACAAGACAATCGATGCCATGGGGAAGGCGCTCTATCGAAACCTCATGGGAGGGAGAATGAGGGGGCGTTGCCCTGTAATTCTGATTAAACAACAAAACGGAGGAGCAAAGACGGGAATGTTCGAGGAAGTGAGGCGAGGTCTTGAGAGTTGCGGGATACCGGAACGGATGCGAGGGGCGATAGTTCGCTACATTTTCGAGGGGTCAATACCTGGTGGATTCCTCAAGGCGATAATTACCAACGATCTTAAAAACGCAGTTGGCCGGGCCGACGATGAGAACTTGGCCATTCTCAACCGGTATATCGTTTTCTTCTACAACCACGCGCCGGCCGGATGCTGGGGCGGGCCTGAACAATTCGAGAACTGGGTGAAGAGGTTTAATAAAAAGGAGGAAGAAAAGTCATGAAGCCATTAGAACTTGCAGCAAAAAAGAAAGTGGAGAAAAGGGGCCGCGAGATACGGGAAAAGATGGTAAAAGATAGCGAGAAAGCAGTCAAGCTCGCGAATCTGGTGAACAATTACCTGCACCTCCGCCCAATGGACATCGAGATGCTCCTCAGCGACCAGAGCGTGGCCGTAAGGTTCGAGCTGTACTGCGAATCGCTAAAGATAATTTTCACCCGTGGTAATCGCTGCTGGTGGATGGTCTATCACGGGGATGGAAAGATTTCGGTTGAATTCATGTCGCCGTTAAAAGGTGTTGGTAATTTCAAGTCGGTTGACGTTGCGGCTGAGGCGGCGGCGACCCTGTATACCAAGGAACTTGAGCAGATTTAGGGGAATCATCATGACCTCCAGGGAAACCATCTACCACCATTACAAAATCACCGCGCTGCCCGATGGTCAATGGCGGGTCGATAGCCCGGAGGGTGAATTCAGGGGGAAGTTTCGCACCTTCTGGGCGGCCTGCAATATCATTGACCAGATGACCGGGGCAGAAGTGGTGCCGGTGGCCACGGACTGAACAGGTAACAAATCGGATACCGAAGGCGGGCGCTCATTGGCCCGCCTTTTTCGTTCACAGTTTCCTGTGCCCGGATTAGTGAGGGAGTTAAATTGCCTACCACAGGATGAGGTATCCCTTAAAAGGTAGGCAACAAGAAAAGAATTTTATAAACTCATCGGAGCTATCAAAGCCATCAGCGACGGCCAACTTTTCAACATCCGCAGAACTGAGCAGGTCCCCACCGATAAAAACGTCTACCATTCCGTTTTCCTGTGCGTCCATATAGACCGGCAAGGATTCCCGGCACGTTTCTTCCCTGAGCTTCCTGCAACTCTTGGTCCGCATCCCGGTGTAGAGGTACAGCGTTTGCCCAGGGTGAGGATTTTTCCCATCCTCTCTGCAAGCGCGAATCGTCTGTCGCTTCTCGCCGGACTCAACCTTCGGAGCGAACTGTTTCTTGAAATTCAGTGCTGGCATAAAAACCTCAAATTTGCCCTGTAATCGTTTTTCTCACCCCCGCCCTTGCCACGCCCTTGCCTCTCCCGTTAAAATTGACTGGAGGCCCTGCCTTGTCAGCCCTTATGGTATCCGGCGCTTGGCTCGTTCCTATAAAACGGACTCCGCAAGCTATTGGATGCCAACTTCTCAAACTCACTGATAACGCTTCCGGTCGCCCACTGCTTTTCCTGCAGGTGATTCCTCCACCGATCAATATCGGCTACTCCTTTAATTGTGAACAACGGTATTTCATAGATAAAATCAGAGGTTACATTGATTAAGATGTACTTTTTGTCCCTGCTTAATTTCATCATTCGCTTATCCTCGTAAAGTTGGCCATAAAGGTCAAGTCCTTCTGTAACGTTCCGTAATGCCGGCCTTTCTGCATATCGAACCCGAGCAAATATTTGTCCTTTTTCAAGTCCCGGCGCAACCTCACCCCGACATCAGCGCAAGCCGCCCATTCTCCAGCTCCCTTGCCCTCCAGTTGTTCAACTTCGCCACGGCCAACCTGATTTGAAACCTGGGAAAAACAGACGATGCACGTTCTGGCCCGCTTGGCAAGCTCCTGTATCCGGTCCGCAGCCTCCGCTCCCCACTCTTTACGGGGAACACCCTTGCACCGTATCTGTTGCACATAATCAAGGAATACGACATCGACTCCGCCGGCCATTGCCTGCTGCATGACAATGCCCTCGATCTCCTGCAGCTCGCGTCGGTCATCGACTACTGCCATACTCTGCTCTTTTATCCGCGCCATTACCGCCAAGACAGTATCGTATTCTTCCGGCTCCAGCATCCCGGACAGCACTTTTTGATTGTGCAATCCAGTTTCCCTTGAAACCATTCTTGCGACAAGCTGCTCCTCAGTCATTTCCGTGGACACGACCATCACCCTGGCTTTGTTCACCCTGGACAACATCTCTATTGCCATTGTCGTTTTCCCGGCGCTGGTGAATCCGGTAACCAGCCACATATGCCCAGGGACATACCTGACAAACGCATCGTCAAGAAAATCAAAACCCGTGCGGACGCCGTGCATTTTCCCACGGGCACGATTTTTTTCAATCAGCTCAAATGTACGGGTGGCAACATCTGATATTACCCCTGTTTTCCCTGTTGACCTCTGTTCGCTCCGATGCAGTGCGCTGAGTTCGCGCAGGAGATCGTCAGCCTGATCGCCTGATGATTTAGAAACCTTCAGTGCGCCTTCTTTTATCCGGCGACATCGTGCTTCGTTGTTGATTTTACTTGCGTATTCCCGGTAGTTGATCGGGATAACATCATGTGCTTCAGCCAGCCACACCGCATGTTTCGGCATAGAAGCTGCTGCGATCACAAGGTCAAAAGTGCCTCCTGAGCGAAAAGCGGCCAAAGCCTCCCTGTAAACCTTGGCGGCCCTGAAGTCAGAGAAATCCTCGTCGGCCACCATCTGCTGAATCTCCGCAATAGTTTGCGGTTTTTGCAGAATAATCCCGACCAGAGATTTTTCTACGAGTTGTATTTCGCTTTCCATTTTTCCTCGTCAGTAAGTGTCTGGTCACATGCCCCCATGCACGCGATTTTGCGAAACCTGTCAACATGCTCCGCGTCCCTGCAAATTAATTCTATTGAATCGTACACCATGTTGCTGTCATTTTTCCCTTGGTGATATGGTGATTTTGAGCACCCGTCGATGGCTTCTTTCAGCGCATCGACGGTATATCCCTCTTTGATCCTTGCCGCGATAATCACCTTTCGTTTTCCTCCGAGTTGGGCCTGAGGATGTTTCAACTTTTCTTTCCAGTAAGAAAAAACAACATCAACATCTTTCCCTATGGGTTGAGAGGTCTCCCCCGCCTTTTCTTTCGACATAGGTTTTTCTTTATGTGGAGCAGGAGAAGGAGCAGGAGCAGGAGCAGGAGCAGGAGCAGGAGCAGGGCTTGTACGATTCGTTAACGGTCGTTGAACGGTCGTTAACGAATCGTATTCGTCTCGTGTAAGTGCCGTTGCTCCTGAAGCTGCTAACTCATTGTAAAGTGGACGATTTATTTTTGCCAACCTTGAAAGTCGTGCCTTGTCAGCCCGGCGGGTTGCATCCGCTGCCCATGGGTTATGCTCACGCCAACCATGGAGAATAAACCCATTTTCGTTGCTATCGAGCCATTTGAGATCGACAAGGGCCTTGCAAAAAACGCCAGCTTTCCCCCTCCATTTTCCGGAAATTTCTATATCCTCTTCGTCCATTCCTTCTAGGTCGCCGCATGGTTTATTTTGCGCTGCCCATGCCCAAAGGATTTGGAGACTCCGCACCGCTTCAAGACCTCCGCGCCTTTCCAATTTTATTGTCTTTGGATGATCCCAAAACTCTACGGAAATCCGGATATCGGTATTCATCGACTATTTCACCGCCACAAAAGAGACAACCCATACATAGGGGTTTTTTCTCCATGCGTCGGGGCCGTTGATCTCATTCCAAAGGAGCGAATAACCAAGAACATAAGGGGTCCAGCCGTGGCATTTTTTCACGTTGGTTAATCCAGGGGCGCACCCCTCGGCCTTCGCGTCTTCTTCGCTGATATCCTGCAGCCGCTCCACACTGACATCAGTAATTTCCAGCGTGAGCCGTGATGCGTATCGCGGCATGTGGATTGATGGTTTCCAGCGCACAGGCTTCTTACAGACGGTGCACTCCATTCCTGGTTCCTCGTAGCTCCCGGCCCTGTAAATCCATTCAGTATGCGGCTTCCCGTTGATGTCAGTCCCGCACAGGTGAAATGCCTCTCGCACCCAAAGGCGGTCCCCAACTTTGCCATAAGGGCAGTACGAAATATGCTCTTCTACCCTTCTCGGCACATGACAACCTAGCGGGGTTATAAATCCAGGCTTGCAACCGTCTCCCGTAACCTTGGCAATCCGCCGCGTCTGCGTCTTGCGTCCTTCCAGAATCGCCAGGACCATGGGCCCGGAAAAGAGAATCGGTCTTTTCATTTTTACCTCCCCATAAACCACAAAAGCCCGACTACACCCGCGCATGATGAATGACGCCCCAACCAAGGAAAAGACGGCAAACTAGTTTCTGAAACTATCGCGGATGCAGGCAGGCTTTCAGTTTTTATCAGGAGATACAAAGTACATGCTCCTTGGTTTTGCGCCTTCAGGGTAATCAGCCCTGGCGGCAAATGACGCCGGATCAAACCGGCAGATGCTTTATTTGAATCACAACTTCAAGGTAATGTCAAGGAGGCGTTTCTGTCTTGTCCCTGACGAAACAGCACAATCTCTTATCGACTACACGCGCCTCAATTTCCGGAATTACAGCGGTCCCGATAAAACCACGGAGGCATGATTTTGCTGTTGATAATGATCGATAGTGGTGGTCCAATTCCTTAATTAACTTGTTAAATTCAACACCAGGATTAGCACGGACTACCTTTACCAAATCCCTGACCGTTTTTTTAAACGGAGTATAATAATCCCCTCCGTTTGTTCCAGCAGTCCCCCATGTTTTTTGATCGTCATTGACGGCTATTGGATTAATTTTACGCGCTAGTTTTGGCTTTACCACTTCATAGACATTGTGCCGGCAAGCAAGTACGCCTATCCCGTAATCCTGGCAAAACTTGACACCTATCCCGCTCCCAGATGCAGATTTGACCGCAACAGAAATATAGTTCGCCCTCCTGCGCCAGCGGTACGCCTGGTCTATCACCGGCAGACCAAACGACAGTTTGCACTCAATAGCCCATAATATCGGCCCGCGTTTTGCTACGATATCGCAGCGGCCACCTGATTCGATAACCTCCTGATATACCTCCCACCCCCATTCATGCAAGGTAGAGACAACTTTGCCGGCAAGCTCTGTTTCTGTTTTCATGTCTATGGAAATGTTAAGGCATCACATTAACTGTGTCTCTTATTTAATTGTTTTTGCGCATTATTTCGGAATAAGCACCATAGCCTGAATGCCCTTGCTCAGAACGCTCTTGTCCACCTTGAGCAGGAAGTGCTCCCGGAGGTATCTGGTGGCATTGTAAATCCCAACATCGGACGGCCCGCCGTTCCAGACAAAGAGCCCGTTCTGATCGGGGAGTACCGTCGCGGTCTTGAGGATCACGGCCATGAACCTGTTGACCGCGCTGTCCACGTTCGCCTTGAATTTCGGGTCGCTGGCGTAAAGTTCACTGGCCTGCTGTTCAAGAGCCGCCGCCATTGCCGCCTTCGCTCCGGTCATGTTCATGTACAGGAACGCGGAGAATGCCTTATGAAGCTCTCCGGCCGCCGCATTTACATCAACACATGCAATCTTTCTTTCGGTCATTTTGTCTCACCTTTTTGAGATAGTTGATAAGCTCAGGGCACTCAACGTGCCTCATTCTCGTTGCCCTGCGGAGGGCGCTTATTTTCCGCTTGATCGACTTCCACTCGGCATGGTCGATCAGCCGCCCGCCGATCCTGGCGACCGGCTTTGTCTTGAAGACGCTGTCTTTCATCGGAAAAGGAGGAAGGTCGCCACGATAAATCCCGCCGCGAGCATGCCGGCCAGGGTCAGGAAGCGGCGGCGCCATTTCATTTCTTTTCCCGTGGCCTCGGCTATCTCCTTCAAAAACGCAGCATGCAAACCCATGAGCCGGTCAGTGTTGGCGGCACAGTTAGACCGCTTCACCTGATCGCAGGCCGCGAACCAAATTTTGTCCTGTTCTGTCGGACTGTAAATCCCAACCGCGCCCCTTCTGGCCTCAATGCTGTTCTGTGGCTCCAGCTTCGGTTGAGGCATCATCCCGAAGTCTTTCCGGAGATTCACCGCAAGATCCGCACCTACCCCGCTCGGCTCGAACAGGCCGGTGATGAAGTTATTCTCCAGCAGATCGACCAGCAGTTCCGCCTCGTCCCTTGAAAGAAATATTTCTCGCTGCATCATGCTCCCCTCTGCAGAATAAAATCCATATTTGCGGCCTCATGGAAGACGCAGTCCATGTACTCCCGCATCTGCTCTTCCGAGGCCCTGGTGATTGACACTTCCGGTTTTTTACCGGCATCAGTCGCCGCCCGGAAATCGGCTTCGTCCCGGTAATAAATATCGCGCAGGAACTTCTCCTTGAAAATCTCGTGGAGTTCGTCCTTGCTGTGGCCGGTATGATCGACCAAATCCCCGAGCCAACGGAAATAAAGTATCCTCTGGACCGACTTGAGATCCCCGGCCGGCCCGATCCGCAGTTCGTAGTTTTTCCCTGCGGCGATGTTCATCCTGGAGACCATGGTCAGGATATCGGTCAACTCGCGCTTCGAGGTGAAGATGAATGATTCGGTCTTCATTTATCCAAGCCCCATGAACTTGCCGCGGTTACATTCTCTTCGCACTCCGGGCACAACGACTCTGGCGACATCTTCAGCCCGCAGCCGGCGCACAGAATGTCAGAAGTCGATGACCGGATTTCCACAGAGCTTGCAGGTTTTTTCATCACGACCTTCCTTTTTGACTTCATCATCAAATAGTCGCGTTGAACATACGTCACACCAAAATTTAGGCACATCGTCTTTGTACTCCGGCGGGTAGAGGGGTGGAATGTCCCCAATACCAGGCGCTGATTTGAAGTTGCTCATTCCCCGAGATTTCCGAGGCCAACGACCATAACCGAAGCCTCTTTCGAGATTGCCGCATCGATCATCCTGGCAATCCTGATCACCTCCGCTTTGTCGCCGTTCACCATGACGGTGATCTTGCGGGGAATGGAGAGAGAGTCTTCAGTCGTCACTCCAGACCGTATTGCCTGTTGACCGACTGGAGTGGGAAGCCCATGTTGTGAATCAGGCGGGGCGGAAAAGGCTCCGCTCATTCGCCCCGGCCCAGTTGGAAACTCTTCCTTTACAACTGCCCCAGGCCCGAACGACTCGACAGCCGTCGTCGCAGCATTTTCCTTACTGCCTTCCGGGACAACGATCGGCCCCCTGGCCAGCGCGTCGGCCTTTGCCTTCTCCGCCCTTTCCGCAAGCTCCCTGGCTTTCTTCTCCTTCTCGGCCAGTTCCAGTTCGTACTTGGCCACCCGGGCCTCAACGGTAGAGACGACAATCGACTTGTCCTTGGCAATGGCCAGCTCGGAATAGTCCGGGAACAGGTGCTTGTTCTCGGCGCAGGCCGCGTCCAGGATGGTCTTGTTCTCGATCAGCCTGGTCAGGCACTCGCCGATAATCCCAACCTGCACAGTGAAGAGGTCACGGACCGCCTTCTGCATGGATTCGAGAGAACTCTTACCCTTGACCGCCAATTCATACGCGCCACGGTTCACGGTATACATCCGGGCAAATTCAGGGTGCTCGGCGACATGCCCCTTCACCAGGAGGGTAATCGATTCAACCTGGTCGTCGATGATTTTCTTCTTCTGGGTGGCCATGTAGTCGTCCACCTTCTTCTTCAGGTCGATCCGGGCCCGGGCCGATTTCCCGGACAATTCATCAAGCGCCTCGAATACCTGCTTGATATCAGCGGTCTGGGCCAGGGCCAATTCCTTCGCCTGGGTGATCGCGGCCTCGATGTCCTGGCAGTATTTGATCGTGTCCCGGGCCAGCTTGGCATCGTCAGTGCTGTCGATTGCCTTTCCGGAAACGATGGCTAGTTGCTTCTCGACCTCTACCTTGAATTCCTTGAAATTGGTCTTCTCGACCTCCCCTTTCATTCGGATAATCAGTTCCATGGTTCCCTCCGTGTTTTATTTTACAGTAAAATCCTACAGCTTCAGCTTGCTTCCGGTATCCTGTCCTGCCGTTTCCCCCTGAGAGAGGGCCGCGAACCGATCATTCGCGTAGGACATGACCTCCGTATAGGCGTCGTCGTCCTGTTTGAACGCGGCATCAACCCGCTTGTTGTGCTTCGACCGCCATGTATCGACATTTTCTGCAGTCTTGCAGGCGTCGATCTCCTTCTTGAATCCGGAGATTTTCGTCTGCCGAATATCGGCCTGAGCTGGACCGGAAGTATCGGCGGGCTGCTCTAGGGGAACGTCGGCTTCCATCTTTGTTTCTTCTGCGGGGGGAGCTGCTGCTTGATTTGCTTCTTTCCCCTTGCCGCTCAATTTGCTCTTGAGCGCCTCGTTCCCGGTCTGCTTCTCCTCGGCCTTGGCAATTTCAAACCAGTCTGCGGCCACGCTCATCCCGTCCTTTATAGAATTGTAAATCTTGCCCAACTGGACCAGGAGGGCCGGGGTGATCGCCTCTATTCTCCGTTGGATACGGGTCTCGATCATCTCCTTGGTGACCTTGTAGGTGGCGAATGATTCCAGCATGGATTGAATCCGTTCCGGGGTCGCCTCGGCCTTGTTCTTCAGGGTGGTCTCGCACTGGCTGACCGCAGTCTCGATCACGTCACCCGGGATAATGCCCAAAATGCAGGCCCGGAGGCGGCGGGCGCCCTGGTTGGCTACCATCTCGTAGATGTCCCGGGGATCTTCCAGGGCATAGGTCCCTTTCTTCGTCGCCCGCTTGTGCGCGACCTGGAAAACCTTCACCTGCCGGGTGTTGGTCTCTACGTCCCAGGCGTAGGCCTCGACCGTGGACTCTCCGTTGCGCTGCTCCAGTTCGCGGATACCGAACTGCAGGTTCCCCCAACACTGGGCGATTGCTTCGGCCATCCTGATGCTCGGGCCGGTGATCTCCGTGCCGCCCCGGGCGTAGGAATAGAGGGCCTGATCGGCGAGGGTAGGGCGGGTGCAGGCCATGAGAATACGGTCCAGGGCCAGCTTTTCGTCCCGGGGAAACCGCTTGGCGATGATCATTGCCGCCTGGGTCTCGGCGATACTCCGGCTCTGCTCAATCTCGACCATTGCCCCCTGCGGCTTGACAACGGGCATTGTCCCCCCTGATACTTCCGGTGCAAAGAAATTCTTTTCCATGTTCGCTCCTTTTATTTGGTGAGGAAACGGCGCGAAGAGGCGCCTTCTTTTACATATTTCCGATATACTTCCGGCATTTCCAGCTTGAGCAGGTCCTTGTCGAACCCTTCCCGCGGCTTGCTCGATTTCCAGGTGAAGAGTTGTCGGCCGGCCTGATCAACGACCGTATCATTCTCGCCCAGGAAGGTCATAACCTCGGTTTTCGCCTGCTCAAGCTGAGTCTCGATATCCTTTCCCTGCGCGGAAAGCCCTTTGATCCGTTCATGCAGTTCCACAACCTCCGGGCCGGCAGTGACGATACTGGCCGTGCTCTTGGGGAACTTCATCCGGGCATCCTCGGCCGAAACCGGGTC
>Ga0209212_1002570_pt1 | contig 25457 bp, 27 predicted proteins | sample RifGroC2_FD_183996 | JGI IMG/M metagenome (GOLD analysis project Ga0209212, IMG submission 183996) | Groundwater microbial communities from Rifle, Colorado, USA - Groundwater C2 (SPAdes) (version 2) | ecosystem: Environmental > Aquatic > Deep subsurface > Groundwater | place: Rifle, Colorado... | reverse complement strand
AAAGGTAAAGGATTTTTTGTGAAGACAAAAGAAAATGAGTATTCTGGAAAAACAATTCTTTTTGCAACAGGAACAAAATGGAGAAAGTTGGAAGTTCCTGGAAGTATGGAGTTTGAGAATAAGGGAGTATTTTATTGTGCTCTATGTGATTCTCCAATGTATAAAAATAAGATTACTGCAGTTGTTGGAGGGAGTGATAGTGCTGCAAAAGATGCTCTTGTTCTTGCAGAGCATGCAAAAAAAGTGTTTATTATAATAAGAAAGGATAACATGACTGCTGAACCTGTTAATGTTAAAAGAATTGCTGCTAAGAAAAATATAGAAATAATAAATAATGCAAATATTGTGGAAATTAAAGGCGACAGCAGGTTGAGAAAAATTATTTTGGATAGAGAATTCAATGGTAAAAAGGAATTGGATGTTGATGGTTTGCTTGTGGATATAGGGCACATCCCTCTGAGTGATTTGGCAAAGAAATTGGGAGTTAAAACAAACAACCATAATGAGATAGTAATAGACCATAGAACATCTGAAACAAATGTTCCTGGAGTATTTGCTGCTGGAGATGTTGCAGATAAACCGTTTAAGCAGGCAATTACTGGAGTAGCTGAGGGATGTACCGCCGCATATTCTGCTTTTGAATATTTGAAGAGAGATATTGAAGAGTAAAGAGAATATCTCTTGTGAAGCAAAAATAAATAATTGAATTATGTTGTAATCTGTTCAATTTCATCTTGGATGAAATTTAATATTTGAGAGATAATTATAATGGCGATAATGGATGTGGGCTAATATAATTTATTTTATCGTTAAATTGATGTTTTAAAATAGATTTTTAAACATCAAAATCCTTTGAAAGAGATGGGATTGAATAATAAAAGAGGGTTGTCTCCAATAATTGCAAGTGTTCTTCTTATTTTGATTGTTATGGTACTTGCGGCACTCATTTTTGTTTGGGCGAAAGGATTTGTAAATGAAAAGGTTACAAAGAATAAGGAAGTTATTGAAAATTCATGTCCTCAAATAAATATTAAGGCTGAAGCTTATGGGGGGCAAGTGCATATTTCTAATGAAGGAACGATTCCAGTATATGGTTTGGAAATAATAAAGAAAACTCTTGGAAGCAGTTCTGGCTCGGGAGTATTGCCTTTTGATTCTACAATTGTTTCCGGAGCAACTGGGAAGATTGAATTTCCATCCAATGTACTTGAAGGAGATTCTATAACTGTCCTTCCTGTTTTACTGGGAGAATCTAGTAGTGGTAAGAAAAGTTATACCTGTAGCGATAAAGGAATTGATTTAGTTGTTGGTGCTTAAAATGATAGCAATAAAAATTAAAGAATCCGAATCACAGCAAAATGGAGGTATTCTTTAAGCCTCCAAATGGGAACAAACGAGAATAATCGTAGCAAGGTGGAAAGTATTAAATCCATTTGGAGCAATAAAAAAGGAATGTCTGAAATAATTTCCACAGTTTTGATTATTCTTATGACTATTGCTGCTGCAGTTCTTATTTATTCATTTGTTGTTCCTCTTGTAAGAGATAATTTACAAAGAGGAAGTGAATGTTTAGATTATAATGATTATTTTACATTTGTTCAGGAGCAGACAATTGGTAATAATGACTATAATATGAATTGCCAAGGTGGAAATTCTTATGTATTTGTTGTTAAAGCTAAGGGAAATATGGACTCTGAAAAGATTTCTGGATTTTTAGTTTCATTTTCTGAAAAAAATGGACTGATAAAGACGGCACAAGCAAAGGATGGAGATGCTGTGGGGAAATTAAGAATGCTTGATGGAAGCACGGAAAAGATTTCTATTCCAAAGTCTGGAGATTCTTATACATATGTTTATGATTCCAATGAAAGCATAGAATCTGTAGAGATATATCCAATTATTAGTTCTGGGAGAGTTTGTGAAACAGCCAATGATAAAATTAATTTTGTTAAATGTGTTAGTGATGTGAATATGTGGGGGATTGAATAATGAAAAATGAGAGAATGAAAATAAAAAGAGGACAGATATGGATTGAAACAGTTATTTATACGTTAATTGGTTTGGCTTTAATTGCGTTGGTTCTTTCATATGCAATGCCTAAAATAAATGAGCTCAGAGATAATACTCTTGTTGAGCAAAGCATAACTGCAATGAATGGGTTGAATAATAAAATTATAGATGTTAGAAACAGTCCTGGATCTAGGAAAGTTGTTGATTTTACACTTAAAAGTGGAGAGATGAATATTGATTCTGCGAATGATAGTATTTCTCTGGATATCATGGGGATAAGCAGTGCGTATTCTGAGCCTGGTGTTGAGATATCTGTTGGAAAGGTAAAAGTCTTAACGGAAAGGAATCAGAAGAATTACGATATTAGCATAAAGCTAATTTATCCAAGCGTAAATATAACCTATTCTGGACAAGAGGAAATGAAGAAATTTGATGCATCTTCTAATCCTTATAAATTAACATTAACAAATAGAGGAGTTAGGAACAAGCAGTTTAATATTGATATAAAACAAGTTTAGGGGATAGCTTTAAATAAACATTTAGGCAAATATCATTGATGGCAATAACGATTAATACCAATCCAGCTATTCCTCCTTTGCCGAAGCTGGATGATAAAAAGAAGATAGATGTGAGATACATGCTTATCGCTCCGTATGTTTCTGCGCATATATACTGGAATAATAATTTGAATGAGTTGGTTTATGATTTGGAAGAACCTATTTTGGATAATGGGGAACAGGCTGCATTGATTCAGTTGGAAAGTGCAATGATGGAAGTTGTTAATGTTAATGTTGCTCTAGATAATACTTTAGAATCAATTACAAAATATATAGATAAAACTGCTAGATTATTGATTGATGAACTTAATCTTGGAATAAGCGCCGAGACCTATGCAAAGATATTTTATTATTTATTTAGAGATTTTATTGGATTGAATGAAATAGACCCTTTGCTTAGAGATTATTTTATAGAAGATATTGAATGCAATGGAATAAACACTCCTGTTTATATAATTCATCGAGTGTTTAGAAATCTTAGGACTAATTTAGTTTATAATGATATGGAAAGAATAGGTAGTTTTGTTGAGAAGCTTGCTCAGAGATGTGGGAGATATGTCTCCTATGCCCAGCCAATGCTTGATGGGACTCTTCCGGATGGAAGTATAGATTATAATGAACCCTTAGTTTATAGAGAAGACGGAATTGTAAAAACTGGAAAAATTGGAGAAGTTGTGGATAAGTATTATAAGGATAATGAAAGTGATAAACCTGTAAATGTTGAAAAGCTTGAGGTTGTTTCATTTGATAAGAGTTATAAAATAAGCTGGAAAAAAGCACAATATGTTTACAGACATAAAGTAGACAAAGACTTATATCAATTATATCTTGAATTTGGCAGAAAAATAAAGTTAACGGGAAATCATAGTATTTTTGTTCTGACAAATGAAGGAGTTAAATCTGAAAGGACTGATATATTAAAAGAGGGAGATTATGTTATAATTCCGTCAATTATCCCTGAAAACAATAAAATAAAAGAAATAAATCTCGCTGAAGAATTATCTAAGTCTAGCTATAAAACGAAGCTTATCATAAGAGATGTGCCTGAAGAAATTTACCTAATTAAAAAGACTGAACTCTATGAGTATTATCGGGCAAATTACAAAATTCCAAATCAGGCATATTGTGAGCATAAAAACAAAAAAATTCTTCCGATAAATCTTTACTATTTTCTTGATGAGAATCAGCTAAGAAAATGTTTTATTGGAACAACTTCTTCTCATAAAGTACCTACTTTTTTGGAAGTGAATAAGGACTTAGTAAGATTATTGGGACTATATGTTGCAGAAGGATGGTTGTATGATTATAACTCGAGAGGCATCTATTTTTGCCTAAATAAAAATGAAAATAATCTGATAGATGAAATTGGTGTATGTGCTAAGAAATGCTTTAATCTTGATTCGTATGTCGAGCCACCAATAAATAATGCTGTTAAAGTGAAAATAGACGGACTCATTCCTTGGATTATTATGAAAGAAGTTTTAAAAGTTAGTATGGGTGCAAAAAATAAAAGAGTTCCCGAATTAATATTTAATGTTTCTAAAGAGTTGCAGAAGGAGTTTATAAGTGCCTGGCATGAAGGAGATTACAGTACAACTGTTAGTAAAGAGCTTGCAAATGATGTCTCTTATTTAGCTTTGTTTAATGAGGAGATTGCTGCGTTCTACAAGTCGATGCCAAAAGTAACTTATATTAGAGGAAGAAAAATAAATACTAATGGAGCATACTATTCTAATTTTTATGCAAGAAAAGTTGATAATCCTTATCCTTCGATGATTCCTCTTGAAGTACTTAATCCATTGAATAAAACTCACTTAAGATTGGCAAATAAAAGAGTAAGTAGAGAAAGGTTATTAGAAATATTAAAAGATATAAGATATAAAAGATTTGAAAATCTTGATTTGGCAACTAAAAAGTTTTTGCTGGAATGGGGAAAAAGAGGTTTTATTCAAGAAGGAAATTTGACTGAAGAAGGTAAAAAGGTTGTTGAAGAAATAAAGATTGCAAAAAAATTAATAGATTCTGATTTTGGTTTTGCTAAGATTAGTAAAATTACTAGAGTAAAATCAACATCGCAATATGTTTATGATTTTAGTGTTGACGGCGATGAAAATTTTGTCGCTGGAACGGGAGGCATTTGCTGTCATAATTCAAGAGTAAATGCAACGTACACGAAGGATATTTCTTCTAGGGGGCCAACGTTTACCATAAGAAAATTTACAAAAGTTCCTTGGACTCCAACACAGTTAATTTCATCAAACACTCTTTCTCCAGAAATGATGGCTTACTTTTGGATGTTGTTGCAATATCATTCTAATATTCTTATTGCTGGAGGAACTGCATCTGGAAAAACAACTTTGTTGAATGCCCTTGCTTTCTTTATTCCTCCTGAAGCAAGAGTCGTAAGCATTGAAGATAGTGTAACTGGTGATTCTAAAATAATCATAAGAGAAAAAGACAAAACGAGAAATATTACTATAAAGGAATTTGTCGATAATAAAATAGATGCCAAAGTAATGACTATTGATAAAAAAGGAGAAATTAAATGGGTAAAACCTTCTGATTATATTAATCACAAGGTAAAAAAAGATATTTATGAAGTAATGACTGCAACTGGAAGAAAGATAAAAGTTACCAAAGACCATTCACTCTTCGCATTAGGAAAAGATAATTCTTTAGAGGAAATAAAACCTACTGAACTTAAAGAGAACAAATCGTTTATAGCTGTACCTAGAAGATTGCCTATTGAAGGAAAAGAAGTACGCGAAATTAACCTTATGGACTATTTAGAAGTCTTTAAGGAAGACTTTTTAGAAGGATCGCCAATTGGAAAAATATTTGAAAATAATTCTTATCATGACTTGGGAGTTAAAAAAGAAAGACGAAGATGGTGGAAAAATAATGATTTGATAAAAATAAGCGAATTTCTTAAATTGAAAATAGACTTTTCATATGATGAACTGAGGAAATTAAGAATCAAAAGTAAAAATAAGGCATCGATACCAGTAATATTTGAAATAAGTAAAGAATTCTTGGAATTTTGTGGGTTGTGGCTTGGAGATGGAAGTTATGATAATTATAATAAAAATTCAGTTATACTCTCAAATATTGATAAAGAATGTATTGATATATTTAAACACCTTAAAGATTATGTTGGCTCAAATTATTCTGCTATGAATGATGGTGGCGTTTCATTGAGAATCCATAGTTCCGTTTTGTATAAATTCATGAAATATGTTATGAAACTTGATGGTTATTCGGATACTAAAAAGATTCCAGAATTTATATTTGGTTTAAGCAATGAGCAAATAAAACCATTTATAAGAGGATATTTCAGTGCGGATGGTTGTATAAAGAAACATGAAGCATCTTGTGCATCCCAGAGCTATGAATTGCTGAGCGATATGCAAACCTTGCTTCTTAGATTTGGAATTATCTCTAGGATGAATGATTTTGAAAGAAAAGATAGATGTATAAATATGTCTATTTCAAGCTTTGATAATCTGCAAAAATTCAAGGAAATAGGATTCTTACAGGAAAGAAAGAATAAAAAACTCAATTTGATGAATTCAAAATCACATCACTCGAATTCAGATATTATTCCTTTGAGTAATCAAAAGTTAATGGAATTAGATGAAATTGCAAACGTAAAAATTCAACATCTTTACTTGAAAGGATTACAGAATATGGGCAGAAATTACATGCAAAAAATAGCTCCGACTGGATCTGAATTTAATGATTTGTCACATAATGACATATTTTGGGATAAAGTAAAATCGGTTAGAAAAGTGAGCTCTGAAGAAATTGAAGTTTTTGATTTAAGCATTCCAGAGCATGAAAAATTTCTATGTAATAATATCTTTGTTCATAATACTAGAGAAATAAATCTTCCAAGAGAAAATTGGCTTCCTTCTGTTTCTAGGACATCTGTTGGAGTTGGAAATTTGGGAGAAATAGATTTGTTCACCTTGCTTAAGAGCTCATTTAGACAAAATCCAGATTATCTAATTGTGGGAGAAGTTAGAGGTAAGGAGGCTTCTGTGTTATTCCAGGGAATGGCATCGGGGCATAGTTCGATAAGTACAATGCATGCAGATTCTGTTGATACTCTCATAAGAAGATTGCAAACTCCTCCAATTGAACTTTCTCCTACACTTGTTAATTCTTTAGATTGTGTTGCCGTTGCTACTCATGCGCTATCTGGTAAAAATGAAGTGAGAAGAGTGAGAGAAATTGTGGAAATAATAAATGTAAATAAGGATGGAACTGCGCTCATCAATACTCCATTCAAATGGGATCCTGCAAAGGATGTATTCTATTACAAAAAACAAAATAAGGCTTTTGAAAAAATCTCTGCAAAGACTGGAATTCCCGTAGAAAAATTATATAATGAAATGCTAACACGTGCTAAGTTAATTTATATGTTATACCAGCAGAAGGTTTTTGGATTTAATGAAGTTCAATCAATTATTAATGCCTATTACAAAAACCCTGTTGAAGTTCTGAATAGATTTGGGATTATGGAATAGGATTTTTTGGAATGCTGTTTCGTAAGGTATAAAAACTAACAATGATATGATTTCTTATGGCTCTTTCAGTTCAGGAAGCGAACTATCAGTATTTTATGCAGGCTGATGTAAGTATCTATGTTGGTGAATGGATTGCGATATTTGAGAATAGAATAATTGCTCATGGGAAGGAGTTAAAAGAAGTTGTTACGATGGCAAAGATCGTTTCTGGAGGAAAGAAGTTTCTTTTGGCGAGAGTTCCCAGTGAAGAAACGATGATATTTTAGAATGACACTTACTTTTAAATATAAAAAGGTAAAGAGACCAAATAATACTGAAATAAAATCTCCCTCAATTCCTGTTACCTTATCTTCTAGTGGTGGGAAATATCAATTTATAGCTCTCCTTGATTCTGGTGCGGATGTTTCTGTTATCCCTAGTGAAGTGGCTGAACTTCTGGGAATAAATTTAAGTGGTAAGAAAGAAGAGGCAAGAGGAATAGGTGGAAAGGTTCCAGCAATCCAGTCAAAATTAGTAGTTGAGCTTGGAAAAGCACATGAAATCTATACTTATGAAATTCCAGTCAAAATAATATTAGATAAAATGGACGAGGAAATACCTGTTTTATTGGGGAGAGCAGGATTTTTTGATAAATTTGTAATCACATTTAATCAAAAAGAAGAAAAAGTTATTTTGAAACCAAACAATCAAAATTAAATTCCCAATCGTAGCAGAGCTGCGGGGCTTCTAAAACAGATAAAACCCTCGAATAAAAATAGAGTTAGCTATTGTCGATGAGGATATCAGATTATAGATAATTATTTGTCTTGTGCTTCAGTTTACCCAACCACAGCAGAGCTGTGGGGATTTCTTTTTGATTAAATTCTAAACTTTTGTTATCTGTTTGTTTGAGTGGCTTTTATTATCTGGTGTCTGAGTGGTTTGATTGATTTTGTTGGTTTGGATGGGTTGGAGATTGTGGGTTTTGAATAGATTTAACCGATAATAAAGATATTTAAATCTCCCTGGTTTTCTATGTTAATGCAAAAAGAAGAGATAGTTTCAATTGCGCAGCTTCTGAGTGCCATAAGGGAATTGAGCTATGGGCTTGAAAGGGCAGTGAGGGAAAAGGATAATGAAAGAATGATGCAGATAAAGAAAGAAATTCTTTCTTTGCAGAGCGAAATAAATAGGAAAATAGAGGAATAATGATAGAAGAATTGAGAAAAAATATTGATTTGCAGATGCAGATTCTTAGGGAGATGTCTTCATATGTTAATAGAAGGCAGAGTGCTGGAAAAGATGAGATAAGAATATTAGATGATAGTATTTCTTCTTTGAAGGTTAGATTGAAAATAATAAATAATGCTATGCCTGATTTGCTTTCGAGCAGCACAAGATTGCAAGGATTATCTGGAAATAGGAAAGCACCAAATCTGGCACAGATAAAGATAGCCGGTCCAAATCAGACAATGGTTGTTACAATAAAGAGCGGAGATAAGGGGAAATTTATGAAGGAATTGGAGATAAGTGAAGGATTGATTAGGAAGATAAGGAAAAAAAGTGCTGTCGAAGTTGAAAAGAGTGATGAATTTCAGAAATCTAGAGGATATGTTAAATATTCAAATAAAATATTTTTGGGAACGGCGTCTGGGCTTGTTAAAAAGGGATATTTTGGTTCTCTTGTGTCTGATGTGAATAAAGCAAATATTGGTTTTCTTGCGGAGGTTTACATTGCAACAATGTTCTTTTCAACTTTGGTTGCAATGATTTTTGGATTTTTGTTTATGATTTTCCTTTTATTCTTTAAATTAGTTGTTAATTTTCCATTTGTTATTAGTTATTCTGGGGATATTGTTTCTAGGCTGTTAACGGTAATATGGGTGCCGGTAATTTTTACTCTTGGAACTTTCTTTTTTATGTATAGCTATCCTTCAAATGAGAAAAAGAGTAATGCCCGAAGAATAGAGCAGGAATTGCCATTTGCAGTGATACACATGAGCGCGGTTGCAGGCTCGGGAATAGAGCCTGTACAAATATTCAAAATAATTGGATTAAGCAAAGAGTATCCTTTTCTGAGAGTGGAGATAAGAAAGATAATGAATCAAATTAATATTTATGGATATGATTTAGTTACCGCCGTTAATAATGTTCAGAAAAACACTTCAAGTCAGAAATTGGCGGAACTTCTTACTGGAATGGGAACTACAATAAGCTCGGGAGGAAATCTTTCTGACTTCTTTGCTAAAAGAGCTGAGACTTTGCTTACGGATTATAGATTGGAGAGAGAGAAATACACGAAGGTTGCAGAGACATTTATGGATATATATATAAGTGTTGTAATTGCTGCTCCAATGATTCTTATGCTTGTTGTTGTGATGATGTCTTTATCTGGATTGAATTTGCCTTTCACTCCTGGAGAGATAAATATCATTACCATTGCAGCAATAGCATTAATAAATTTGCTTTTCCTTATGTTCCTTAGATTTAAACAGCCAATATACTAAAATGAAACTAAAAAAAATACATTACATTGGAATTGCTCTTGGATTAGTGGCAATCCTAATGGATTTTTTATTTTTTAATATGGATACTGGAGCAAGTGGGTTCTTATTTTTTGCTGGAATAGGTGTGATTATAATTGTTTCCCCATTTATTATAGATTTGATGCTGGAAAATAAGAGGGAGAGCGATATGAGTCAGATGTTCTTGGAGTTCTCTAGAAATCTAAGTGAGAGCGTTGCGACTGGAACTCCAATAAGCAAGAGTATAATTAATATGAAAAAGAAAGACTTTGGTCCTCTTACTTCACATGTGCAGAAATTATCTAATCAAATTGAACTTGGAATTCCAGTTAATAGTGCCCTTAGAAATTTTGCGTTTGATGTTGATAATGTCGTTATAAGCAGGGCAGTTGCTTTAATAATTGAAGCTGAGAGGGCAGGAGGAGAAATAAATTATATCCTGGATTCCGTTGCTAAGTCAATTGATGAAGTTGAGAAGCTAAAGAAGGAGAGAAAGGCAGCAATATATAGTTTGGTTGTGCAGGGATATATTATATTCTTTATATTTTTAGGAATAATGCTCATAATGCAGTTCAAGATAATTCCTCTTGTGGGAGAGAGTAAGTTTGCAGATTTAACTAAGATGGGAGATCTGGCTAAATCATATGGGCAAGAAACTGCTACAAAAAATATTCCCAAACTTCAGGTCGCAAATCAGTTCTTGTATCTTTTAGTTACTCAGGGATTTTTTGCTGGATTGGCAATTGGAAAGCTAACTGAGGGAAGCATAAGAAATGGAGTAAAGCATTCTTTTATCTTGGCAGTTGTTGCCTTTTTGGTTTCTACTGGGGCTAATTCTGTATTTGGATAACGCCGAATTAGGATTTTAGACATTTTTAGCACACTACAAGTTAATGCCATTCACTATGACTCTGGAAAATATAATTATCTTATTCAACAACTTAATTATTGGACATTTGATAATATTTTTATTTTAATCATCTAGTATTTATATACTGAACTTCATTATCAATCAAATAGAAAATCTCATTTTCTGAGCTAAATGTGGAGTATTTTTTTCCTAAACGGGCTAGCATCTTCTCAAACCATTGTCTTTCTGGGCGGTTCATCTTTTTTCCTGAGATTTTAATTGTTGAAAAGCTGGCTAGGATATGTTTTGCTGGAATCATATTAATTATTTTTTCTGCATTTGCTCTTCCTTTGTCATCGATTATGTCAAGGACTTTGAAAAGAAGGGCAAGGTCAGTTTCTGGAAGAGGTTCTGGCGATTTTGAGAGATTTCTAAGGTCGTAGATGAAAGTTTGTCCTTTTATGTGATTTTTTTTGAAAAATTCTTTTATTATATCCAAATGAGTTTGATTTATGTCTGATGCATAGTAGTGGACATCTCTAGATGCGAGTTCTAGTGGGTTTAGACCGCAGCCCAAATCAAGAATAGATTTTGGATTTAGGTTTTTTATTTTTTCTTTTAGTTGGGGATAAAATGAGAGACGCTCATTTGTTGAGGAATGTGCTTTGAGAAGTGAGAGAGTGTCTGTTTCTTCTTTGTTATTTGAGGAAATAGGTTTGTTAGAGAGTTGGAATCTTCCGGTGTAAATTCTTAGTTGAGCTCTGACTTCCTTAATTATTATTTTTATGTCTGATTTTTTCATTTCTTTTAGATTTATTTTATATTTATCTGTGTATTTGTCAATTAGCTCTCTGACTATGCTGTCTGGAATTCCCCTTAATTCTGGTTTTTCTTTTATTTTTTTAATTAAATCTTCCATGTTGATTATATTTTTATTATAATTAGTAAAGAAGGAAAGAGTATAAAAAGGTAACAGCTTATATCGGTGCATGGAAAAAAAGGGGCTAGGACATGTTGAGGTTATTGCATCATTTGTGCTTTTTCTTACTGGCATGGGGTTTGTTTTGTATTATTTTATGCCCTTGATTAGCTATAATTCCGATAATGATATGAATGTTATGGATAATGTTATTAAAATGACTGAGAGCAAAGTTAGTGTTTATAGTGTTATTGTAAATGGGGGAAATTCCAATGATATTATTTCAATTAGAATAAATGAATCAGGTAATTTTGCTGTTTTTGATGATTCTGGAATATTAATGTCTGAGAAAGTGGGTGATTTAATTTATATTAGGAGTTCTTGGGCAGACAAGAAAAAGATATCCATCGTATTTAGCGAAGATTTGCCTGATTCTTCTTCTGAAATTGGAATTGTAAAAGAAAATGATGAATTGTATAAGCTTGGGGCAGTTCAAAATTTGAATTTAATTTCCGAGAAGAAAGTAAATGAGATGAATGTGAGCTATTATGAGAATTATAATTATATTGCCGAGAAGTTGGAATTGGGAAAAATGAATAATTTTAACTTAATATTTGATGTTTCTGGAAGAAAAGTAAATATGAAAAAAGAAATTCCATATGGGTTGGAAATAGAGAGTTCTGAGAAAAATGTTTTGGTTTTGACTGAATATGGAAAGATGGAATATGGAAAAATAGAGGTGGATGAATGGTAAACTTAATAAATGACAGAAGTGGGTGGCTTAGAGTATTGGAGGCAAGTATTGCGATTTTGATAGTTTTGTCTGTTCTTTTTGTTGTGACAAAGCAGAACAATATTGGGAAAGAGGTTCCTGCCGAAGAGATAGGAATATTGGAGCAAATTTCTATGAATAATTCTATGAGAGAAGTGATTTTGGATTATAATCTTGTATTGAAAGAGGATGAGGGAGTAAATGCGGTGATATTAAAAAGAATTAGGGATTTTGTTTCTGAAAAACTGCCTCCAGGATATGGATATGAAATAAAGATATGCTCCTTGGAAAGTTGCGAATTGGAAAATGATAACTTGGAGATGATAAGCGAGGAAAGAATATTGTCTGCGAGTATTTCTAATGTGGCAAATCCAGTAAAGATTAAGTTGGTATATTGGCAAGAATAGCGTCGATTTTCTGAAAGATTTAAATAGTATATTTGTCTGTTGGAATGATGGTGGGATTTGTGAAAAATAGGGTGATTTTTTTGACTTTTCTTGTTTTTATTATTTTTGTTAGTTCTTCTATTGTTTCTGCTGAAATAAATTCTTGTCTTGGAGGAGAAAGTCAAGTAATAATGTCTCTGTATAATAACTCAAATTCTCATGGTGCGAATTGGAGTGAGTATAATTATCCTTATAAAATATGCTATGATCAAGTTATGGGTATGAGTTATACTGGGACAAATCCCCATAGTTGCAAGAGTGATAATTCGAATATTGTTTTGAAGTTATCCTCTCCTATAAATGCCCATGCTGAGAATGCCTCTATTGGAGAATATTCTGTTCCAGTTTGCTATGGAGATTTATCATGTGTTTTTGTAAATGGTGCCTGCCCTTCTGGAAAATTTATTGTTGCTTCATTATCTTCTAATACCAATGCGCACATCTCCGCAGACAATTCATATCCATACAAAGTTTGCTGTTCAAAACAATCTCTTTCTCCTGGAAAACTATATTCATATTGGATAAATAGCACGGGGGGGATGATAACTGGCAGCTATGTAAATAATAGTGTTGGAATTGTTGTTGAAACTGGTGTGCCTAGTGGAATTGCAACCGTTGAGATTTATGAAGAGGACGGTATTTTATTTGGTACACAAAATATTCGCACTGGTTCAAATGCTCTAAATGCAACAATTGGGAGCGATGGAATTGCGAGAGTTTCTTGGGAAATAACTGATTTGGATATTCTTGCTGGGGCAGAGAATGATAATAATAACGTTGGTTCTAGCCCTGAATTGGAATTTTATGCTGTTGTTTCTGCTGGTGGTGTCACTAATAGAACTGTAATAATTAGTGTAAGCAGAAGTGAGGGACCAATAAGTAGACCTAATGCTGTAGTGAATTATCCTTTAAATGAGGGAGTTTATTTTGCTGGAAGTCCTGTAAACTTCTCTGAGAGTAGTTCTTCTGAGAGAGCGTTTAGTGTTTATTGGGATGTGGATGATCCTTCTCTAGATGTTTCAAAGAGAAATATGAGTTCTTTCTCACATACATATGCTACTCCTGGAGTTAAAAAAATAATTTTAAATGTGACAAATAGAAATGGAGTGTCAGGAACTACATCAAGAAATATAGTTATATTAAATAGCTCTGCAGGAATTCAAGTTGTTCCAATTATTGAAACTCCCTTGGTTAATTCGAGAGTTACAAGTAATGTTGTTGATTATAGTGGAGGACATAGTTATGTTTTAAGCATGAGTGGCGATTATAATTTATCTTGTTTGGGAGGAAGATGTCCTTCTTCTACGGATGCTTGCCCAGTTGGATTCTCTGGAGTTTGTCCAATTGCAATAGGAAATGACGCAGGAATGAGATTAAATTATGCTTCAATGGAATTTAACTGGACTTTTGTTGAAGGAAGTTCGAGTTCTTCTGAAATTGGAAGCGCAAAAGTTTCAGGGACTAAAACCTATGTGAGTTCAGGACAAAAACAAATTCAATTGAGAATAAAATCATATTCTAACTATTCTGGATTTACATCTAATCCATTTGAAATAACTGGAAGTGTTGTAAATGGAAATGGGTGTTCGGGAGATGGAAAAATGTGGTATGAAAATGGAATTGGGTTTAATACGTCAGTTATTGGAAATTGTGGAGGGGTAGATAGAGTTGCTGGAGGGGCAGAAGATTGCTGTCCAATTGGAACTATCTGCACAAGTTCTGGAGGTTCAGGAATAAAATGTACTGCTAATGGATGCATACAATTTGCGAGCAAGAGCGGACAGGAATATCAGATAAGAGTATGTGATGATTATAATTACGTTTCATCTGGGAAACAAACACAATGTGAGGCTGATTGTAATTATGCTTCAAGCAGCCAGAAGCAGATGGATGCAATATCCTTGAGTTTAGTTGGTGGAGAAGGCATCGCTTCAACAAATTGTGCATGGGTTAATGATGCATGTGCTGTACAGTATACGAAACAAGTTGCTGGATTTAATATACCAAACGTTGAATATCAGTGCATAATGGAAGTTAGTAAAGAAAGTGAGTGCACTAGAAATGAGAAAACTGTGGATTATACAATAAGAAGAGCAAATAAAGTTGGAAATATTTGGGTTATTGTAGCGGATAGCGATTCAAAGTGTGAGAAGAGTGGTTCTGTGAAAGTAAAATGTGGTGGTTCAAATATTGTTCTTCCATTATTTGATAGCAATAATTTAATTATTTCAATTTTGGGAATTTTATTAGTTTATGCTATTGTTTCGTTTAGAAAAAAAGGGAAATAAATGAATATAAAAAAAGTTGTGCTGATGGTGATGGTTGGAATGTTTTTAGTTAGTCTTGCTTCTGCAAGCTTGAATTTTACTAAGGTTTCATTAAAAACAGATTATAATGGGGGAGATTTGATAGCTGGAAAGTTTAATTTGGTGTTTGTTAATCAAACAAATTCTCTTTTCACCAGTTCTATTGGAGGAAGCAAGTCCTTGCTTGATATTGTTAGGGATTCCGGATATGTTTCTGGAACTGACTTCAGATGCTCTCCAAGCGACTGCAATCCAGCATATACCTTTAGTTCCGGAGAGGCTTATAAAAATATCAATATTGGAGATAGTCAGAATTTGTATGGTTTTGTTATAAATGGAGATGGAATTGTATTGAGAAATTTAAGCTTCCAAATTTCGAGTAATATTCGAGATTCGTGTTTGAATCAACTTTCTCTAGATTTGTTTGATGATGGAATCGTTGATTTATATAACACGAATTATGTCTTGGATGGATGCGGGGATAAGAATTATGGGTGCTTTGATAGTTCACTTATAGCTGGAGAGGGAGAGTTGTCTAGTACTCCTTATTGTGAGAAAATAATCTTACCAAGTTCGCCTGCATATAGTGTTGGTGCAAAGATAAAGAATTCTACAAACAGATATGGTTTGATAATCATGGAAATGTATTTGGAGAGCGGCCCTGGAGAGAGATTAGGGAGATGTACTCTTCCTAATATTACTTCTTCAATTCAAGAGAGAGATTGTGTAATAAATTATAGTTCTACAAAGCAGATAACTGCGCTGGTTTGTGTTTCCGTAGCTAATAGTGCAAATTATAAAATAAATCTGGCTGGAGGTTCGACAAAGTGTGGGAAGGTGGGAGCGGACAGCGAGGGATATACTACCAATTATGAAATATATGCTCAGCCATTAAAATATGGTTCAATACAAAAAACTTTTGATTCTAGATTATATTCTAAGTTGATGAGCGAATCTGAAACGGGACTTATAGATTCTGTGCAGCTATATCTTGACAGAAAGTATGGAAATAATTGTGAGGATGGATGCGTTATTCCTTTCTCGTTAATTGGGCCATCACAAACTATAAGCATAAATAATATTGAATTGAAATATAATAGTGACAGTGCTATAGGGCAAAATAATAATTTAATATATAATGTTGGCTCTGATAAAATGAAGATAAGTTCATTGAAAACTTTATCAATTGATTTTGAAAAATTGAATATTAAAACTCCTAGTATTTCTGGAAACAGAACATTTGAGTTGTTTTTTGACTTAAACAGATTGAGCAGCGATGTGATAAGTATGGTTTCTGGATTTGGATTTGAGATTTCTCCTAAGTATGCATATATTGGACAGAGTGTTCCATTTAAAATAATTCTCCCAAATAATTATACTTATGTAACTTCAAGTAATTGGGATTTTGGAGATGGTAAAACTGCTCAATCTTCTTTCGGAGAGGTAGCTCATTCTTATTCTAGCGGAGGAAGTTATGATGTAACTATTAAGGTTGTAAAGAGTGATGCAGCCATATCTACAAAGACATTTAAAATAAATGTTGGAAATGTATATGAATCTGCAAGACTTATGATTGTTGCAGATGAGGCAAGAATTTCGAATGTTAGTTCTCAAATAAATGGATTTGAGGGATGGGTTAAAGCAGAGGTTGAGAAAAGAACTAATCTCACTAAGATTAGCACAGATCTTGCTTCCATAAAAAGAACATTTGAAAGCACAAGTCAGAATAATTCTGATGCGCTTCAAACAATAGTTGGGCAATTGGTAAAATTAGATGTGCCCTACTCAATAGTTATTGGACAAAAAGGAAGTAATATTCCCTTGGAAATTGGAGTGGGGAATGCTGATTTAAGTTATATCAAGACGTTGTCTTCTAACTCTGCTGATTTGGATGATTCTGAATTGAGAATAAAGATTGTTGACTGGATGGAGAGCAATTATGATTCTAAGATTGGGTTTGAGGAAATTTCGAGATTTGGAGATTCTGGAGTTTCACCAATAGTTAGCAAGTTTTCAATCAATGTTGCTCCAAAGACTGACTTGGAGGGATATTTAATTATAGATTATCCTTTTGATTCCATATTGTTTAAAGAGAACTATGGACAAAAGGCTGTTGGAAGTGGAGTTTATATTCCACTTAGCAGTGCACAAACGATTGAATTTATTATTCCTGGAGCGGTAAAGATTTCTGAGATTGGAGCATATATTTCTCCAGATATAAATAAACTGGGAGTTATTGGAAGCATAGGACAGGTTGTTGGAGGATTTAATTGGACAATATTCTTGACTGGATTGCTGGTTGTGCTTGTTCTTGCAGGAATTGCGTTTTATTTCGGAAGGATGTGGTATATATACAATTATGAAAGTCATTTGTTCAAGAATCCTAAAGATTTGTATAATCTCATATTGTTTATAGTCAACGCTAGAAATAAAGGGTTATCTGATGTGGAAATAAGGAAGAAATTAAAGTCTGTGGGTTGGAATTATGAGCAAATAGATTACTCAATGAGCAAAATTAAATCTAAAACTAGTAAGGTTTATTAAACCTTGAAAATGTAAATAATCAGAGATGATAAAAATATTAAAGAGTTTTTCGAGAAGAATATTGAACGCAATATTTGGAAAAAAAGATAGCATTAAATTAGGATTTTATGGTCCTCCAAATGCTGGGAAGACTTCTCTGGCAAATAGAATATGTAAGGACTGGACTGGAGAAGAAATTGGAGCGGTTAGCAAAGTTCCGCATGAAACAAGACATATTCAGTTTAAAGAGAAAGTGGAGATAAAACATAAGGGAAAGGAATTGGTATTTAAGATTACTGACACTCCTGGAATTGCGACAAGAATAGATTATGAAGACTTTTTGAAGTTTGGAATAAAGAAGAAGGATGCTAAAAAGAGAGCTAAAGAGGCAACACAAGGAATTATTGAAAGTATTCAGTGGTTGGATGATATGGAGGCAGTTGTTGTTGTTTTAGATGCTTCTGAAAATCCATATTCTCAGGTTAATTTAACTATTATAGGAAATTTGATTGCAAGAAAGATTCCAGTTTTGGTTGTTGCAAATAAGATTGATTTGAAGGGCGCAGATATTAAAAAATTTGAAGCAACTTTCCCAGATTATGAGGTTGTTGGAATTTCAGCAAAAGAGGGCACTAATATGGAGGAGTTTTACGAAGCTCTTTTCAAATTAGCTAAGAAAGTATAATGGCAAAATTATTTAGAAAATATCCAGATTTGAAGAGTGGAAAATTGAAAGAGCTAAGCATGCATGTAATGCCTTTCGCAGATGTGCAGGACTTGAGTATTTCAGAGAGGGTGCAGAAGATATTGAAATTAGTTTTGGACAATAAGATTGTTCTTCTTCAAGGAAGATTAAGGCCAGAAGAGGAAGCGAGATTGATTGAGGATACCATGGCTCTTGTTGACCATGTAAAGAATTTCCAGGGAATTGAATTGGCCGTGGTAGAACCTAATTTGAGAAATCAGAGCTTATTCACAAAAGCAAAATATGGCTTTGCAAAGATGCTTGTGGGAGATTCAAATGCACTTACAATAATTGGTCCTGCTTCATTGATAAGAGAGATAAAGAAAGACCCTAGCAAGATTGACTTGTTCTTTAGAAAATAGTCAATCTTTGTTTAATGGCCATTTGCAACAATAATCTTTAAAAGTATTCAAACTAAGGAAGAGTTATGCGTGAAAATGGAATTCCTTTGACTACGATAATAATGGACGAGGGTACTGAAGTACATCCAATCCAGACTGAAAAAGGGACATACTTAATATTTACTAAACCTTCTGACCCTAATTTACAACTTGTAGCAAGAAATGTTTGTCTAGAATCATTATGTGGGCCAGTTATGACTGATGATGCCGTGCTGGTGAGAAAATATAAAACTGAAGTTGTTGGGCGGACTGTTGAGACAACATCGTATCAAACAATAACTCCTTTCCCTGGAGATTTCCATTTCTAATTTACCACTCCAAATTGAGAAAAAATAGAGGAAAGTTATAAAAAGGTATTTGGAGTTTAGTTTTGATGTCAGGCATAGTTTTTAATTTAAGTAAGAGTGAATTTTTGAGTAGAATAGGAGTTCAAGGATATTATGCTAGCGCATTGTATGTTGGAAGAGGTGTTACAAGAACTATAAGTGCTGAAGGAAGATTACCTTTTATATTAGGCAAGAAAATTTTAGATGCTATGCCTGATGACTCTATAGGCCATGAAAAAAGGTATTTGACTCCTGAATTGTGCTCTCCTGAAAGAGCTACAACAACTAGAAGAGTTGATGATATTGAATTAATAATTAACGTTCCTTTAACAACTAATGAAATAAGAGAAGTCATGCATGGATATAGTGTCGCACAAAAAAGATTTAGTAGGTCTGAAGCCAAGAAAAGATAGCAGTCAATCAAAGTAATATTTATAACCTCAAAAAAACTTGACTTGGGATGTACAGATGTGTTCATTGTTCAGCATTGTATGAAGATGGCTCTAATGAGCTTCTTACTGGATGTACTAGCTGTAAAAGTAAGTTCTTTTTTTATATTAGAAATGATAAGCTTAAGCAGATATTGGAAAACTCTATTCCAAGTCCTGTTTTGGATGAAGAGGAAAAACAGCAGATAGAAGAAGATGTAAGGGAAATAGCAGGAATAGAAGACGATGAAACACCCGTATTCTTGGACTTTGAAAGTGTTACCATATTAAAACCTGGAAAATATGTTCTTGATTTGCAAAAGTTGTTTGCGATGGACAAGCCTAGAATATACAAATTGGAAGATGGGAAGTATATTGTGGATTTATCTTCTGTACGAAAGCAGGAAGATAAGAAGTAACCATTGGGAGATTAGTTTAATTATCTTATGCGCTGACTGTTTAATATATTAATGTTGAGCAGGGGAATAATATACTTTGTTTTTTTAACTTGTAGTATATAATAAAGCACAGATGATTAAAATAAAAATATTATCTAGTGTCCGATGATTAAGTCATTGAATAAGACAATTATATCTTTTAGGGCTATGGGCGAAGCGAATTAATTTAATTTAAACTTCTAATTACTATCAAGAAAGAAGTTTAAAAAGTGCTATTTCTTAATTATATAATGAAATTAAATAGTGTTCTGAAAGAATTAGATTTTGAACTTGATGATGTGGAGTTTAATGAAGTAAAAGAAAAAACAGCCAATCTTCTTTCCCAGCTAAAGGAGAGCATAAAGAAATTGAGAATAAATGTGGATGTTTTTGTTGGAGGAAGCTTTGCCAAAGGCACACTGATAAAGGAAAAAGGATATGATGTGGATATTTTTATTAGATTCAAAGAGGAAAAGAACCTGGATTCGATTGAAAAGATAATAAAGAAATTGAAGTATGAAAAAGTTCATGGAAGTAGAGATTATTTTAGAATAATTGATAATGAACTTAGGTTTGAGATAATCCCTGTATTAAAAATAAGCAATCCAAAACAGGCAAAGAACGTTACTGACCTAAGTTATTTCCATGTTAATTATGTAAAAAAGAAAATAAATCCTAGAATAGCAAGGGAAATAGCTCTTACAAAGGCTTTCTTCAAAGCATCTGGAGTATATGGGGCTGAGAGTTACATTAGAGGAATATCTGGGTATGGTGTTGAATGCCTTCTTATTTATTATAAAACATTTGAAAAAATGGCAAAAGCAATTGTAAATTCAAAAGAAGATGAGAAAATAATAATTGATATTGATAGGACATACAAAAACAAGCAGGATTTGATGATTGATATGAATGAAAGTAAGTCTGGAGGTCCAATGATTCTCGTTGACCCTACATATAAGGAAAGAAATGTCCTTGCCGCTCTTAGCAAGGAGACATTTCTTAAATTGAGAGAAGATTTGAAGAAATTCCTTGCAAGTCCAAATGCAAAATATTTTGAAACGAAGGAATTGGACGTAGAAAAGATAAAAGAACAGGCAAAGAAAAAGAAATTGGAGTTTCTAACTGTTAATTTAAAAACTGACAGACAGGAAGGAGATATTGCAGGAACTAAACTAAAGAAGTTTTCTCTCTATTTGGAAGAGGAAATAAGGAAGTATTACAAGATAATTAGAGATGAATTTGTCTATGATGAAGCACAACAAGGCAAGTTATATCTAATCGTTAAGCCGAATAAGGAGTTTATCAAAGTCGGTCCTCCTTTGAAGATGAAGTCTGAATGTTCTGCCTTCAAATCGCAGAACAAAAGCACATTTGTGAAATCTGGAAGATTATATTCAAAAATAGCTATCACTTTCAGTTGCAAATCATTTTTGAATGATTTTAAATTGAAGTATGCTGATAAGATTGCAAGTATGGATGTTAAAGAAATTAGGGTTGATTAGTTAATTAGTGTTTGCAGTTCTTTCTAATTCATTTTTTCTTCTTTGTTTATTTGCATTTATTCTGCTAGCAACAACGTTATATGCAAATGCTCCCAACATCAAAGCTCCCCCTGCTGCTGCAGTAATTGCTGAATATTTGACTGATCGAGGATTACTAAATGCCAGATATCCAAAAGAACCGAAGACTAATCCTGCTCCTATTTTTTCAATCAATTTGGATCTAGCATCAATATTTTCACTTCTAGTAATATAATTTCTAGAGTCTGCCATTGTTTAATGTCCCCCATTCCCGTTCTTAAAAGAATTATCAAGCATTCCAGCCAAATAGGAGGTGAAGAAAGGTGCGTTAAGCCAGACACCTATGTCATCTTCGGAATTGTGAGGAGTTACCATCAATAGAGCTTCTTTTTTGTCTGAGATGAATATTCTTGCTAATGTGTCTACGTGTTTTGCTTTTAGGTCGAATTTTGCGTTCAATTTCTTAACCTTGTCATGGTCTCCTGATAAAGCCAGTCTGATTTTAACGTTTGCTTTTTCCAATTTTTGCATGGTTGGAATAAGAACTCTTGATTTATCTTCAAAGTCTGAAACATTTGTGCAGATGAATACTTCATCTTGGGCATTTTCCAAAAGCTCTCTTGCTCTTGATAGAACGTTTGCTCTTCCTTTGATTGCACCAGTTATTTCATGGGATTTTATTGGAGCAATTCCAGTTGTGTGAAGTTGTTCTAATTCTGTATATTCTGAAGTTGATCTTAATTCTGATAGAGTCTTAACTTTATCCTGTGCAAGTTGCATAACGTTAGATTTCATTTTTTCAATAACTTCAGTTGGCTTTACTGCAATGTATTTTACAGGCTTTCCTATCTTGGTTATTGCGAATCCTCTCTTCTCCAAGCTCTCTAGGACATCGTATGTTCTTGATCTTGGTACTCCAGATAATTCAGCTACTTCTCCTGCAGAAGCAATTCCTTTAGTCAATAGAGATAACCAAACTTTGGTTTCATAAATATTTAAGTCAAAGTACTCTTTGATTCTTTTTACTAGCTCTTGCTTAACTATCATATTTTTACTCAATGGGAGTGGTATTTAAACCTTTCGCTTTTGTTCTTATTTGGTAGGGACAACAAAAGGAAAGGTTTAAAAGTGTTGGGCTGATTGGATAAATTATGTTATAGATAACTGCGTTACTTATGTCTCATAACATATCTTAGAAGAAAGAATGAATTAACTGTTTCTTCATCTGAATACTTTGCATCTTTCTCTTTACAAGATGCTTTAACTCATCAGTATTTTGTGCTTGGTGAGTCTTTAATTCATGTGCTTTAAGATATGCCCAAACATGTTCTGTTGGATTTAATTCTGGAGCATATGATGGCAGTCTGTAGACTGCTAATTTCTTTTTATTTTCTTCAACAAATTTTTCAACTTTCTTTGCCTTATGCACTGGAGCACTGTCTTCAACAACAATTATCTTTCTATTTAGATGCTGTTTCATAATCTTTTTTAAAAATTCTATATGTTTATCTGCATTTACTTTCTTTTTTTCTATCCTAAATATTAATTTTCCAGCAGGACTAATAGCAGAAGTTACACAAAAACCGCCTCTTTTTCCAGTAACTTTAATCTTTGGTGTTTTTCCTTTTTTAGCCCATGTTCTTCCAAGAACAGGAGTTAATGATATTCCAGATTCATCCTGGAAATAAAGCATTGCCTGCCATTTACGACGATGTTCCTCAATTTTGGGCCATTCTTCTCTCTTCCATTTTCTTATTGCTTTTTCATTTCTCTGAAAGGCCAGCCTCTCAGGTTTCTGAGGAGATAAATTTAATTTCTTAAACAATCTCATAATATTTGTTGTATGAATTTTCTTACCTGTTTGTTTAAAGATAGTTTGTTGAACCATCTTGCATGTCCATAAAGGATTTTCAAATCCGTAAATCGTTGCATCATCATAAAGAATTGAAACTATATTTTGAATTTCTTTTTCAGATAATTTATAATCTGGACCTTTTGCTTTTTTACTCTTTAATGCTTCTCTCCCATATTCATTGTAAAACGCAAACCATCTTGACACTGCTCTTCTATTCAAGCCAAACGCATGAGCAATATCGTTTATTTTCCAATCATCTTTCTTTAATTGAATTGCACGAAAACGATATGCTTCCAATACTTCATGAGAAAGTTGTCTTCCTGTACCTCTTTTCATTATCTGTTTAGGATAACTTATTATTTAAATATATGAGCTATATCCTATGCAGTTATCTATACCTGAAAGAAATGTGCCAGCAATTGACTTCTTACCTCTAGCGAGAGATCCATATAGAGTCCATATTGGCGAATGTATCGAGATTGTTGCACCACATGCAACTTATTTAGGAGTATACAAGGGAATGACTATTTAAGGAAGTTTGATTTTGCAACCACATGTAAATTTTGGAGTAACTAGTGATAGTAAAAGACCTTGGATTTGGGAGACTGAAAGACCTGCACAAATTTCAGAAAGTGGTGCCCATATATTTCCTCAATCCTTAAAAGATGTCGTAAATGCATGTAAAAAAAATTCAAAAGTTGCTCGAGATGTAGAACCTGAATATTTTATTTAGAACAAATATTGCAGAAGATAAACAACACCTAAAGCAATGAAACAACCTGCTGTGATGAAAGGCATGGCTGGATAGAACTTACCTTTTTCTGAAAAGTAAAATAATGTACCTAAAGCGAGAGTAGCTCCAAGAGAGATAATTAGAGCAGACATTATGCCGAATACATTAAGGACAACCCCTGCAAGAATAATTGGAAAGACAATATCTCCTCCGCCCAACATTCCTACACTTACCTTAACTTTCTTTCCTTTCTTTTTTGATTTTTTGTTTAGGTTTATGCTTGAGCTGTTTTTTGAGTGGATGTATGGGATGAAGAATCCAGAGAAAACTCTGACTTTTTGTATTTGGTATTTTGCCATTTTTTGCATGAATCCAGCGTGCCAGACTGCATAGATATCATAAATTGAAATGAAAATAAAGAAAATAACTATTGTAATAATATTGAAAAGAGGGATTATTGCTGAGGCCAATCCTGGATAGATTAGAAGCTCTGTTGCATTGTGAACAATGAGATTTCTTTTGAATACCTTTAGAATTGCCAGAGGAATTGCAATTGCTAATGAAATTATGTAACTGTAGGGAATGTGGAGCATAAATGCGTTTATTGTTATTCCTAATGCAAAAGAAATAACTATGAAAAACCAGTATCTTAGAACTGTTTCTGCTTTGTATTTCATGAATAAAAAGATAAGAAGAACTCCAAAAAAGACTGCTCCGATAACTCCAAAAAGATTTGTTGAAGGGTCATTTCCTTGTGCAGGTTCAAACCAAGGGGGCAAGTTATAGCTTGTTTGATTAACATATGTGCCATTTTCTGAAGGGACTTGAACGGTTTGAGGAAGATAGACACTTGCAACAAGAATTCCTAGAAGTTGAGCAAGAACAAACATTCCGAGGATAATTAGGGGAATAAGAATTGGCTTTTTCATTTCAGTATATCTTAAGGTTAGTTTTTAAGTGTTGTGAAGATTGAATAGATTAGTTAGTTTATTAAATCTCATTAGATTTAATTATATATGAAAAAGATTAATCAGAGAAAGTACATAGAAGCACTAAAATGGATTGTGAAAATTCTTAATGATAATAAGATCAAATTTAATGTCTCAGGAGGATTAGCTGCATATGTCTATGGTTCAAAAAGAATGCTCGTAGATATTGATATTTCGATGAGTTATAGAGATATGTTAAAACTAACAAAAATTACAAATGAATATGTTATTGAGAAACCATGGAAATTGAGTGGGATAAACTCCAATTGGAAATGCTATTATATGGAATTAAATTATAAAGGCATATCTATTGAAATGGGTGAAGCAAAAAAAGCTGAATTTTTTAACAAACAATCTAATAAGTGGGAAAAATTTCAAGAGGGTTTGGAAAATTCGGTCAAAAAAAGAATATTTGGAATTATAATTCCAGTTATGCCTAAGAAAAATCTTATTGATTATAAGTCTAAGGGGGAACCTAACAATAACTTAGTAAATTTTCGATAGAGTATAATTCCACTTTGAATTTATCTTATGTTCTTCAATATTAATTTTTTCAAATTCTTTGTCTGAAACTTTTTGTTTTAATTCATAAATTTTCTTATCCATC
>Ga0209212_1002569_pt1 | contig 25478 bp, 17 predicted proteins | sample RifGroC2_FD_183996 | JGI IMG/M metagenome (GOLD analysis project Ga0209212, IMG submission 183996) | Groundwater microbial communities from Rifle, Colorado, USA - Groundwater C2 (SPAdes) (version 2) | ecosystem: Environmental > Aquatic > Deep subsurface > Groundwater | place: Rifle, Colorado... | reverse complement strand
ATTAGTATTATCGAATATACAGACCCGCCGTTCAAAACAGCGCCTTCTTCAGGCAAGCCGGATGCGGAATTTTCTTTTCCGGCTTCAGCGGCGCTGCAAGCCGCGCAGGTTTTCTTGTTTTTTTTCTGGTGCTCAGAATCCGTCAGTCTAATCAATCCTTAAAATTATATTTATTTAATCACTGATGTTTTAATGAAAATATTAAATTACTTGCGCCAGAAGAAAGGCGTGAAAATAACGAGAACGGTGTACAATTCGAGCCGTCCTACGAGCATCGAAAACGAAAGAAACCATTTTACATAACCCTGAAAAAACGAGTAATTTTCAGTTGGCCCTACCAGGCCGAAACCCGGGCCGATGTTTCCAACCGTAGTGAGCGCGGTGGTGAAAGATGTAAGAATATCGTGGCCGGCCAGAGCGACAACGAAAGTGGTAATCAGCACCGTCATATAAAGAAAAAAGAAGCCGGCTACCGCGTTGGCTACGCTGTTGTTCACCACGAACCTCCCTATTTTAAGAGAGAAAACGCCGCGCGGATGGATAAGGCATTTCATTTCATTGACGGCCTGCTTAAGAAGCGTTACCAGTCTTATCACCTTGATACCGCCGCCGGTGGAGCCGGCGACGATAATAACGCTGCGTTTTTTTCGTCCTTGCTTATTCTTTGATTGCCGTTTTTAATTTTTCGGCTGATTTACCAAGCGATTCCTGCGCGAAGTTAGCCAGTTTCGACCCTTCCGGAACGATCCGCAGCGTGGCCTTCCACTCTTCGACGGCCTTGGAAAAATCGTTGAGTTCCTCGTAGGCAAGGCCAAGATTATAGTGGATATAAGCGTCTTTCGGATTGATGGAAACGGCTTTCGTCCACACTTTGATAGCTCGGTCCAGCTGGCCTTTTTCGTAATAAGCCAGGCCGAGATGGTAAAGCGAATATTCGTCGTCGGGATTTATGATGCAGGCGCGCTGAAATTCTTTGATGGCGTTGTCGTACTGGCCCAGGTCATAGAAGAGTATGCCAATATTGGTGTGCGCGTATACGTCGTCGGGATTCAGCGAAAGCGATTTCTGGAAAAAACTTATCGCTTTTTCGGTTTCGCCGATGTTTTTATAGCAGATACCGAGGCTGTAATTGGCGAACTCGTCGTCGGGATTGAGCATCAGCGAACGCTCGAAATACTTTATGGCGGGGGCGAACTCGCCGCGCTTCTTATACACGGCGCCCATGCCGTACAGCGCGAAGGCGTGATCGGGCCTTAAATTGAGGCAGTGCTCGAATTCTAAAAGCGCGTTGTCGTTCAAATTGTTAGCGCGGTAGAGGCTGCCCATGAAATAATGGAGTTCCGGGTCGTTCGGCTTGATCTCGAGGGCCGTTTTGAATGTTTCCATGGCCTGCTGGAAATCACCGTAATTTTTATACGTGATGCCCAGCAGCTGATAAGCCTGGATATAATCGGATTTAAGGTCGATAACTTTTTTAAAAGAGGTTATGGCGTCCTCGGCCTGGCCCCTGTTCAGATGGATGAGCCCGAGCTGGAAGTAGGCCTCGAAATATTTAGGATTGAGCTCAATAACGCGCAGGAACTTGTTTATGGCTTCTATCGTTTCGCCCTTATTGCGGTAGGCCACGCCAAGCTCGCAGACTGCGTCGATATGGTCGGGCTTGATGGCGGCGGTTTTTTCGAACTCGCAAATCGCCTCGTCGAGAAGGCCGTTGTCGCGGTAAGCGAGGCCTAGATGATAATGGGCGTCGACGTTTTCGGGGTGCATTTCGGCCTTGCGCTTGCAGTCCTGGATGGTGTTGTCGTAAACGCCTTTCTGGCGCATGATCGTCTCGATGTAATACTGCGAGTATTTGTCGTCGGGGCGCGCGTCGAGCACTTTTTCGTATTCGATGACGGCCTCGTCGAGAAGGCCTTTGCTTTTATAGGAGCAGGCGAGGCGGTAATGAGCGTCGGCGTCATGCGGATTGACCAGCAGGTGTTTTTTCAGCTCTTCGATCTGCAGTTCTATTTCGTCTTTGCTCTGGCGGCGGTAGTCTTTTTCGCCGTAGTGCTTTTTAAGTTCGTCCGCCTTCTTCCAGCAGGTGAGGGCTTCGTCGTACTCGTTTTTGACGTCGTGGAGGTTGCCGAGAAGATCGTAGGCGTCGGCGAGTATGCTGTTGAGCGAGATAGCTCGCAGCGCCTCCGCCTGAGCCTCCGAGAACATGCTTTTATCTTTATATACCGAAGCCAGCGCGAGATGCGCCAGCGCGTCGGCGGGCGTTATTTCAATCGACTTGAGGAAAAATATTATCGCGTCTTCGAGATTGCCTTTCTTGCGCGAGATCATTCCGAGCCAGTAATTGCAGTACGGATATTTAGAGGCGAGCGAAAGGGTTTTTTGGAACTCTATTTTCGCCGCGTCGCTCATGCCGCGCTTGTAATAAGAAAGACCTAGATAAAAATGCGCGTCGGGGTTGTCTTTATTGATTGAGATGGCGCGCTTGAACTCGGTAATGGCCTCCTCGTGCTTGCTCTGCTCGCCGAGCACCACGCCGAGATTGATGTGCGCGTATATGAAATTTCTGTCGGTGATTATGGCGCGCTTGCAGTATTTTTCGGCGGCGGGAATATTGCCTTTCGAAAAATAGGCCATGCCGAGGCGCGTGAGCGCGAAGGCGTCACTGGGATTGAGTATGGTGGCCTTGCGCAGCTGCAGTATGGCCTTGTCGAACTGGTTCTTCTGCTCGTAGGAAAGCGCGAGATTATAATGGGCGTAAGCGTAGTCATGGTTGAGCTTTACCGCGCGGCGAAGCGACGATATCGACTCCTCGACCTCCCCTTTCATACGAAGCGCGCGGCCGAGGTGGGTGTGGGCGTAAGCGTAGTTCGGGTTTATGGAAATGGCCTCGTGGAACTGGACGATAGCTTCATCTATGGCGCCTTCCATAAGATAAATTATGCCGAGATTGCAGTGGGCGAAGGAATAGTGCGGTTTCAGTTTTATCGCGCGCTTGAAGGCGATCTTGGCTTCCTTGAACATGCCCTTTCCTTTGTAGCAGAGCCCCAGAAAGTTGTAAGCGTAAGAATCGTCGGGACGCAGCTGGATGGTCAGTTTGTAATAATTGACCGCTTCGTCGACCATGCCGCGCATTTCGAATAATTTAGCCAGCTGGTAGCTGGTTTCGGGGTTTTCGGCGTCGTCTTCAAACTCGCGCAACCGCGCCTTTATGATGCCGTCGTATTCCTTATTTAACATTCTTACTCCCACCTTAATCCTAAATGCTCCGCGCCGCCTTCGAAGTTGTTGCGCGCCGCGCGGATGATCTCTTCTTTTATGTTAGGGTAAAATTTATAATTCGCGAATTCGGAGAGCGGAACGAATCTGTGATCGACTATACGCTCGTCCTCGGGTTTTTTAGGCGCGCCGCCGGTTATTTCCGCGAGAAAATTCATGTGCATTATGTGACGTTCGCGGCCCGGATAAAGGGTTTCAGACGTAAACAGAAGTTTTTTTACCGCGACCTCGTACCCGGTCTCTTCCAGAAGCTCGCGCCGCGCGCATTCCTCGATCGACTCGCGCGCCTCGAGCCCGCCTCCCGGCAGCAGCCAGTAATCGCGGTCCTCTTTTTTGTGGTGTACGAGAAGGATCGAATCGCGCTCGAATATTAAAACGCCGATGCGGACCCTGACGAAACCCTTTTTCTCTGTCATGCCTTTTCCGGCCCTTTCGAAATTTATAAATATATATAATACAAAGATGAATTATACTTAAATTACTTTTTTTTGTCAAGCGGTTGACAAATTTAAGGTATTTTTATAGAATATACTCGCTTCAAACATAGAAAGATGTGTTAAAATGCCGGTAATAGTAATATTTATCATTTTCGGGCTCGTGCTCGGCGCTTCGAGGTATCTCAAACTCAAGCTCTGGGCCTGCCTTATGGCCGGAGCCGTACTGATCGGGCTTTGCTTCGGAATGAGACCCGCCGCGATATTTTCGACGTTCATAAGGACCACCGGCGACGCGAAGACCGTCGAAATACTTATAATACTCTACGGCATTGCCGTTTTCGAATATACCCTTCGCATAACCGGAATGCTCAACAAACTCATCGTCAACCTTAAAAAGGTCTTCCGCGACGACCGGCTCGTGCTGGGGCTTCTTCCTGCATTTCTCGGCTTTCTGCCGTCGCCGGGCGGGGCGCTTTTTTCGGCGCCGCTGGTCGACGAGGCGTCTAAAAACCTTGAATTATCCAGTGAAGAAAAAAGTTTTATCAACTTCTGGTTCAGGCATATCTGGGAAACCATATTTCCGCTATTTCCGGGCCTGATACTCGCATCCGCCATGTCGAAGATACCGCTTTACTCGCTTGCATGGCAGATGTCGCCTGCTGTCGCGGTGAGCATTATCGCGGGAAGCGCCATGGTGTTCTCGAAACGGATAAAATACAGGGAGGGGGCGCCCAAGGCCGCCGAAGCGGTTAAGATCAATTTCAGCGTCCTGGCGGACCTGATAGTCAACCTCCTTCCCATCCTCATAGTTATATCCGGCGCGCTTTTCTTTAAAATGAACATGATACTTCTGATAGTTATCGCCGTTATCTGGGCGTTCATCCAGACTGGAACCGGAGTCAAAGACCTTAAGAAGATTCTTATCGACACGCTATATTCGCAAAACCTGATGCTCATCGTCGCCATAATGATGTTCGCAGGAATTCTCGAGGATTCGGGCGCGTCGCGCGCGATTCCCGAAACCTTCGTCACTATGAAGATACCGCTGTTCTTCATTTTCATGGCGCTGCCTTTCGTGCTGGCGGTGCTTACCGGCATAAACACGGCGTTCGTCGGCCTGGCGTTTCCCATATTATCGAGCCTCGCGGGCGGCCTCACTGTGAAAAGCACCGCCCTGGCTTATATAGCCGGCATGGCCGGAGTAATGGTTTCGCCCGTGCATCTCTGCCTGGTGCTCACTTTGAGTTATTTCAAGGCCAACACATTTAAATTTTATAAAATGCTCATCATACCGGCCGGCTCGCTGCTGATCCTGGCCGCGCTTATAGGAGGCCTTTAATGTCTGAAATATCAGGCGAAACGGAAAACGGGATAATATTCACAATTAATGATATGAAATATTCGTTATCCGGCGAGGCGCAGCTCGAAGAAACCCTGCTTAATTTTATCAGGGAACGCCTTAAATTCAAGGACGTCAAGTGCGGCTGTGAAAAGGGATTTTGCGGCTCATGCGCCGTGATCGTGAACGGCGCTTCGAGAAAATCGTGCGCGCTCAAGCTCAAAAACCTCGGCGGCGCCGTCATTAAAACACCATCCTATATCAATTCTCCGGCGCTTTCAAAATACGGCGAACTGATGCGCCGCCACGGCGCCGTACAGTGCGGTTTCTGCTTTCCCGGCATCACCAGCTCGCTGGAATCGAAACTGGCCGGCGTCGAAAATCCTTCCGAAAAGGAAGTTATCGACTCGCTTTCCGGCCACGTCTGCCGCTGCACGGGTTATATTCCGATAATCGAAGCCGCTCAGGAACGCGGGATCGCGCAAAATCACAAGGCGTCACGGGATTTCAGCTGCGTGGGAAACTCCCCCGTGCGCGAGGAATCAGGGGCGAAGATCAGCGGAAGCGCAGTATACGCGGATGATATCGAATTCGAAAATATGCTTCATGTATATGTTTTAAGGTCCGAACACGCGCGTGCGAAAATTCTGGCTATAGATACGGCCGAAGCGGAAAAGGCCCCCGGCGCCGCGCTGGTCCTCACTCACAAAGGCCTTCCGGGCGCCGCGAAATTCGGCATTTTAAAACACGACCAGCCGGTCCTGTGCTCCGATCGGGTATCGTTCAGAGGCGACGCCGTCGCGCTGGTTGCTGCTGAAACTATTAAGCAGGCCAGGGACGCGGCGAAACTGATAAAGGTAAATTACGAGCCGCTCGAACCGGTATTCAGCGCTGAAGAGTCCCTGCGCGAAGGCGCACCGGTGCTTTCCGAAGACGGAAATATAATATGCCAAATAAATCTCAGATCGAAAGAGGACGTCTCGAAATTCCGCGAAGATAAGGGATTCGTATTTGCAGAAGGGGCTTTCGCCATGCAGGCGATAGAGCACGCCTACATGGAGCCGGAATGTTCCGTGGCGAATTATGACGCAGGAAGCTGCGCTATAAGGCTCTATGCCGGCTCGCAGAACATACATTCCGAAAAAGAAGAGATCGCGCACATTCTCGGAGTTCCAGCCGAAAAGGTCGAAATACAGCTGACCGCCACGGGCGGGGGCTTCGGCGGCAAGGAAGACCTCACCACGCAGCCGTATTCGGCCCTGGCCGCCCTTCTCACGAAACGTCCCTGCAAATACAGGATGAGCCGCGATGAATCCATATTATGCTCCACCAAAAAGCATCCGTTCGACATAAGAATATCCATTTCGGCCGATAAAAACGGCCTGTTCGGAGGCATTTCGGTCAAAGCGGTCTCCGACGCCGGCCCTTACGCTTCGCTGAGCCAGATAGTGCTGACGCGCTTCGCCACACACATTCTTGGCCCCTACACCTGGCGTTCGTACGACGTTTCGGTCACGGGGGCGCGTACGAATAATTTGATAGCCGGCGCCATGCGCGGCTTCGGCGTCAACCAGGCCTGCTACGCGGTAGAATCCATGATCGACAGACTGGCCGCGAAGCTCGGGCTCACCCCGGTCGAGATACGCCGCGGGAATATGATCGAAGACGGAAAGATAATGGGGCTGGGCGAGCTCGCTCAAAATTCGGCCGGCCTCGGCCGGTCGTTCGAAGCGGTCCTGGCGGAAATCGATTTCGGCGGAATCGAGCGGTTCAACTCGGAAAACGTAAAAGTCAAAAGGAGCGCCGGTATCGCGCTGGCCTATAAAAACATGGGCCTGGGCAACAACTCCCCGCGCGACGTCTGCTCTGTACGGATCGCAGCCGTCCCGGGCAAAAATAAAATAATAGTTTATACCGCGGCCTCCGACATCGGCCAGGGCCTGTATAACATTTTAAGGCAGATCGCAGCCGAGACCGCCGGCCTCGGGATCGATTCTATCGAGATCTCCTGGGGCGACACCGCCGCGGCGCCGTCCGCCGGCGTGACATCCGCGTCCCGCCAGACATTCATGAGCGGCAACGCCGTTTTGAAAGCTGTAAAAGAATTCTACGGCATGCTGGCCGCTAAGATCGCTTCGCAATTCAATGCGGACGCAGGTCCGGTTAAACTTAAAGGCGATAAGATCATATATCCCGACGATTTCACCGGCGGTGCGGCCGCGCCGGCCACTATATGGGATTACATCGGCCGCTTCGAAAAAAGCGGGATCGAGCTGATCTATAAATTCGACGCGCCCGCGACGAGCGAACTCACCAAAGCCGGCGCCGAAGGATTCAAAAGCCATTTCGGCTACAGTTACGCCGCTCACGGCGTCATCGTCGAAGCCTGCCCCGAAACGAAAAAATTCAAAATAATAAAGATCGTCGCGGCGCACGACGCCGGACGCGCGCTCAATCCGGTTTCGCTGGAAGGGCAGATAATAGGGGGCGTCGTCATGGGACTCGGTTACGCCGTATCGGAAAACCTCAAGGTCGAAAACGGCATGCCCGACGAGCGGGGTCTTGCCGCCATGGGGCTTCTCAAGGCCAAAGACGTGCCGCCGATAGTCCCTATAATAATCGAATGCCCTCATCCCGAAGGGCCTTACGGCGCACGCGGCATAGGCGAAATTTCGACCGTGCCGGTCGCGGCCGCGCTTTGCAATGCTTTGCGCCATGCGACAGGCCTCGACTTCGACACGCTTCCGATTAATCTCAATAAGCATGGATATAAATATGAACAAACGCAAGAGAATTCATAATTCAAAATTTAACGTTTGCGTAATCTAAAAAAACAGGCGCCTGCCTTACGGCGGACGCCTGTTTTGTTTTATTTCAAACCGATATTAATTATCGATTATTTGGTATCGTCTTCGCCTTCTTTGGCGCCTGCGTCGGTGCCTTTAACGCCTTTGGGCTCTTCTGTTTTTTCAGGAGCTTCGGGGCCTTTGGGCGCATCAATTTTTAGTTCTTCGGCGGGTTTTTTGTTCTTTGATTTTTCAAGAACGTCTTTTAAGAACTGCGAAACCATTTCAGGGGTTATTTTGCTCAGGTCGGTCTTCATGATGAGCGAACCGGTGATGTCGTTGCCCTGAAGGCTCGCGTTAGCGGCGAGATATTTCAGGAATTCGTTGGCTTTGGGCTGATCTTTCATCGGGCCGAACTCGGAAGCGATCTTCGTGAGTTTTTCGGAATCCATGAAATAAGACATGAAGCTCGCAGCGTCGAAAACCGAAAGGTTTTTGAATTCGGCATTTTCAGCGAGACTGGTTTCTTTTTTAGCGACCGCTCCGGCTGCTTTTTCAAAAGCGGCTTTGGAGGTTGCGATCATATAGTGTCCGCCGATCTGGCCTAAAACCAGGGCGGCATCTTTGAACGGAGTGCCCTGCAGCGGAAGCGTTTTAACTTTGATTCCGGCTACGGTGTCGTCTTTGGCTTCGGGAGCACCGGGCGACGATTTAGCCAGAGCGAGGAGTTTTTCAACCAGCTTGCCAGCTTTTTCTTCGCTAGTGGATTTCAGGCCGAGGTATACGTTGGGGATTATGCTTTTTTCCCTGACTTCTTTAGGATTGGCGATATCGCCGATAGCGACGAATATTTCGCCGTCGAGCCAGGAGAGGATGTCCTCGTCGAGGCTGATGCCGGCCATCATTAACATGGCGGGAGCGGAAGCGAGTTCGGGAAGCTTAAAAAGATCTTTGGAAAGATTCAGTTTAAGGTCTAAGAACATGATAACGTCGGAAGGCATTGCGATCGAAGGATGCGCCGCGCGTTTGATGCCGCCGATGAGCATTTTTGCGATATTCAGAGCTTTTTTGGTTTCTTCGTCCTTGGCTTCGTTCAGTGAGATAACGCCTCTGGTCGTAACTCTGGAAAGATCGTCGGCCATGAAACCGCCTAAAGCGATGTAGTTTACCGCATCGGCGAACTTCTGCTGTTCGCGGTCGTCGATCTTTTTGAGGATCTCGGTGTCGAAGAACATTATGCTGGTGATGTCTTTACCGGCTTTTTCACAGGCGGTCTTGAATTTCGCGCTGGCGGCGATGGATTCTTTTTCGTCTTTGAGGGCCGTAACTACGTCTTTTAATATGTCTTTATCTTTGTTCTGGGCGAGCATGCCGAGGGTCGCGCCGCTCATGAAAAACTTCACGTCTTTATTTTTCATGTGGTCTTTCGATTTGTCTTTAGCTTCTACTTTGCAAACTTTTACGCCGTTTTCTTCGGCGTCGGTAAATACTATTTCTTTTCCTTCTTTTTTGGAAATTTCAGTGAATTTAACTTTTAATTTATCCATGATCTCGACGGGCGCTTTATCGTTGTCGAAATTAGCGAGAACGACTACCACGGGTTCGTCTTTAATGTTTTTTTCGTTCGGAAACGCCGCAAGCGTAAGGCTTGTCAGGTTTTTAACTTTTTCGAACAGGCCTTTGGGGAATTCGGTGCCTGCGTCTTCGGAGAATTTTTTAGCCACTTTGTCGAATTCGGGGTTGTTTATTACCATATCGTAATACTTGCCCATGGCTTCTTTCTGAGCCGCGTTAAACAGGAGCGAATACACGAACGTGGCGTTTTTCGGAACGCCGGGCACCTTGTCTATGGCCGCGAATGCCGCCGCGTTCGACAGGATGAACACAATAACCATAATTACCGCGATAATACCTCTTTTTCTCATTAAGAAAAACTCCTTTCAAACCTCTAAAATAATTTTTTCCGTTGTTGTCTTTTTTTCGATTAGCATAATATAGCAGATATTAAATTAAAGGTCAAGTTTTTTGTTGACAATAAATTTTAATATTGATAGAATAACTTCGACTTAAATCATCATTGATTACGGCGGCGTTTTTTATGAATTTTTCATTATATAAAAACCTGAAGCTTTACCAGAAGATCACCGTCGTGATTTTCGCGATCGTCCTTTTGACGGCCCTTTCATTATATTTCAGTTCAAATTACATATTCAAGCAGAACTTCGAATTATCTATCAAAAAACGCCTTTCCGAAACGCTCGGCGTCACTCACAGCATGATCGAAGATTATCATAACCGCGCCCGGTCGGCGCTTGGCATAATAACTCTCACGCCTGAATTCGTCAACGCCGTCTCGTCGGCGAACGTCGGCTACATAAACGAATTTCTGCAGGTCATACAGAGCAACCTTCTGCTGTCCATAATCGAGGTATATTCCAAAACCGGCGAACTGCTTACGCGCATCGAGGCCAAAAACCTCCAGAACGAAAAATACCACACGCATCCTCAAAGCTCAATTTTAAAAGACGCCTTTACTAAACTTAAAAAGAGCTGCGATATTGAATTCCACAACGGCGCTCTTCAGATCAAGGCGGTAATGCCCGTCGTTTCCCAGAGCACGTTTGAATCAAACGGCGCGGTGGTCATCACATATCCTATAAACCATTACTTCGCCGACCTTTTAAGGTGTATAACCAATACCGACGTGATGATATTCAATCCTAAAGGCGAGCTCGCCGCCTCGGCCGTACTTAACCTTGAGGGCCAGAGGGAGTTCAATAAATTCGAGTTCGAAAACGACGGGTTCGTGAAGCAACACCATACGCTTCCCGACTTCATATTCGACCAGCGCACGATGAAACTGAACGAAAAATACTGCGTGGCCCGTTTTAATAATCAGTCTTACGCGCTCGGCTTTTCAGCGCTTTATAAAAGCGACCATTCCATCGCCGGCATCATAGCCTGCGCGCTACCGCTCGAAAAGCTCTACGAAGTGCAGAATCAAACCGCCGATTTCCTTAAACTTTTCCTGCTGATAGTGGTCTTTATAACACTGATAATAAGCTACCGCCTCAACCGCCTCATAACCGCGCCGCTTTCCATACTCACACAGAAGGCGCAGATCGTCAAGTCCGGACAGATCGACGATTTCAACATACCCGTTACGTCACACGACGAGATAGGCATACTTACCGATACGTTCAACCAGATGACATTCAGCCTTAAAATGACGATGAGCGAGCTTACGAAAACCAACCTGCTTCTCGAGCAGAGACTTTACGAAATAAAAGTGCTCTACGACATTTCGCAGAGCATCAACTTCATATCCGACACGCAGGAACTTCTTTCCAAGATCATACAGAAGACCATAGAGGCCGTAGGCGCTCACCACGCCTCAATCATGCTTCTTAACGACGCGACCGACGAACTCGAGGTCAAGGTCATCCAGGGCATCGCACCGCACAAAATGGGCGAGCGCAAAATTGACTTTGAAAACCCCTCCATAACCGGGACGCTTGCCGGCGCTAAAATAAAATCGAACACCGGAATCGCCGGGGTGGTATTCAACTCCGCGCGGCCGCTTATAATCAACGATACAGAAAACGATACGCGCTTCCACAAGATGCCCGAGACGAACTATAACATCGACAATATGATCTGCGTGCCGCTTATTTCAAACAACAAACCTTACGGCGTCATAAACGTCGTCAATAAGAACGGCGGCCTCAAATTCGGCGAGAACGACCTGCACGTTATAACCTCTATCGCGAACCAGATATCGCTTATCCTCGAAAAGGTAAAACTCTACGAGCAGTCGATCACCGACGGCATGACCAAATTATTCATTCACAGATACTTCCAGGCGCGCCTCGACGAGGAGATAATTCGCGCGCGCCGCTACCAGAGCACGCTTTCGCTGATAATGCTCGACGTCGACCACTTCAAAAAATTCAACGACACTTACGGACATCAGATGGGCGATGTCGTGCTGATAGGCGTGGCCGGTGTCGTGCACGACCTGATACGCAAAAACATCGATATTCCAGCCCGCTACGGCGGCGAAGAATTCGCCGTGATACTTCCGGAAACCGACATAGAAGGCGCTTACCGCCTCGCCGAACGCATAAGGCTGGAGATATCGAAAAAAGAGTTCGAGCACAACGGAAAGGTCGTCAACGTGACGGCGAGCCTGGGCATAGCTTCTTATCCACTGCACGCCACTGCGAAACTCGACCTTATCGCGCGCGCCGACCTTGCGCTCTATAAATCGAAGGAAAACGGCCGCAACAAGGTCAGCATTTACGAGGATCAATAAAAAAAAGCGCCGCTTTCACTTCGGAACATGCGGGCGCTCCTTATCGGTAACATTTTCATTAACCTGCAATATTTATTTGAATCCGGCGATATGTTCGCAAGGATTGCTTTGCATTACCAGAGCCACTTCCGGCGGAAGTATGCTTATGCCAAGTATTTTTAAAAGCATTTTGATCTCGGCGGACCTGTTCTTAAATTCGATGAACTCGCAGGCGTTGATAAAGCCCGAGTAACCGAACATATCAAAGTTGGTCATTCGCAAAATCGGATCGGTGTTTATACCCTTCGTCTTAAGGAATTCCAGCCGTCTTTTATGATAGCCGGCGTAATTTTCTTCATCGCCTTTTCTGGCGGTTTCTTCGGCTTTTATAAGCTGCTCGACTATTTTAGGATAATTGGCGGGCTCGTTTATTGAATCGCGGATATTATCGATGACGAATTCGAGTTCTTTCGCATTGAACGAGCGCAGACGAGGGATAGACCTGTCGCGGATCGCTATAAGTTTTTTTATGCGGGAACAGTATATGTTGAAGGCCGCCCTGATATCCGGTACGGTCTTGTTGTAGTCTTCGTAAAGTTCGTAAAGGTAATTGACCTCGAAGCCCAGTTCTTCCATTTTGGCGGCAGATTGTTCGCATTTTTGAACGAACGCCGCCGACTCGGCTTCGTGAGCGACGATCTTCGCCTCGAGTTCGAAACGCTTCAGCGGGTCTTTCAGCAGCTCGTTTATTTCGGCGATCTTCGCCTCATCGAAATGAAAACACCTTTTCTTGTTCATGTACATGCCGATAAGGTAGTATTTTCTGAAATTCTCGTCATAAGTCTCGAAAAATTTCGCCACCTCGCCGAGCGGTTTTTTCAGATATTTTTCAAGCGCGGTCGTTATAAGGTCCTGTTTCTGATAATTTTCGATCATGCGGCGGTAATAGGCGCTCAGCGTGGAATCGCCGGTAGGGTCGAGTTTCGCTTCCAGTTCACCCATTTTAGTGACCGCGGTGTAATAACAGTCAGGATCTTTGAGCATTTTTTCGAACGCGGCGGCCTCCTCGGGCTTCATGGCGCGCGAATGCCTTTTAAGCCTCGCCTCGAGTTTATCGACCTTCGAGACCATCCGCTCAAAACCCCAGAAGGCGCGGCCTACATTTCTGATATCGCCGTCAAGGACCTTCTCCAATTTTTTAGTCACATAACCTTTGGACGAAAAATCTTCCTTTATTTTCTTCAGGAACATCTGCCTGGCCATATCGGCTATAGGCTTGAAATCCTTGCGCTCGGGATTGCCCCATTCGTCTTTGGCCTTGCCGTCGCTGTAAAACAGGAATATCTCTCCGGTGCGGACCATCTGCTCGAAATCTTTGATATCCTCTTCCAGTTCGTCTACGTTCAGACAGTCTTTTTTTATGATCTTGTTAATAATTTCTTTATATCGCGGATTTTCGTGGTCGATGTCGATCGTGTCGAGTTTTTCCTTGAGGCTTTTGAGTTTCGCGAATCCGTCGTAGAATTTATCGAAAAGCTCTATGATCTCGGCAAGTTCTTTTTCCTTGACGACCTTCTGCAGCTGCCAGACAACGAATTTACGCGCCTTGAGCTCGTTTATCTCAGGCGTGAATAATTCTATTAAAACATTCTGTGGATTTCTTTCAAGGGATACCTCGATCTGCTGGACCTTATAGACCAGAGTGTTGAGGTCGTCGAAAGATGGATCGGCCTTCGCGGCCGAAAGCGATTCGAACATGAACTCGGGGATCCTGTCTTTGTGACGCTCCAGAAGGCTTCTCATGATATTATAGCGCTTGACGGAAATCGCTTTTTTATAAGCTGCACTATCGCTCATGGCGTCCACCCGCTTTCATATTTTTTAATGAACCTTCATAAAAGACATACGCTGAAAAATTAAATGCATTTTAATTTTCATACATCCCTATTATAATTATAGTAAATTAAAACAAATTCTGTCAATGAAAGTAAAAACTTATCTGTAATAAATAATAAATCTGATTCATTCACGTTCTTGATGTTAAACTTCGACATGATCAAAAAATATAGCAGGGCGCATTTCTTGACAATCCTTGTATAATATAATATAATTAATGAAACAATAATAATCTATTTGAAATTAAAGATTTTATATTAAGTTTTGCGGCTTGTTTTATTTGTGATTTTTGTAATTTTAAGTAATTGTTTTAAAAGAGGGTGGTCTAAATGAAAAGTGCCGTCATAAATAAGTATGTTTCTCTGGTTTTGATATTAACATTTTTTCTCGGAACAATTTTTCCGCTTCCTCTCATAGCCGCCGAAACCGCCGGCGCGACCGAGTCAAAATCCGGGTTGATCGGAAAGCTCCTCAACAAAATAAAACCGGCGGATAATCTCAGCGTCGGCCAGAGGACCTCGAATATGGTCCGAAAGATCAAAGACGGCGAGCCTATACTGCCCAATAAAAACGTGCCGGCTAACGTCGGCGACCTTTCGCCCATGCGCGCCTCTCTTCTTTCCGGCGGCTCGGCCTTAAAAAGCGCTTTTTCGCCCGGAAAAATAGGGATGTCCGCCGCGAGCACTGTCGGAATGAAACTTTTCGAACAGGTTAAAAACGGCGAAAAAATAGACGTCGGCAAGGCCGTAGGGCATCTTGCCACCGGAAAGTTCATAGGCTCCTTCGTCGGCTCAGGCATCGGTTCGGCCGTCGGCAATATGGCCGGAACGCTCCTTGCCACATCCATTCCAGTGGCCGGCCCCATTCTCGGCGCTTTCATGCCGGCGCTTTTCTCGATGACCGGCGGCGCGCTTGCGGGCCAGATGGGAAGCGACGTAGATAAAGGTATCATGCCCTCGTTCAAAAGGGCCTGGGCGGCTATAGACAAGGTAGACCTTGCGGCGCGCGCGGCCGGCACGACCATCGGCTCGGTCATAGGCTCACTCCTTCTTCCCGGCATCGGAACGGCCATAGGCAGCTTCGTCGGCGGTTTTATCGCGAGCAAGCTGGTCAGCCTCATTAGAAAGAAGACCGATCCGGCGGGCGAAGGCAAAACCAACAACAAAGTCGATAATATACGCTTCGGCGTCGACCCCAACGGCCCGATCGTAAACATAATCCCCGAAGCCGATGCGGCGCTTTATCTTAAATACGACGCGGTCGATCTCAAACTCGGCGAGCGCGCTAAAGAACTTAAAGACAGAATAGTCGCCTGCTACAGAAGATACGTCCAACTGCTTTCGAACGGTTTCAGTTATACGTCTAACGAATGCCAGAGCGTTTTCAACGAATACAAAAAGTCGGTTAACGAATATAAGACTTTCAGAGACGCCAATACCGACCCCGCAGCGGCGACAGCAAGATGATTCACGCTAAAAGACGCGTATTCATAACTCGCGCCGGCCTGGCGTCGGCCGCCGGAAACGACGCCGAAAGCTTCCGCCTGTCGATCTCATCAATGAAAAGCGGCATTCGTGAATTGAGCCGGATAGACACGTCCAGACTGAAGACCAGGATCGGCGGCGAGTGCGACACGGCCGCGCTTCTGGAATCTATCGGTTTCGGCTCGGTAACCGCGCCGGGACTGTCCGAAAAATTGAACCTTTCCGAAAATCCCAAACTTTTATTCGCGCTTCACGCCATAGGCTCGATGATTAAATCCGGCGCCTTCGCCAGAGTTTCTTTGGGCGGCGTAAGGCTGTTCACGGGCGCCGGCCTCGAAGAAATAAGCGTACCGGCGCTTCGCGGCGCGGCCGACGGCGTCAGCATCTGCGCTGAGCCGCCATCGGCTTTTCTGGGCGAAATTATAAGCGGTTATTACGGCTTCGGCCAGCCGCCGGCGACTCTGGTCTCCGCCTGTTCGGCATCCACAATGGCCATAGGCGAGGCTTTTAAAAATATACGCGCCGGCGCGCTCGACGCTGCCGTGGCCGGAGGCGCCGATTCCATGCTTTCCGAATTTTCGATAAACGCCTTCAACTCCATAGGCGCACTTTCCGAAGAAAACCTCGACCCGCAAAGAGCGGTCAGGCCTTTCGATAAAAGCCGGGCCGGAACGATACTCGGCGAGGGCGCGGCTTATTTTCTGATCGAATCCGAATCGGGTATCGAAAAGAGCGGAAATACTCCTCTGGCTGAAATAGCAGGGTACGGCTCTTCTATGGACGCGCACAACCCCGTCCAGCCCGACCCGGCGGGCCGGGGCGCATCGCTGGCCATGGCGCGCGCTCTTAAAGACGCGGGCGTGGCGCCGGATGAAATAGATTACATCAACGCACACGGAACGGCCACATATCACAACGATATAACTGAAACCCTGGCGATAAAAAATATTTTCAAAGAGCGCAGCGGCGAACTCATTGTAAGTTCCACCAAGCCTTATTTCGGCCACCTCGTCTCGGCCGCCGGCGCGATAGAACTCGCGAGCGTCCTGTACGCTTTCGAGACCGATATGATCCCGCCCACTCTTAACCTGACCAAGGCCGCAGAAGGCTGCGACCTGAACTACGCGCCGGGCGCGGGCGTAAAAAAACGGATCGGGGCGGCCATGAAAAACTCTTTCGGACTGAACGGCCAGAACGCTTCGCTTGTAATAAAAAGATGCGGGACGCCGAACCGGACAAACTGAGCGGTTAATTATTGAAAAAGGAAAGTCATTAACATGAGCAATATAGAAAACCAGGATTTTAAAAACGAAGACGGCTCCGCGATCGTCATAACCGGCATCGGGATAATATCTCCGGCGGCCGATTCCATAGCCGCGACGCTCGAGACCCTCAAAAATAAAAAAAGCGCCATTAAAAAACTCGAAAAAAACGACTACGGAACCATGCCGGTTGGATACGGCGGAGAAATCGCGGCTGAATATATCTCTAAATACAAACTTGATCCCATAAAGTTCAAGGGGTTTCAAAGCTACATCCACTGCGGGGTTATCGCCGCGCGAAACGCGCTTTGCGACGCCGGGCTGTTCGACGCTTCCGGCCGCGGATCTTGGATTTACGGCGGATATGAAGAAACGATGCGGGGCGCTTTCGTTTCGAGCGGCGTGAACGGAAATAACGCCGAGGCACTTTTCGAGGCGTTCTCGGTTTCAGGGGACTCGGGCGGCGGGCTCGATATAGCCAGGTTCGCCTCCACGGGCGCGGGTTTTATACATCCCAAATGGATACTCACGGCGCTGTCGAATAATCTGATTTTTTTCATCACCTCCGAGTTCGGACTGAAGGGCGATAACAACAATACCGCTTTCAGCGCGGCCGGAGGAGCCTATATGCTCGCGGCCGCCGAACGCGCCATCAGAGAGGGAGCCTGCGACATGGCGGTGGTATGCGGCGCCGATTCGATCGTGAACTGGCAGGCCGTCGACGAACTGGTCAAGCTCGGAATATTGAACGATAAGCACGAGGGCGGCGCGGCGGTTTCAATGCCGGCATACACCGCCGGCGCGCTCGGAGCGCTTCCTTCCGAAGGGGCCGCTGCGCTCGTGCTCGAAAGAAAAAAAACGGCCGCCGGCCGCGGGGCGCGAATCTACGCTGAAATATCGGGCTGCGCGCAATACTGCGAAGGCACAGGCGGAGCTCCGTCCGGAGGCGCGGAAGGTTTTGTAAAAGTATTCGAAGCTCTCCACAGGTCAGCAAAGCTCACTGAAAATGACAACATCCTGCTGAACCTGAACGCGGCCTCCATAAGCGGCTGGGACAATGCCGAACTTAAGGGTCTGGAAATTTTATCTGAAAAATATCCCGAAACCTTCGGGAAAAATATAAAGCTGACAGGACTCAAGCCGTATTTCGGCCATACTTTCTCTGCATCGTTCGTGATGGAAACCGCCGTGGCGGCAGCCGCGCTCGAAAGCGGCCTGGCGTACGGGCTTCCTCATGAAACCGGCGCGCCGGCAGGCTTGAACCGGCTGTTCGAAAACGATTTCGGCGGCGGAAAATCAGATAAATCGATGGTTATCACCGCATGCATCGGCGGCAACTACGCGGGGGTGGCGCTTGAAAAATTACAGGCTTGAAAAACTCTCGCCCGACCGTCGTCTCGTCTGGGACCTTCTGAGCGACACCGATTCATATTACCTCAACCATCAGATAATACTCATCGATTTCTGCGCGGTCGAAAAAGCCCGCGCCGGGGCCGCGGCGAATGGTTCGGTCAGGCCGTCGTACACCGCGTTCATGTTCTACGCCATTTCAAGGGCGCTTCCGCGCTTTCCCGCTTTCAACAGCTATCTGCGAGGGTTTCCGTCGGCTAAACTGGCGTTTTATAAAGATATCGACATCTGCTTTACTATGGAGCGCGAAAAAAAGAACGGCGGGAAATACGTCGCGCTATCGATACTGAAAAACTGCGAGCATAAAACATTTTCCGCGATCAACGGCGATTTCTGCGCGCTCAAGAGCGCCGATTACGAAAAGACCGACAGCTACAGGAACCGGAGCCTTTTCCTGCGGATACCGAATTTCATAAGGATGCTCCTGTTCCGGCTCTTCTATAAGCCGTTCCCTTCGAAAATGCGCGAAATAGCCGGCACCTGCGCCTTCACTTCAGTGGGAAAATACGGGGTCGATTTCACCACGCCGCTTTCGCCCAAATCGATGACGTTTTCTCTCGGGCGCGTCCGGGAGAGGCCCGCTGCCGTTAACGGATCGATAGAGGCCCGACTTTCCGCCTACGTCACGCTGACCTACGATCACAGGATAGCCGACGGGGCAGAATGTGCCGCACTGGGATCGCTCGTGAAAGAAATCATAGAAACGGCCGACTGGAATAAAATAATAGGGGAGAAGTAAAAATGAACCTGTGCGCGATCGACTGCCACGTCCATCTTCTCGACGTCGCTTTCGGCGACGACTCGAACGGAGTTCAGTCCGCTTTAAAATACTCGCCCCGTTTCGGGCCGGATCTGCTGAGTTATTTCGAGCATTTTAAATATAATTATTTCATAAGAAAAACTAATCCGCTTATTTACGCCGTTGAAAAACTTATAATGCTCTCCGTGGCAGGCAGAATGAAAAATTCGTCACTGCCGAAACTCACGAATTCAATGCTCGGGGCCGGCATTAAATACAGCGTCATCCATCCGGTATATCCTTACGTAACCACCGACGAAGTATATAAACTTTGCGATTTCAAAGCCTTTTTTCCTTTCACTTCGCCGCCAGTCGATGACGGCGACTGCCTCTGGCGCGCCGAAAGCGACCTGAACCGCGGCTGCCTCGGCATTAAGATCCATCCGCTGATACAGGGGCTGGACCTCGATTCCGGCATATATAAGGAACTGGCCTCGCTTGCGGCCGCTCAAAACGTGCCGCTGCTGACTCACTTCGGCGGTTCGCCCGCCATGTTCGGGCTTCGAAACGGCCTCGGCCATCTGGACGCCCGAAAAATAAGAACGCTTGCGCTTCACGATCGGAACGCACTGATCATTGTAGGCCACATCGGGCTCTGGCAGAATGAAGAAGTGCTTTCCGCGGTCAAAGACCTGGACAACGTTTACGCCGACACTTCTTTCCAGCCGGCGGGATTTATAAAAAAAGCGGCGGCCGCCATGGGCGCGAAACGGCTCCTGCTCGGCTCGGATTTTCCGATCGGAAACCAGAAACTTTGCCGTGACAACGTCCTGGCCGCCGGCCTGAACGATTCCGAAACCGAGGATATTCTCTTTAAAAACGCCCTCAGGATAATAAATTTCAATAAATCTAAAAATAATTTTTACGCACATCTTGCAAATAATATGAGATAGTGTATAATATAGCATTATATAAAAATAAAAATGAACAAGGGAGATGCGATGGACAGAAACGAAATTATAGACGGCGTCAAGGAGTGCCTTTTAGAATGCGTAAGGGCCGAAGCCGATTCGATTACCCTTAAATCGCGTATAATAGACGATCTCGGCGCGGATTCCCTCGACCTCCTCGACATAATCTTCACGCTCGAGCGCAAATTCAAAATTAAAATCAAGCAGGGCGAAATAGTCAAAATGGCCCAGGATGGCATACCGCCCGAAGAGTTCCAGAAGAACGACCGACTCCTGGCAAAGGGCGCCGAGCGCCTGCGCGAAGTTCTCTCAGAAGTCAATACGGACGAAATAACCGAAGGCATGAGCACCGCGAAGATACCTTATTTATTCAACGTCGAGACATTCGTGAAGATCGTCGAAAGAAATCTCGGCAAAACAGCGTAAGCGCGACCTCGAACGGCGCCCGAAAGCAGGCTTTATGAAACCGGAACGAAAACCTAACTCGATAACGATCACGCTCGCCGGAAAAATCGCGGTAGTGACAGGCGGCTCGCGCGGAATCGGCCGGGCCATCGCTTTGAAATTCGCCGAAGCAGGCGCCGACGTGTGCATCATTTATAAAAATTCCGACCCTGACGCCAAAAGCGTCGTGCAGGAGATCGAAGCGTACGGCGTCAGAGCGCTCGCCATAAAATGCGACGCGTCTTCGGCTGAACAGGCCGGACACGCCGTGGAAAAGATCGTCGGCAAATTCGAAAAGATCGATATCCTGGTCAACAACGTCGCCATCACCGAAAATATCCCCTTCCTGGCGCTCGAAAGCGAATCGTGGCAGAAGGCGGTATCGGTGAATATAAATTCATTTTACAATTTCACACATCCCGTCGTCCACCACATGAAAGACCGCCGCTACGGCCGCATACTCAACATCGGCTCCATCTGCGGCATACGCCCGATAGCCGCTGTCCCCGTTCATTACGCCACCACCAAGGGGGCCGTCAACGCATTCACATTCACGCTCGCCCGCGAGGTAGCGCGCTACAACATCCTCGTTAACAGCATCGCGCCCGGTCTCATCGAAACCGATTTTGCCGCGGGCCTTCCCGAGGTCAGAATGAAAGATTTCGAAAAATTCTGTCCGCTCGCCCGCCCGGGCCAGCCTTCCGAAATAGCCAATTTCGCCGTCTTCATGGTCAGCGACCTGAACACCTACATGACCGGCGAGACCGTCATAATAAGCGGAGGGCTGTAAGGCGATGCAAAGGATCGCTTTCGTCTATCCGGCCAGCATAAAAAAAGACTCGTTTTTCGGATTCGTCCTGCCGTCTCTCGCGCTCGAGCGCCTGGCGGCGGCGGTCGAAGATATCGCCGAATGCGCGCTTTTCGACGCCCGTTTCGAAAAAGACCTTATTAACGAGGTCGCCCGCTTCCGGCCGGATATTATCTGCGTTAACGTCAAAACGACCGTTTATTCTAAAATCTGTTACGACGCCGCCCGCGCACTAAAAAACAGCGTCCCCGGCGTTATTATAGTCCTCGGCGGCCTGCACGCCTCGAGCTGCCCCGAAGAAGCCCTGGAGCACGGCGATTACGTAATATGCGGCGAGGGCGAAATCAGTTTCCGCAAATTCGTCGAAGGCGATGCGCCCGAAAATATAGGCGGCCTGGTCTATAAAACAGGCGGCGCGACCGTTAAAAACAAAAAGGCCGCTCCGCCCGCTGACATGGACATATTGAAGCCGCCCGCGCGCCATCTGAGAAAGCCTTACTATAATTATTCGGCGGCGGGCCTTATAAAAATGGACCTGCTCGAAACTTCACGCGGCTGCACGCACTTCTGCTCGTTCTGCTCACCCGCCTCGCTCTATCCGGCCAAGTACAGAACGCACTCGCCTGAATACGTCTTTAAACAGATCGAAGCGCTCGCGGCGGCCGGCGTCAAATATTGCATGCTTACCGATGACCACTTCGGCGGCGATCTTTCGCGCGTCGAAAAAATATGCGATCTGATAATCAATTCCGGCATCAGGATCGCTTTTTTTTGCTTCATAAGGCCGTTCGCGGGAGAAATCGAGCTCAAGAAAAAAATGGTAAGGGCCGGGTTCGTAATGGTCTCCTACGGGGCAGAATCGCCCGATCCGACGCAGCTTGCGCGCTACGGCAAAGGATTCGGCGAATCGGCGGGCTTCATTAAAAAAGTCAACCGCGAATGGCTTACGGCCGGAGCGTGCTACGTCGGAAACTCTTTCGTCTTCGGCGACGTCAACGATTCCGCCGAAACTATCGCATCTCTTGGCAAATTCGCCCGCGGGCTCGATCCGACCTACATCGAACCGCTGTATTCGCAGCCGTTCGCCGGCACTAAATACCGCGAATCGCTTCAGGAAAATAATATGCTTATCGAAGAGCGCGGCTGGGAATATTTCACCGAAGGCAGGATGCTCGTGAGGCATCCTCAGCTTAACGAGGAAGAATTAAAAAGGCTTCGCGCTAAAATGTGGGTCGATTTTTTCTCACCGAAAAAAGCGGCGGGCGTCTTCCGAGTACCGCTTTATTTTTACAACACGCTCAATATACCTCTTATCAAGGTTTTAAAATATATGAAGGCCTGCGATTATTCGGTTTTCGGATGCATTCTGGAGGATAAATTTTACGAAGACCTCCATTACGAAATGATCGACGATTATTTCGGGCGCGCCATAAAAGAATTCGGGCCCGAAGAACTCGATATGACCGAAAAGTTCGACGAATTCACGAATATGTTAAAACTCGGATGGCTCAAAAATGTATTAGATAATCACGATATTGTAATAAATCTTTCCGGCGGAGGAAATACCGTTCTCGCCTCGCTCGGCTTAAAGATACGCAATAAAAAGATCATGATAGCCAGGGTCGAACCCGGGCCCCAAAAATATTACTGCGAGCCGTGCGCTCAACACGATACCGTCGTTCTCCGCGCGCCGATGTTCTTATTAAAGCCCTCCATGGCCGCCGGTAATCATGCCGTAAAAGTCGCATCCGTCATTTTAATTTTTCTATATAACGCCGTTTTTTCGAATTTTTCTTTTAAGTTCGCTAAGGCAGTGCTTAAAAAAATTTTCGCGTCCCTTTATTTTTAGTAAGATCGATTTGTTATGTTCTACGAAAAAATCATTAAAAACCACAGGACCGTCATTTACCTCGTACTGGCGTTAACGCTCGTATTGCTTCCGTTCGCGCGCAAGAACGTCATCGATAACAATATCGAAGAAAACGTCCTGCACGACGAAAAATTGACCAACTACAACGAATTTTTAAAGACCTTCGGCAACGACCGGCTGCTGGTGGCCGCTTTCAAATACGACAAAATAGACGCTAACCTTATACGCAGCCTGTACGAACTCGAAAATAAACTGACTAAACTTAAAAGCGTCGAACGCGTCATATCGCCCGTCTCAATTTTAAAGCAGTCGTTCGGGCTCGAAACCGTAGAAAGCCTCGAAGTATGGCTCAGATCTGAAAACCGGCTCAATAATTACGTCAAAAAAATTTATAAATTCACCAGCGTATCAAAAACGATACTCTCGCCGGAGAACAAAACGGCCAGCCTCGTCGTCCGGCTGAACAGCCACGTGAGCGACACCGACGTCAAAAGCGTCGAAGAGATAATAAACATAATCGAAACGGACAGGAATCTGGGCAAAATCATCAAGGTAAGCGGCATACCCGCCATCGTGACGGTTATCCATAAATATACGGCGCGCGATCAGAAACTGTTCACGCCGGCCACTATCGCTATAATCACGGTTATTTTATTCATTTTGTACCGCGGCGCCGCGGGCGTTTTGATCCCTCTGGCAATTATTGTCCTGCCGCTGTTATGGACCCAGGCCATATATAATTTGAACGGCAATTCGACTAACTTCATTACCTCTATGATCCCGCCGCTTCTGCTCGGCATCGGCCTGGCCGGCGCAATTCACGTCACGACAACTTATTTCGAGAAAACCAGGCGTCAAAAAGAATTCAATGTCGGCGTTCTCGTCGAAACCGTTAAAGACCTCGCTCCGCCCATCATCATGTGCCAGGTGACCACCATTTTCGGCTTCGCGTCGCTTGGCACCAACGGCATTGGCGCGATAAAGCATTTCGGGCTGTACGCCGGGCTCGGCGTTTTCTTTACGCTCATCGTTGCGCTTTTTTTTCTGCCGGCGCTTTTCGCTTACTTTAAGATAACCGATCAGAAAACGACGGACTTCCAGACATCGGCGGCTTTTTTAGATTTCATCGCCGGCTCGGTTTTTAAATATAAATATCATATCGTCGCGGCGGCTTTTTTTCTCTGCGCCGCGGGCCTTTACGGCGTCACGCTTCTCGAGGTGGAAACGAGTCTGATCAAGTACCTGCCGCCGGACCATCCCGAAATTATCAAGGGAAAATTTATCGAGGATAATTTATTCGGAAGCGTCCCGCTGCAGATAGTTATTAAAGTAAATCCGGGGTCCGTCGATAAAAGCGCCACTTTAGAGTCGAGCCTTCTTAATTCTTCTTGCTGCAATAAAATAAGCCGGTTTAAAGATGAGATACTGAAATTAGATAACGTCAATTCCGCCGTTTCATACGTTAATTTCATACAGGACTACGATCGGGAGTTCTCCGGCGAGAAAAACAACATCCCGCCTTCGGCTGAGGAAATAAAGGATTATCTCGACTTTTACAGGCCGGTTCCGGAAGGCGGAGACGATGAATATGATTACGAGGTGATCGACGTCAGAGGTTTTTTCACCGACGATACTTATGAAATAATAACCGAAATTAAAAAAATAAATACAATTGAAAATGCCGGCGGAAGCGAAACCACCGCTGCAAAGGAAGATCTGCTGGACGGTTTTATCGCTAAAGATTATATGACGGCTAATATTGCGGTCAGGATAAACGACGTGAGCTCGAAAAAGCTGGATGAAATATTCGATAATATCGAGCGTCTGGCGAAAACTCACCTGCCGGCGAACCTGAGCTTTTATCTGACGGGCCGGGCGTATCTGTGGGCGCGCACGTCGGAAATACTGGCGTATAACGAGATAGAAAATTTCGCGCTGTCGGTTGTTTTGATATTGGGCGTGATAATGCTTTATTTCAGGTCCGTTTATGTCGGACTCATATCGGTCGCGCCCAATATTTTACCTATCATCATCCTTTACGGCGTGATGGGATACCGCGGGATAGCGTTCAACACGGTGACCGGAATGATAGCGAGCGTAGCGCTGGGCATGGCCGTCGACGATACGATACATTACATGTATGAATTCAGAAAAAATATATACGGCGGGGAATCGTACGAAAGCTCGGTGGTAAAAACGCTTCGCGCGAAAGGGAGTTCGATGATCTTCACATCCATCGTCACATCCTGCGCCTTCAGCGCGCTGATGATATCAGAATTCATTCCCACTCAGCATTTTGGAATATTGATATCATTGAATATTTTTATGGCGATCGTCTTCGACCTGTTTTTAACTCCCGCGTTGATGCTTATTTTAAAACCTTTTTAAATATCTCGACGGTTTCGTGGAAATTATCCGTTGTAAAGGTCAGCGGCGGCTGTACCCTGATGACGTTTTTCTTC
>Ga0209212_1002568_pt1 | contig 25482 bp, 20 predicted proteins | sample RifGroC2_FD_183996 | JGI IMG/M metagenome (GOLD analysis project Ga0209212, IMG submission 183996) | Groundwater microbial communities from Rifle, Colorado, USA - Groundwater C2 (SPAdes) (version 2) | ecosystem: Environmental > Aquatic > Deep subsurface > Groundwater | place: Rifle, Colorado... | reverse complement strand
AGGACCAGTAACTCCTGTACTACCAGTAGGACCGGTTACTCCGGTAGCACCTGTTGGTCCTGTAACTCCCGTCGCACCCGTAGGACCAGTAACTCCTGTAGCACCCGTAGGACCTGTCACTCCGGTTGCTCCTGTAGGACCAGTAACTCCCGTACTACCAGTAGGCCCGGTTACTCCTGTAGCTCCCGTGGGACCTGTAACTCCTGTTGCTCCTGTTGGCCCGGTGACACCTGTTGCCCCAGTTGGTCCGGTTACGCCTGTACTACCAGTAGGACCAGTAACACCTGTTGCTCCAGTTGGCCCCGTTGATCCTAGAGATTCGCTCCAAGCCGTCCCATTCCAGTAGTAAACTTTTTTAGTGGTAGAATCATAATAAAAAGCCCCTTCACCAACAGCGGTTGGGGCAACGGAAAAATTCCCCAACTGTGCTTGTCCACCCATCGTGATATTTCCTGATGCGGTAGCATTTCCAACAATGTCAAGTTTTTGAGTAGGCGCAGTAGTTCCAATTCCAACTCTTGAATTTGTCGTATCAAAGTTCATCAAGCCAGATTCAATATTTAGAGAAGTTGTTGAAGAATCAGATAAATCCCAAGCTTGAGCTTGAGCTAAAGTGACTCCACCAGGAGAGTCGATCACAACATCTCCCGAATTATAAGTCTGCAAAGTCAAATCGGAACTTCCAAAAGTTTCACCAGCCTGGATATAAAGAGGAGCGACAGATTTAATATATGAGGCAGTTGGGTTTGTAAAATTTAGATCATAGGAGATTGACACATCTCCACTTGAAGTAAATGAAGTTGGAAGATTAGAAGTAACGGCAGTTTCCGAAACAGAAAACAAAGAAGAGCCGGTGTCTTTAACGTTGAAAAGATTCCCAATATTACCATTAGTTCCAATATTTAGAGAAAGCAAATCTCCGGTTGCGGTTGTGGCCGAGCCCGGACTCCAGTCCAAAGAAGCCAGATTTCCGGTGGTCAACCCGGTTGAAGTAGAGGAAAGGTTCAAACTCTTTCCGCTGGTTAAAGCATTAGTTTCAATATTTAAAAAATTACCGGTAGTAAGTGAAGTAGATTGCAGGTCCATAACTCCTAAAGTATTAACTCCAACCCCAATAGTGGTGGCAGTGTTATTTGTCAAATTAAAAGAAGCCGCAGTATTTGAAGTATCGGTCACATCTAATTTTCCCGCTGGTGCCGTCGTCCCGATGCCGACGTTGCCGGCTTCTGTAAATACAGCCACAGTGGATGCATCACTCATCTTTATTCTAATTTGATCTGATGTAGTATCCCAATCAATAGCCCCCCATTGTCCAGCACTTAGTGTTTCTCCAAGTACAATTCTTCCATAATCTTCAGAAGAACTTCCAATTGCATAATATTGCAATGATTGAGTTGTTCCATTTATTTCTAATGTTTGACTCGGTGCCGTCGTCCCGATGCCGACTCTATCAGAGGTTGCATCGATCGATAGGGTATTTGTATCAAAAGAAAGCCCATTAGCTCCTCCGGTTAAAGTAAAATTTGTATCATTGGCAAATGTCCAAGCTCCGGAATTAACGGTAGTCGTATCAGCAATATTATCTCCAATAGTTGTATTTCCGTTGGACGTTAAATTAGTAAAAACACCGGAGTTTGGAGTGGTAGAACCAATTGTCCCTGGAGATGCCCATGTCCCGCCGATCAAACTTGAGGCATTAATAGTTCCGCTATTTTCATAATTTAAAGACGCTCCGGTCCCGACCACCATGGCCGCCTGTGTATTGGTCCCGGACGTGATCCCGGAAAAAGATATGCTGGTCGCTCCAACAGTTGAGGTCCAGGTCGGGGCCACTCCAGACCCGGATGAAATTAGAAACTGCCCACTGGTTCCGGCCGTTGAATTGGGCATCAGCGCTCCGGAAAACTGCAGATCGCCGACGATATCCAACTCCTGTCCCGGGCTCGTCGTACCGATTCCCACCAAACCGGCGTTATCAACGATTATTCTTGTATAGGTGTTAGTCGCGCCTCCGGTCCGGAATTTCAAAGTTCCCGACTCGGTCGCCTGCAAGACTATGTCACCTGTACTTGCAGACTGGATGGTCGTCGCATGGGCAGAGGAAACGGTAAAAGTATTTGAGGTATAGGTCGATCTTATTCCAGGTGAAGCAGCGGCAATTAGCACATTGCCGTTGACATCGATATAGGGAATAGTTGAGACTGTTGATCCGGGCGGCAGGCCTTGAAGTGTCTCGGAATTAATTGCATATCCTACGTTTGCAATTTGTTGGCGGGGAGTCATCTCGGAATCAGAAGCGACCGTGATTCCCATATAGACATTGGCATTTTCGCTAAAGATTGACGAATCAACTTCGCTGCCGCAGACAGATTGAGGCGGAGTCGGCGAATATCCGGAGCCGCCGATCAGAACATTAAAAATACCATCTTGGTCAGGAGTGAGTGAACAAGCCCCGGCTGTGTATAAAGCACTGCCGCCTGAAGAAACATTATAGAGCTTAAAAGTGACATTGGTAGCAGTAGTTATTGGGTTAGCCAGCGAATCAGTCAATCGGCCTTGAAAAGAAAGTAATCTTCCGGCCCGGGTAGGCGCAGTCGGGTAAGCAAAAGTTTTTTCCGATTTTAGGAAAAATTTATTATAAATGCCAGCTCCTAGGGTGGCGACGAAGACGAGAATAATGAGGAAGGCGATGTAGTATTGAATACCGAAATTATTAGAAAGGGGTGACTCTGTCATTCTGGCTTGCTCGCCTCGCTGAAGCTTTGGCGAAGCGGGTCCAGAATCGTTGTTAGGATTCTGGAGTCGTCGTTTCACTCCTCCCCAGAATGACGAGAAAAAAGAGATTATTTTATTGACTCTCGAAATGACTCTAATAGGGCTTTGCCAGGCCTTAAGAGGAACGACACGGGGGTTGTTCCCTACACGAGATATATTTGATATTTTCTTAGCGGGGTTTTCTTTTATCCAACCTTGGGAAATACAAAACGAACAAAACTTTCGCAAGGTTGACAGGCGGCGATTAATGCTTTTGTGGGGAAGGTTGTTTTCGACAAGATAGGATCGGTATTCGGAAATCATTTTTTCATTAATAAAATCTTGTAGGGTCGATTCATGAATCGACCCTACATTTGGATTCGCCTTGATATAAAAATCCAGCCAACCGGCAAAATGCCTAAAATCAGAGAGGTAATTTTTCAGGGTGATCGGAGAAACGTTTCCCGCAGTTAAAAATTTTTTAAATTGGGGCTCAAGATTATAAAGATTATACCCTTTTTCCATACAATTTCATACTATTATAATCATAATATGGTTGTCAAGAGGTATTTTGATAGTATTTTGATATAGTAGGGAAGATTTTAATATCCCAACCTATAATATAATTTAATCATATTTAGTATAATTACCGCAAAAAATATTTACTGACGCTAAAGTATCAAAATAGATCAAGAGGCTTATAGTAATATTTAGTTGAAAAAATTGATTACTTTGTATTAGAGAGAATTTTTCTTTCGAAGCTTAATTTTCAATTATCAATTTACATTTTTCAATAAATTTTCATTTAGACAATTTTTAATTTGAAAACTGAGACATTAAAAATTCAATGAAAATTGAAAACTGAAAATTGTAAATTAACAGTTTTTGTGTCTATTTATCACCAAAGTTATTTCTCTGCTAATTTTTACTCATTTAGACTTGGCTTATTTTCTTGCTCTAAAAACTATATATAGAGTTTAATTGTTTTAAAAACCCTACCCATAGTATAAAAAACCGTCGTGTTGACATTCAATAACGTAGGAATTATCATTAAGATTGATGAAAAAACTGCCCTTTTTTTTGTTACTGTTTATAGTCATTCTGCTTGCGTTTGTCATATTTTTTGGGCTCTATGAGGTAAAGTTCTTTTCAAGTAGGGCAACGATTAAATCCGTGTCTTTTTCGGTTGATAACTCTTATGTTTTTATTACACCTCTTCGAGCTAGAGCCAACGGACAAGAAAAAATCAGGGTGACGGTGTTTGTTCTCGATGACAAGGGATTGGGGGTGATGGGGAAAAAGGTATTTTTGGATCAAGATGAAGCCCTAAACATCGAAGAAATCCAGGCATTGACTGACAACTTTGGTAAGAGCTATTTTGACGTCACATCAAGCAAAACAGGCGAATACTACCTTAAGGTTTTGGTCGACGACAGCGAACTTAAGCAAAAAACCCACCTAAGTTTTTACTAGCGGGTGAGATTCTTCTAGCACAGGAAGGCGGTTTTCGTAAAGAATTATAGCCTTATTGTGAGATAGATAATAAGGATGTAAGAAAATACGGATTAAATGAGCGAGAAGGGCGACGATTTCCAATAGAATTACCACTTCCAGTAGTCTTGACTTCAAAAGACTCCAGATGAACCCGAAAAATTTAATAATAATCATCCAAACAGGCAAAATTTTTAAAGACAAAGCTAGGCTGTTTGGCGATGACTCATCTTGATAGTCTACTTGGGTAAATAGCCGGTAGTTTTGGGCAGAAGAAGAAGGAAGAGAGATTGAAAAATTGCCCTTGGAGTCGGATTTGGCAGTCAGTTGTGGGATAGAAAAAGCTTCAACTGGTTTGATTAGCAGATTCTGGAGTCGTCGTTTCACTCCTCCCCAGAATGACGTCATTCTGGCAAGCCCCGAAGGGGCGCGTCCAGAATCCTGGCTTGTAAACATAGAAAGATTGATCTCCGAACCCGGGATCGTTTGACCTGTTAGAATAACCTCATCACCAGTAAAATAATCAGGTTTATCAAGAGAAATAGTCGGGGGAATAATTACCGGACCAATCGTTACATCATATTGGGTAGGAAAAGGAGCTAAGCAGACAGGTGAAGAAATCCGTCCAAACTGGTCTTTGGAGCTCAAGCAAGCCTCACGCGGAGAATAAGGCGAGAAGCGATTATTGAATTCAAAATAACCGGTTGTATCGGCGGTGGTTTGGTCTGAGATTCCCTGACCGTTAAAACTAACTTCGGCCAGAGGCGAAGTATAGCCAAAAAGGCTAAAATGAAATTCGCCGATTGAGGCGGAGTTAAGAACAGATTTAGTTTCTATCGTTGTTATTCCAGCGATGTTGCCTTGTTCTTTAGAAAGATATAAGTAACCAAGTTGCAATGGTATTACTAACAAAAAAAACATTATTAAAAAAAAATTCTTCCTCATTATTTCTGCTTACGAAGTTGTTGTTTTAATTTCTCAATCTCTTCTTTTTCTTTAGCGATCTCTTCTTCTAAATTTGTTTCTTTTTTTACAAAGTTTTTATAAAAACTGGAGATAAGAAGAGTGATTATAAAGGCAGTTAAGACGATAACTATGGCAACTCTCCAGGGGAAAAGCCAAACATAAGTGAACCCTTCCAATACTTGACCTTTGTCACCGTAAGAGGCAGTTAGAGTTAATTTATACTTACCCAACATCCATTTTTGGCCAAGACTGTTTTCGTAGCTTCTCACTGTGTCGGGAAAGATATTTTCCTCTTTTAGACTTTTTTGGTCGACTGGGCCGCCAAAAACATTGGATAAGGTGATTACTCCTCGAGGCCTGATATGGTAGTCGCCTCGATTGAGAATTTGTGTGTTGATTTTGATTGATCCATACTCAAGAAAATTTGGGGCAAAAAAACGACTTAAGAGAGCTTTTTCAAGAGAGTCGCCATTGACTTTGAGGTAGACTAGAGAAGCCAATCGGGAACCGACGCTGACGCCAGCCTCTTTTTCCGCGCTGACTGATTCGGGAAGTGACCCGGACGGCTCAAAATAGACAGCCACATATCTGCCGCCGGGACGGGCATCAAAAGGAACATTGATTTTTGCTTGAAAAGAAACTTTGTCATTGGCGGCGATTGTTGCCCGATCAAATGGCAGAGAAAACCAGGTCTGCCCGGAGAACTTCGGCGAGACTTGGCCGGCTTCTTCGACGATTCTCGGCGTGCCCTCACTGTCATCGACGATAAAATCAGCTACTTTTATAAATCCGGAAACAGGTGACTCGCTCTGGTTATAAAAACGGACATTAACAGCTGTTGATTCACCCGGGTCAACAGTCAACTGCTGACGGGCAGGGGCAACAGTCAACGGCAGTGTAGTTTGTGCTGTTGTTATTGCTAAATAACCAAATAAGCAAATAACCAAATAAGCAAATACTACAAATAAATATTTAAAATTCAAAAATTTGAAATTGATTTGTTTATTTGTCATTTGTAGATTTGTTTATTTAGAACGTTGCCGTCGCCGTATATTTAACTGTATTGTAATAATATCCAGGTGGTTGGGTGCCGGAAATCGCTAAGCGATAACAAACATAGATATCTTTAGAATTTACTTGAGCAGCATTCGTCATAATAGTTCCTTTAGTATTTCCTGCTTGTTGGTCAGCGATCTGACGTGAACAAAAGTTGGTTGATGTTCCTCCGCCGGTTGTTGTGCAAGGTTCAGAAGTCGAATCATAGAGCCAAGATGCGTCGGTACCATCAACATTTGCCAATGAAATACCTAAACCAGGATAACTTGAGGCATTGGTCCAATAATAACCACTGGATTCACTACAGCTGACTGCGCCACAGACCGTATCTTTGATACAAGCAGGGCTGTCAGTCTCGTCAGCCGTGTCAGCTGCTGGAGAATCGCAGGTCGTGCCGTTTATTCCCATCTGGTCGTTTTCTTCGATTTTAACACTATATCCGGCATCGGCATTGGTAGAAACAGTCAGTTGTTGGGATCCTTCATAAAAAGTACTAGTGGCGGCAATTGTACCCCAAGGAACAGAATAGGCAGTAGTAGTAATGTCTGTAGTTTGTCCACACGTCGATGTGCTTGAGGAGACGCCTGCTACTTGAAAAGACAGGCTTTCATCAACAGTAGCAGAAACCAAAACTGCTTCAACCGGAGCGACTTTAATATCAACTTGATCTAAAGTATTGTCAGAGCCGTCGCGCGTTTTAATATTAATAGTATAAGTATCAGCTGATCCTTGAGTATGGCCTGATGTTATTGGAGCAGGATTAACGATTCCAGGTGAGGAATCAATAGTAACAGTGACGGTTGTGCCAGCAGCGCAGCTAGTCGTTTGCCTATCTACTCTGATTGTGTGGTCGGTGCTGCCGCTTCCGGCACTGATTGTTTCAGTAGTATTCCAGTTTCCATCGGTGCAGCCGGTGCTTGAAATATCAGCAGCGGCAATAGCATTAAGGTCAAATCCATTAGTCGCCAAAGAAGAATTAGTGTCTGGAATACCGTTGTTCCCATTAGCACTGTCAGCCATAGGAATCGTGACTAAAATGTCTCCGTCTAAGGGAACGACAGAAGTGGTGACAAAACTAATTGTAAAACTTCCTGATTGAGAAGCGACTGCGTAACCAGTTGCCTCAAGATTATTTCCTAAAGAGGACGCGGTATTAAAACTGGTAGAGCTGATAATATTGGCGACCGAATAGGCAGTTGAACCAATACATCCGTTCATTCCCGAATCAGTAAAACAGACAGAATCACTTGGGAAAAGATGATTGGTATCATTATCAGCGTTAGCAGAACTGTCAATCGTGACGATAGAACTGCCAGATGTACCTGAAGCCACTCCGGCCCGGTAAGAAAGTCGTGAATTGCTTAAAGTTACCGACGCAGAAGTTAAGCTAGCAGTATCAACGATTTTAATCTGCGGAAGTTCAAATAGGTATATATAAGAGGCCTGTGAAAAAATAAACACCAATAAAACCATTTTTCGGATTTTTCTCACCATAAATTAATAAAACTATATTTCTTACAATTTGTCAATGGCATATTAATAAATAACTTATACAAAAATACTATTAGTTTGCTCCAAAATATATATTGTTTTTTCCCCTTGACAGATAATATACTCGTCTGTTAAAGTGTAACTTATATGGGAGTTAAAGAAAGACGGACGAAGATTTTACTTTCATTATTTTTAATTGCGGGCGTTGATTTTTCTTCTATTTCCCTTGACGAAAGAATTCAAAAAGTTTTTGATCTGACATTAAATCAGAAAACACGGGGAACGATCTCGGGCCTAATAAAAGAAGGAAGGATAGAAAAAGGAAAAGAAGATAATAATTACAGATTAACAGAGAAGGGCTTTCAAGAATTATCTCTAAAATTTCCTTTTTTCAGGTTTTTAAAAGAAAAATGGGATGGTCGCTGGCGGGTGATTTCTTATGAAATCCCTGAAAAAAAACGGGAAATTCGCGACCGTTTGAGGCGTGAGATGCAGGGTTGGGGATTAGGTCCTTGGCATCGTTCTTTCTGGTTGACTCCGCATCCAATCATAACTACCCTAAAGTCCCTAACTTCTCAAAAAGAAGAAGAAAAATATATTCAAGCTTTTGAAGCCGATCATACTTTTGGCGATCGGGAGATTTTAATTGAAAAGGTTTGGGGGAAGGCCAATCTCGACAAAACATACAGGGAGCTTTTTAAAAAATGGCATGATATTTTATCTTCGGATTCGGATAAATTAGATAAATTCAAAAAAGTCATTTCTCACTATGTAGATATTCTGCGTCAAGATCCAGGTTTACCTAAAGAGCTTGTAGGCGAGAGTTGGATAGGATTTGAGGGATGGAATATTTTTAAGGAAATCAAATCTATTCTTTTAAGTTAAATACAATGTCTCCATCCACATCCGTCCGTTTAATTTTCACATTTTGGGCCTTCAACATGTCTAAAACCTCTTTACTCGGATGGCCATAGGAATTATTTTTACCAACGCTTATCACTGCGATCATAGGGTCTGCTAATTCCAAGAATTTTTTAGTAAGACCTGTACGCGAGCCATGATGGGGAATTTTGAGAATGTTAACCGGTAGGGAACAAAAATTTTTGTTCCCTACGCATAACGAATATAATGAATTCAACACCTTCGGCGACGCATCTCCGGTAAATAACAGTCTAAAATCATTTTCTTCAAAAAGAAAAACCAAGGAATAGTCATTGTCTTGATATGATTTAAAATCTCCAGGCGGCCAATAGAAATCAAACAAGGTCTGGTCAATTTTTATTTTATCCCCGGCAGATTCATATTGAAAACGGATTTTTTTATCAATTATTTTGCTGACGAGTTTTTTGTAACTTTTGCTTGTTATAACAGGATTAACTGTAATGAACATATCTAATTTATAACGTTCGATAATATATGAAAATCCTGCGTAATGGTCTTTGTTTGGATGGCTAAGAATGACTAGTTCTATCTTTCTGTCCCAAAAAGGCATATGGCGGCCAAGGCAGTTCAAAATCTTTTTGTCAGGGCCGGCGTCGATGAGGACGTCGATTTTGTTTTTGATTCTTATATAAGCAGCATCTCCTTGGCCGACGTCGCAGAAGACGATTTTAGTCGTCCTGTTAAAATAAGACCCAAAAAACAAACAGATAATAATTATTAAAGAAAACAAAAATGCTAATATTAGATCACGGATTTTTATAGGAGAATCATGCATTAGAATTTAATAAACATAAATGACAATTTAGATAAAATTTCAACAACCCAAACCATATACGTTAGTAATCCATAACAGATATAAGAAGGGATTAAGCCCAATAAATAATTAATCTTTCCCAAAATCGCTGTTAAAAACCCAAAAATCATCAAAGGTGGGATAATTGGTGCCACTAATACATTAGATAGGGGAGCAATCAATGAAATTTGCTTAAAATAAATAAAAATTATAGGAACAGTAAAAATCTGGGCTGACAAAGTTATTTTTAACTCTTTTATTAACCAGTTTTTAGAAGGCGTTTGACCGAAAAAAACAATTCCGAAAGTTGCCCCATAGGAAAGAAATAGAGAAATGCTCGTCAACCATCTGGGAAAAACAATCGCGATAAAGATTAGCGACAAAAACAAGGAATATAGGACAAAGTTTTTTCTTCCTGTTAAAATCGCTACGAGCGTTAACGATCCCATAAGTCCAGCTCTTATAATTGGGGCTTTTGGCCCGACAAATAGAATGAACAGAATAATCATTAGTATCGTTATCATAATGGAGACTCGTTTGCTAAAAAAAGACGTTAAAGAACTAATAATAGCTGCCAATATGGTGATATTCATTCCCGAAAGAACAATGATATGGAGCAGTCCAACAATCTTTAATTGTTCATAGAATATTTTTGTAGGTTTTAGATTGATTCCGAAAAGAATTCCATTTAAGAGAGACGCTTGCGGTTCAGGAAGATAGTTATTTATTATTGATGTAAAAAAAGAAGGATTAACCATTCTATATTGTTATTAGGTTTTTTATATTTTCAAAAACAGTTTTGTTAACAATTTTTTTATTTATAAGTTCTTCTAGAGCCCCAAAAGGTCGATTGTCAATAATCTTTTGGGCGGTAATTTTTCCGACTCCGGGGAGGGTATCAAGCTCTTCAAGAGAAGCGGAATTGATGTTGATTAGTGATTGGTTACTAGTGATTGGTGACTGGTTATTTGTTGGTGAGGAATAATCTAACGTTCGTTGACTTTCAATAAAATAGCCATTGCTGACTTCCCAAACAGAAGGTATATAAATCTTCTCTTGATCGCTAATAATTCTGGCGAGATTAAAATTTCTGGCAAAAAAATCTTTGTCGGCGTCGTCTGATAGACCGCCGGCTTTTTTGATGATTTCCTTGAGTCTAGTACCGTTTGAGGCTTCATAAAGGTCTGGTTTATTGATGGCCCCGGAGACATCGACGAAAATTTTTCCTTGCCCGCCGGCTTGTTCCTCGAAGCCCGAAGGGCGAAGTGGGAAGTCTTGAATTTCTTCGTTTTTCTGTTGATATGTATTTAAGTAAATTACTAAAGAAACAACTGCTATTAAAAAAGCAATTGTCAAAATCACTATTTCGGCCCGATATTTTTTTAGTTTTTTTAAAACTTTTTCCAAAGTTATTTTTTGACTCGACGATTAAATTTTTTATCACACGAGAATCTCACCCCTCACCAATTTAGTGAGGGGTCCCCTCGAAAGTGAAAAAAATTCTCTCGTCTTGTCTTTCAACAACAATTTAACAATATAACCATATAACAATGTTTTTTTTCTGTCTATAGACTATACGCTACAAAGGAGGAGTTTTAGCAGGTGTTGACAAGTAATTTTTCGCGATATGCCACTAACTGTCTTCGTCGCTATTTTTTGAGAATTTTTTTATGATTAAGATTGTTATGACAATGACGGTAACTAGTCCGGCAATTAGTTTAAAAGGAAAGGCAAAAAACGACGTTGAGGCAAAAACAGTCGGTGAATTTTCGCCGAAAGTGACCTGCGTTGACAGTCTATAAAGGCCGATGAAGAAACCGGAAAGAATTAGAGTGACTGGTTGCTGGTGACTGGTGACGAGTTGAGAAGAAGGTGTTGCCTCGATTAACCTTTGTGATTGAGACAGGATATTTTTCGGGATAATGTCATATTTTGTTTCTTCACCGAAATTTCCTTTTAGACTAATTTGTCCTTCGGGTTTAATCATATTTTTGCCCTTATTTTCAACCATGAAGACCAAAGGGATTTTGTCAAAACTGTCATAAATCCTTAAATCTCGGACAAAGGCCAGTCCACCGATTGTCGAAAATAAAACGATTTTTGGTTTGACTTCGACTACTCCTGAATCAGTGACGGTAATAAGAATGTTGCTCCCAATTGAGGCGCGTGATCGGGCGCTGCCAATTCCCTCGGTCGTGTTGGGCGGAGTGGTTTCTGCTAGTAATGTATAATAATAGTCTCCAGCTGGCGCACCTTCTGGCAGCCTAATCCTTAAAAGTAGTTGTTGCGAGTCTCCAGTTTTTAAAAAAAATGGTTGATCAAGTTGAAGATCAGCATTATCAAGACTAAATCTGACCGGTCCTGTAAAATCATCTTTTAATCTGATATTGCCTAGATTATCTTTTGGTTCAAAGTTGACGAGTTTTGCCGTCAAAATAACAGGGTCGCCAAAATTTTCCACCCGATAGGCGACCATGATGGATTTACCCGGTTTGATGACAAGCTCGAGAAGAGGAGGAGTAATCGAGAGGTTCACTTGCTGCGCGTTCGCCTCTCTCAAATAACCAAATAAACAAATAACCAAATAAGCAAATACTACAAATAAATATTTAAAATTCAAAAATTTGAAATTGATTTGTTTATTTGTCATTTGTAGATTTGTTTATTTAAAATGACGGTGTTGCTACGAAATTAATAATTGTTTGATAGCTTCCGGCTGGCTGTATGGGCGAGATATTGGCTTTAAAAGTCATCGTCGACTGTCTATTTTTGCCGACGTCAGAAGATGACATGATAACAACTGGTGATTCAGCGGCGGTTCGATCAGGAAAAGGGCGATACTGGGTACCCGAGATAAAATCAGCCGGAACATCGTTGCCACTCATATTATAGCCAAATCCATAGGCAGTGCTGGAGCTCCAAGTCTTTGCTTGCGATTCGCTGCAGGTTTCAGCTCCACCATCGCAGCTTGTATCAGGAACAGAATTGCCTGAAAGGGTCTTAAGAGCCCCCTCTTCAATTGCCGTGACCTGATACTGTCCGGCTCCGCCGAAATAAACAGATAAAACAGTCGTTGCCGTCGAAGAAGTATTTGGCGTCAAAGTACCAAGGGCGATATTGATATCGCTTATGGAAAAGCGGAAAGGAATAATTGAGTGAAGATATTGAAAACCGGCCTTGATGACGTATCCGGTCGAAGAAAATTCTCCGGCTGCCAGCTGGCCGATGGTGTCTGAAAGTTTGTAGTTGTCAGACGATTTGTTTCCCGCAGCTGAAGAGGTATTAGCCGATTCGATGCGAAAACGAGAAGACTCCATCGAAACTGCTAAAAGCGGTTTCGAAGTCAAAAGTAAAAAGGTAAAAGTCAAAAATACAAGTAGAAAGTTAAAAGTATTGAAAAAACTTTTGCATTTTGACTTTAACTTTTGCATTTTGACTTTTTGAATTTTAACTTTTCTCGTATTTCTCAATCAACTTCTCCATTCTTGAAGCAGATTTTTTTATAATGTCCAGCTCATGGTCTCCGACGAAGTTTTCCACCGCTTCTTTAATGTTTTTTAAGTGATTTTTAATCAAAAGAGTGATAAACAGCATACTGTCTTCTTGTAACTTTTGAATTTTGCCTTTTGCCTTTTGACTTTCTATATGCTCTTCTCCCAAAAACATGGCAAAAGGGGTGATAAAGGCTAAAGAGATAATGGGAAGGAGATTTTTCCAGTCTTGGCCTTGAGGAGAAGAAAGCAAAAAAAAGGCGATGATAGAAACTGTTGTTGTAATGGAAATGATCGGTTCAAGAAGCAGCGAGAGTGAGAAGAGAAGAAAATAGACAAGAAAGAAAAAAGGAGAGTTCGTAGCGCCGGTTGAATTGACGATACCAACGATGATGAGGGTGAAAATCACCGATTCAATTAAGCGAGACGACGAGCTACGGACGACAATTTTTTTGACCAAGTAAAGGATGATAAAAAGCCCGGCGGTAATCTGTAATTCATAGTTGGCGAGGTTAGTCTTTGGAAGAATAAAAGCCAAAACTATGGCGGCAATAAGAATAAGAGAGTGAACAATTTCTTTAGACATAGTTTAAATATACTATAAAAAACAAGTCAAAAATCAAAATTCAAAAGTCAAAAATGAAAGTCAAAATTAAAAAGTTTTAAAACTTTAGACTTTTTACTTTAACTTTTGAATTCTAACTTTTAACTTTTGAATTATTTATGCTACAATATTCAAATGGCAAATCAAATAGGAAAACCAAATTTTGCGACCGACGTCGTCGACGAGCTAAAAAAGGTCAGTTGGCCGACGAGGAATGAAACAGTTAGGTTAACCACGATCGTCATCGCCGTCTCCTTGATAATTGGATTATATGTGGGTATAATTGACATCTTGTTAACAAAAGGATTAGAATTCGTCACTAAATTCAGATAATCAATATGGATCCCAAATGGTATGTCATTCATATCCAAACTGGCTATGAACAGCGAGTCAAACAAGCCTTGGAACAAAGAATTAAAAGCCTTGGAGTTGAAGACAAAATCTTCAGCGTTGTTATTCCGACGAGAGAAATAATTGTAGTTAAAAAAGGAAAAAAAACCAAGGCAACCGAAAAAGTCTTTCCCGGATATATTTTAGTGAAGATGATTCTTAATGACGATTCTTGGCTGGTTGTCCGGACGACCGAAGGAGTGACAGGATTTGTTGGCGCCGGCTTAAAGCCGACCCCGATCTCCGATAAAGAGGTCGACGCGATCATGAAGTTTGTCGAACAAGAGCAGCCGAAATTTAAGACTAAATTTACGGTCGGCGAAGCCGTAAAAATCACCGAAGGTCCGTTTACTGATTTCTTGGGTACGGTCGAGGCGATTGACGAGGGGCGAGGGAAAATAAAAGTGCTTGTTTCAATATTTGATAGAGAAACACCGGTTGAACTTGATTTTCTTCAAGTTACTAAGCTATAATAAAAAGCTCGATACCGTATTTTTTAGACCGCCTCACCCCAAAGGGGCCCCAGGCGATTGTCTAAAAAATAGATATCTTCGCTTTTTTGAAAATTTAGACATTGAAAATTCAATGAAAATTGAAAACTGAAAATTGAAAATTACTAAATATGGCTAAGAAAATTAAAACGATTGTCAAACTTAACCTTCCTGCTGGGGAGGCGACACCTGCTCCGCCAGTCGGTCCTGCTTTGGGTCAGCACGGCATTCCGATCATGGACTTCATAAAAGAGTATAATGCCCGGACATCCAAGCTAAAAGGACAGATAATTCCGGCAGTGATTACTGTTTATGAGAACAGAAGTTTCACGTTTGTAACAAAACTACCTCCGGTGGCCGCGATGATTAAGAAAAAATTGTCGTTAGAAAAAGGTTCTGGAAAACCAAATACGGAGAAAGTCGGAAAATTAACAAAAGTACAGCTTGGAGAAATTGCCAAAGAAAAACTGGCTGATTTAAATACTAATGATATCCCGGCCGCTATGAAAATCGTTGCTGGTACGGCAAGATCGATGGGAATTGATGTTGAAAATTAAATTAATTATGGGAAAAGTTAAAACACGATTATTAGGATTGGAAGAAATTGAGGAAAAGCAAAAGAAAGAGCAGAAAGAAAAAGCCGCCCAAAAAAAAGCGGTTAAGAAAAAAGAAGAGCCTAAAAAAGAAGCAGAAATTAAAGTAGAAAAACCAAAAGATAAAAAAACCCAAAAAATTCAAACGAAATCTCGAGGTAAAAAATATCTTGAGGTAAAGAAACTCGTTGACAAGACAAAAACCTATTCTCTAAAAGATGCGGTTGCCCTTTTGAAAAAAATGAAAACGTCTAAATTTGACGAAAGCGTTGAACTTCATTTGATTATTGATGAAACAGGCTTAAAAGGGGAAGTCGATCTGCCTTTTTCAACCGGTAAGATTGTAAAAGTGGCGGTCGTTGATGATAAAGTTCTTGAAGCTATAGAAAAAGGAAAACTTGACTTTGATATTTTAGTTACCCACCCGTCTTTCATGCCGCGTCTTGCAAAGTTTGCCAAAGTCTTGGGTCCAAAAGGCCTAATGCCCAATCCCAAGGCAGGAACGATTTCACCCAACCCCGAAGATCTCGTAAAAAAATTTGCCAAAGGACTATTAAGGTGGAAAACCGAAGCAAAATTTCCGCTTATCCATCAGATGATCGGTAAAGTGTCGTTTGATGAAAAAAACCTGATTGCTAATGCGGAAAAATTCTTGTCTAGCGTCGGTTCAAAGCACATCTTGAAAGCCTTCATAAAATCAACGATGAGTCCGAGCATAAAACTAGAAATCAGATTTTAAATCTTCTTTTCGCCAAATCAATAATAATATCGGTGGCGTCTTCGATAGTGAGGTTTGGACCGGTGCGAATGACTATGTCATAGTGATGAGACTTCTTTTGATCATGATTGAATAAGGTCTGGACAAATATCCGCCTTTCTTCGTCAGAGTCTTCAATTCTTTTCATCGCTTCGTCTCGGGAAATCCCCTCGTGAGTCATCTCCCAAGTTATCCGTTGATTCATATCGGCGATGATTCTGATTTTTAGGGCGTGAGGAAAGATAAAATTAGCGCCCCGGCCTAAGATAATCGCGTAACCATATTGGCCAACTAGAGATAGGACCTTAACCAAATGCCTGTAATAGGCAGACATGTTAAGAAATCTTCGACCAAATATTTCGGCAATTAATTCTTCAGCTAAAGGGAGTCTTTTTTCGTCGATTGATTTGACTAATTTCTTTTCCAAGTGGGCCTCTTTGGCTATTTCATCAATAATCTCCTGATCGTAGACTTTCCAGCGTTCTCCCAATCTTTTGGCGACCATGTTGGCGATTGGTTTGCCTCCTGATCCCATTTCCCGCGAGATAGTAATGATAGGCAGAGCTCCTCTTACTAATTCTTCTTTTTGAGGAAAGATTTTTTTCAGCAGATTTTTTTCAATAAGCTGATAGATTTTCTTCATATCGAGGTTAATATAATTGTTATAATGATTATAAATATTATAACACCTATTAAAAAATAAAAAAATCAATGGACAAGCTCAACTCATTAATTCTTCGCACGAGCGACTTTTGGCAGTACTTGTCACAAAACCAAAAGGATTTAATAAGAGAAGGACAATATTTGATGAATGATATTATCAAAGATCAAGCCTACCAGTTTAAAGACTATTCTTTTTTGGTTTTTCCTTTTGCTAAGGCCTACGAAGGGTTTCTTAAACAGCTTTTCAAAGACACAAAATTAATCAGCCATTTAGATTATATTTCTGATCATTTGAGGTTGGGAAAATTAATGTCTCCCAATTTAATCGGCCGTCTTGGAGACAGGTCTCTTTACAAAAAAATAGAAGAAAGAGCCGGAATTGATTTGGCAGAGAAAATTTGGAATATCTGGAAGGTCGGACGCAATCAGATTTTTCACTACTTTCCCCACAATATAAAAGCGATAAGTTTTAATGAAGCCGATAAAATAATTACAGAAATTTTAAAAACGATGGAGGAAGCCTATGAAAGGATTAACATCCCAAGAAGCAGATGATTTTCTAAAACAATATGGCCTGAATATCATTTCAGAGCCTCCGAGAAAGAATATTTTCTTTAAATTTATTGAACAATTTAACAACTTCTTGACGATTTTATTGATCGGCGCCGCGGTTTTTTCGTTTTTCTTGGGCGAGACGGTTGACAGTTCATTGATAATTTCTATCGTTATTCTTAATGCTTTTTTTGGTCTATATCAGGAGGCAAAGGCAGAAGAATCTTTAAAAGCTCTTAAAGAAATGACTATTACTAAAGTAAGAGTGGTTAGAGACGGACAGCAGATCGAGATAGACAGCAAATTTTTAGTACCTGGTGATGCTGTTTATCTTGAAGAAGGAATTAAGATTTCTGCTGATGGAGAGATTGTTGAATCGATTAATCTTGAAATAAATGAAGCGGCTTTGACAGGAGAGTCGCTATCGGTTTCCAAAAAAGAAAAAGAAGAAGTTTTTTCAGGAACAATTGTCAGCCGCGGTCGGGGAATGATGAAGGTGGTAAAAACCGGGGATGAGACAAAGTTTGGCAGCATTGCCAAGAATCTCTCTTCGATAAAAGAAGGCTTGACGCCTCTTCAGAAGAAACTAGCCGGTTTGACTAAGTTTATCGGTATAGGCGGAATCATAGTGTCAATAATCGTTTTTATTATTTCTTTGTTTGAAGGTAGTGGTTACTTTCCGGCATTTTTGTTAGCCATTTCTCTGGCTGTCGCAGTTGTTCCTGAAGGACTTCCAGCTGTCATGACGATCACTTTGGCAATTGGCATGAAAAGAATGGCCAACAAGAAAGCGATCGTCCGTAAACTTTCTGCCATAGAGGCTCTTGGAAGTATAACTTTAATTGCTACTGATAAGACCGGGACGTTGACAACAAACAAAATGCAGGTGAAGGAAATATATGTTGAAAATGAAAAAAAAAGAGAAGAGTTGGTTTTAAACGGCATTCTTTGTTCGACCGCTTCCCTTGTCTATATTCACGACCACGGCCGCTTCGATGTTTTGGGCGATCCGACCGAGGGCGCCCTTTTGTATCTAGCGCAAAAAGAAGGAATTGATATTACTGAAGAGAGAAAAAAATGGAAATTGATTGAAGAAAAGCCGTTTGACAGTGTGACGAAGATGATGTCGGTCACTGTCCGTCATTCTGGGGAGCGAAGCGACTCCAGAATCCAAAAAAGATTCTGGACAAGCCAGAATGACATTGTGTTTTCCAAAGGAGCGCCAGAATCAATTATTAAAATCTGCAAATTAACAGGTTCAGAAAAAAAGAAAATAGAAAAACAAGTTGAAGAATGGGCAGAAAAAGGATTAAGAGTGTTAGCGTTTTCTACTGGGTCGACATTTTTGGGAATAGTTGCGATCCACGATGCTCCTCGACTCGAAGTCAACGAGGCGTTAAGAAAAACCAAGAGCGCAGGTATTAAAGTTGTTATGATCACAGGAGACAACGAAAGGACCGCCGAGGCGATTGGCGTTACTACCGGTTTAATCGCTGAAGGCGACGAGATTTTGACCGGGTCACAGCTTGAGGGATATGACGACAGACAGTTATTAAAACTTTTACCCAAAATAAAGATCTTTGCCCGGACCAACCCGTTTCAAAAACACAGAATCGTTTCTCTTTATCAACAGTTAGGAGAAATAGTTGCAGTGACAGGAGACGGTGTCAATGACGCCATTGCCTTAAAGCAGGCTGACGTCGGCGTCGCTATGGGGCAGGTTGGGACTGATGTTGCCCGAGAGACAGCTGATATGGTCATCACCGACGACAATTTTGCCACGATCGTGGCGGCAATAGAAGAGGGCAGAGGAATTATTAACAATATTAAAAACGCCATAAAATATCTTTTATCCACCAATGTTTCTGAAGCTGTCGCTTTGATTGTTGGATTAGCTCTTGGTCTGCCGACTCTTTTTTATCCAATTCAACTTCTTTATATCAATTTGGTGACTGATGGATTACCGGCATTAATGTTATCTTTTTCCCCCCGTGATCCAAACTTAATGCGAATTTCTCCGCAAAAAGAAATGGAACTAATGAGGCAACGTGACCAAACATATATTGGGTCAATTGGAGTAGTTGGGGCAATTTTGGTGATTGTTGGCTATTTTCTTTTTGACAATCTAGGGACGACAGCGGCCTTTTCGATTTTGACGATGATCCAATCGTTTGTTTTTATCGATCTTTGGTTGAGTCATCGTCACATCCATCAAAATTTAATGCACCTCGTATCGCCGTTATTTATCTTGGCTTTTACGATTCCGCTCGTCTTGCAATTTATCATCTTGAGTCATCCGTTTTCAGCTGGTGTTTTCAAAGTTAGTCAAGTTTCGCCCCTAATTTATGTTCAATTTTTAGCCGTGTCTTTTTTTGTGTTATTAGGAATAAGAGCAGTAAAAATATTAGTCAAGCTCTAATTAAAAAATATGACTGAAACAGGTCGAGGAGAGCCTTCAAGTGTTTCGGAAATAAAATCAAAAATTGCCAATCTAATTTGTTATGACCCGGGGATCAACCAAAGAAGAGAATTTTATTTACAAAAATCTATTCAGCCATTAATAGAAGAACCAGTACAAATTTACACCAGATCTGCGCTTCTTGCCGAAAATCTTGATTATTTTAAGGAAAATCCTAATGGTCAATTAACTATTCTTAAATTTGACATTGCCAATTTTCACGCCGCTGATTTGGCGAGAGATGAAAAAGGTAACAGCGCCGGTGACCTAGTTTTAAATAGGTTTGCGAGAAGGATCAATGAAATCGCAAGTGAGCATAAGGATAAACCAAAGATTAAAGTTAATAGCGGTCGTTATGGCGGTGATGAATTTGCCATCTCTATCTTTGGAGATTATAGCGACGAATTAATTAACCAACTGAAAAGAAATTTTGATGAGAGTTTTCCTCAAGAAGCATGGGCAAGAAACCCAAAGTTTGTCTATGGTTATTTTAAAAAAGGGCTTGATACCGGTGCTCTAATTGAAGAACAACGGGTAAGATTAAAAAAGACGAGGGGCGACGAGACAATAGAAGTGATAAAAAGGCCAGAGGCAGAATTTGAGAGAAAGATATTTGACTATTTTCTTGGACAAGGGCTAACTCTTAATACTGTTGAAATATCAAAAATTAAGAAAAAATATTCTACAAGTATTGCTTTCGACAAATATATAGCTGAAAATGAAAATAGACAAAGTAATGTTGGCGTCAAAGATAAGCTAGACAATATAATCAAAAAACATCCTCGAATTGGAAAAGAAATTCAACGACTTTTATCGACAGTCCACGATGATAGAGAAAAGTTAGAAATTTTGTCTTATTCTGAAGAGAGGTTGTTTGATCGGCTATTGGGCGATATTGTTTTGTCTCCGTCAGAATTTATTGCCAACCTTCCTGGTTACAAAAAAATTTATTGCCTTGATCTAAAGTTGATTAAAGAATTGAATGATAATTTAAGTTATATTGACGGCGATCTAGCTATTAGAGATCTCTGGAAAAAGATTAAAAATGGTCTAGGGGAAGATCTTGGGAAAGTTGAAATAAGCCGTCGCGGAGGCAGTTTTTTTATTGGTATTAAAAATCAACCGATATTTCCTGGTGCAATCAATAAATTTGGTCAAGCTTTGACGTCGATTAAATCGGTGAAAATTGACGAGCAAAATAGTTTAAAGGTTGGTTTTGCAAGTGTTGACCTAGACACTAATGAGAAATTTTATACTCAAAAATTTGGAGAATTGATTTTCTCTGCTGAAAATCAATTCTATCTTTGGCTTGTTGATTATCTAACTCAAGAAAGAAAAACTAATGGTCCAATCTATCCAGGTTTAGATTTTGTTTTTCCGCAATCCGATATCAGTGAGAGGAGACGTCTATATTTTCGATCCTTAGATGGGCTCGTTAATCATTTTTTTATTTCAAAAAGAGCCTTTAGAAGATCTTCGATCATGCTCAATTTGCTAAAAAAACAAGATTTTTCTTCTTCAAAATATGATCGCTTAAAAAGCGCTATAGAATTGATAAATAAAGATTCTTTTGGCAAAGAAATGTCTGAGGAAGGACTTAAGATGTTAGGCAACACTGTCGTTGCTGCGTTGTTATAATACTTAATCCTCCAAAGTAGACACGTCGCCGACTGGTTGGCCGAGTTCTTGGGCTTTGAGAACTCTTCTCATTATTTTTCCAGACCTAGTTTTTGGAAGCTTTTCGACGAATTCGATCTCATCAGGAGTGGCGATCGGGCCGATCTGCATCCTGACTTGAAGAACCAGTTCTTTTTTTAGTTCCTCTGATGGCACGACTCCATGTTTTAAAATCACAAAAGCTTTTATTGATTCTCCCTTGACTTCGTGGGGTTTACCAATCACCGCGGCTTCGGCGACTTTGGGATTACTGACAAACGCCGATTCCAGTTCTGCCGACCCTAATCGGTGTCCGGAAACTTTGATTACATCGTCGTTTCGTCCCATAATCCAATAATAGCCGTCTTCGTCGATCTTGGCCGAATCGCCGGTAAAGTAGACGTTGGAGATTTTCTCGAAATAGGTTTCTTTGTAGCGCTCCGGATTATTATAAACATCTAAAAACATCGCCGGCCAGGGTTTCTTAATAATCAAATATCCCTGTTTGTTTAACGGAACTTTATTTCCTTTATCATCAACTACGTCAGCCTCAATCCCGAAAAACGGCTTAAAGGCACTGCCTGGTTTCAAACCAACTGATGGAACCGGCGTAATCATAAACATTCCGGTCTCTGTCTGCCACCAGGTGTCCATGATGGGAATTTGCTCACGTCCGACATTTCTAAAGTACCAAAGCCAGGCTTCTGGATTGATCGGTTCGCCGACGCTCCCCAGTATTTTCAAAGAGTAAAGGTTGTGTTTTTTGACTGGTTCTTCGCCGAATTTCATCAGGGCGCGAATCGCTGTTGGCGCCGTGTAAAATTTGGTAATTTTATATTTTTCAATTAACTTCCACCAGATCTCAATATCAGGATAGTCTGGAGTGCCTTCGTAAACAAAAGTCGTTATACCGTTAATAAGCGGAGCATAAAGAATATATGAGTGGCCGGTGATCCAGCCAGCATCAGCTGTTGACCAAAAGATATCATCAGGTTGGATATCAAAGACAGTCTTTAAAGTATAATAAATGCCTACTTGATAACCGCCATGGGCGTGAATTATTCCTTTTGGCTTTCCGGTCGTCCCTGAAGTGTAAAGGATAAAGGCAGTATCGGTTGCTTCCATGATTTCGGTTGAGCAGATGGTATCCTGTTTATTTACTAACTCATGCCACCAAATATATTTTGACGTTTGACGTTGGAAATTGGAGGCTGGATTTTGAGGTTGGAAACTAGAAGGTTGATTTTCTAACTTCAAATCTCCAACTTCCTTATCTATTTTCAAACTTCCAACATCCAACGTCTGTTTTATTCTTTCTACCACAATCACGTTTTCAAAGGTTTTATTATCTTTTAAAGCCTGTTGAACATTTTTCAATGATTCAACAGTTTTCTTTCCGTAAGGATAGGCGTTTGAGCAGACGACTACCTTTGCTTGGGCGTCTTCAATTCTATTTTTTAAAGCCTCGGCGGAGAATCCCGAATAAACTACAGAGTGAACTGCGCCGATTTTTAAGCAGGCGAGCATGGCTATCAACTGCTCGGGGATTCTCGGCAGATAAATTGTTATTTTGTCGCCTTTTCTAACACCCAATGACTTTAGTCCGTTGGCGAATTTGCAAACCTCTTCGTTAAGTTGTTTGTAAGTATATTTTTCATCAGTACCATCTTGGGAAACCCAGATTAAAGCAGTTTTGTCAGCCACATCAGTTTTGAGCCAGCGGTCAAGGGCGTTATAAACAATATTTGTCTGACCACCAACAAACCAGCGGGCATAAGGGTACTGCCAGTCGAGGACTTTGTTCCATGGCTTAAACCATAAAAGCTCACGGGCGATATTTCCCCAAAATGTTTCCGGGTTTTCAATCGAGTCTTTATAAAGTTTTTCGTAATCCTTGGTGTAGGAATTTTCAAGTATGACGGATTTTGGATTAATTAGCATGTTTTTATTATGGAGAAAGTGAAGAAGAAAATCAACAAAAGTTATTATTGAGAAATTTCAGCGATTTCTGACATTCTAATTAGCTGGTTTTCGATGGCGAATAATATAGCATCAGCCTCTTTTCTTGTCATATCGGCAGCCGGAGCCAGCCTGATAGAATCGTCACCCGCCGGAAGAAAAATAATATGTTCTTTTTCCATCATTAGCTGTTTGAATAAATTTCTCATTTCTGATTGGTTAAAACTCCAAGCTAAATATGCAGTGTCTGATCTACCCCGGGCATTGGTTAATAAATGAGGATACCTGGTGACAATCTCCTGAAGATTTATCAAAATATGATTGGTTTGTATAAGTCCATTATTCCAAAGTTCTTTTTCAATGACAGTTCTCATAATTGCATATCCTGATGCCATTTGACTTAGATGTCCTGTCCAGGTTCCGCCCAATTTTTCAGGACCATTATTATCAACCCAGTTAGAAGTAAATCCCCGATCCAATTTAGTGAAATCCCTTATCATAGTTCCGTTAGCATGAAAAACTTTTCCAAAAGTAATGATGTCGGCGTATTCCAGAACTTCTTTTGTGAACGGACTGATAAAATTTTTGTTGATTGTCCAAGATCTACCACCCATCTGAACGTCATCAACAATCAGAACTTTGCCGTATTTCTGACATAGATCATGAAGTTTTTTTAACGCCTCTGGATTAACTAATCTTGCTCCTCCTTCAGCCTGGATAGGATATTCTATTATTACATAAGCATATTCGTCTCTAGCTAATTTTTCTTCAACTTCGGCTAATGATTTTTCAAACACCTTTCTTGTGTTGAGGTCGTGCGGAATACCAACGTCGTCAAATTGGACGATGGGTGCTGTAACGTGATCAACCTTGTCGGTATGTTTATGGCCAACCTTTCTCTTATTGGCCGTTCCATCGGCGCCTCTTCCGACACGACCGTGAAAAGCCCCCTCAAAGGCGATGCCTTTTAATTCTTGAGGCTTTTTACCGAGCTTGTCGCTGACCTGACCAATGGCGATTTCGATGGCATCGTCGGTAGCCAATGTTCCGGCGCTGACAGGAAGCACTTTATATGCTTCTGGCCAAAAACCCATCATCATATCTACAAAAGAAGCCTGAACAGCAGTAACAATTTCTGTCGGAGTTTGGTCTTCAAGCGCCACTCTTCCCAAAAAGTTAAGCAAAGCGGGCTTTTGCAGTTCCGGATGTTTTGCCGAGTCTACTATATTTGTCATCCAGCTGTAGCTGGCGTCAAAATATAGTCCTTTGTCTGTATATAAATAGGGACCATGAGATCTTTCCAGATTAACTACACCGATATCGTAACGGCCGCTGGGATGGGAGGTTTTTTCTAATTGACGGGGATTCTCTGAAAGTATTTGATTGCCGTGTTTGACAATATTTCTTATTAGCCAACTCTCATTAACACGTAAAGAAGGGTCGACATATTCTCTTTGAACTTGCTCAAAAAGACTTCTTACTGCTTCGCCTGGATTGGGCATAGATTATAAAATTTACAGACGTTTGGAATATTATAACATAAGAAATATGATTGTCAAACAGCTCTTTTTTGTATGAGTTACATCATTCTTAATCCTTAAAAAAATGATTGGAAAATTAAAAATTACAAGAAGATTTCCGCCAGCATGCAGCGGGCGCTACCGCCGCCGACCTTTTCAATCGTCGGAATGTCAACAACAACTAGTTCGCCAAACTTTTCTAGTTGGTTTTTTTGATCTGGTAAAAACGCTTCAAAAGCAGTCAGCGACAGGATGATTTTTCTATCTCCTTTAGTTGATTTGAGCTGAAGGATGTTTCCGCAAAAAGAATATTTCTGTTTTAGAGAAATCGGAATCAGTTTTCTTCCATCTGTTTCTAATCTTTCTTTGAGCATCTGTTTTTCCGAAGGATCTTTGATCGATTCTAAACAAGCAACTGAAAATCCGTCACCAACACTCATCACTACATTAGTATGATAGATAGGCAGGTTGTTTTTATCGTAGGCATGGAAAAAAACAGGTTGATAATCCATTTTTTTACACCATAAATCAAACATTATTTTAGTAGTTCTCGGCGATTCCATAGCGTAAGCAACTTTATTTTTTCTATCCAAAACCAAGCTACCAGTGCCTTCTAATATTTTTCCTTGATTTTCTTGGTTTGACATGTTAATGATTTTTAGATTATTTATCCCGGCTTGAGAAAGAACTTTTTTTAAAGCGTCCGGCTGGCGCTCGGCTCTTCTATTGACTGCCAACATAGGGTATAAAACAATTTTCCCTTTCCCATGAGAGGAAAACCAGTTATTGGGAAAGACGGCGTCTGGCGTAACCACGTCTTTTCTGCTTGGAAGAATCAATATATTAATGTCTTTT
>Ga0209212_1002567_pt1 | contig 25483 bp, 21 predicted proteins | sample RifGroC2_FD_183996 | JGI IMG/M metagenome (GOLD analysis project Ga0209212, IMG submission 183996) | Groundwater microbial communities from Rifle, Colorado, USA - Groundwater C2 (SPAdes) (version 2) | ecosystem: Environmental > Aquatic > Deep subsurface > Groundwater | place: Rifle, Colorado... | reverse complement strand
GTTCTAGTTGGTCATCTTCGACTGTATATACAGTCGAAGATGACCAACTAGAACCGGAATACTTGGCATAAACCAAAGAAGTGGTAACGTTACCATCTCCGCCCCACCATGATTCCGCACCATCCCAAACAAAGTCACCAATCTCATCAATTGTGTAATACACTATTCCAGGATTACCGCTATCATCAAGCGCAATAGATCCAATTATACTACTTGTATAGTATTCATAATCAACCCTACCAATTGTGCTACTAGTCCATGTCACACCGCCGTCAGTTGAGTTAGCATATCTTAGATATACCTGGGTACTAGTATTATAATTTTGATCTGATGCAGTACTATAGATTATGTGCATATTACCACTACCATCTGTCACAAACCCGTCCATCATAAAAGCAGAATCAAAAATAGAAGAAGTGGCCCAACTAACACCATCAGAAGATGTTGCCAATATTACAACCCCAGAATTTTCATTAAAATATGCAAAAGACAAATAATTACTGGAAGACACGACAGAAGAAAAAACATTTATTCCATTATCAGCTACTGGATCAATATTTACTACTGTTGACGTCGCTGACCAAGTAATAGTATCTGAAGAAGTGGTAATAACTATTTCTGTTGGCGTGTAATCATTATGATTATAATTTGAAAAAATAGAATAAAAATACCCCCCATCTTCATAATAACCAAATTCATTGTCTCTTGGAGAAGCACCAGTAATAGCTGTGTATGGTGGACCCCAAGCAGAGCCATTTGAAGATGTAGCGATTGTGAGAGCGCCATCTCCACTTCCATCATTGGCCAAATATGATGAATAGTATATTCCATTAATTTTTTGTAACTTTAATGTATTTTCATAATTAAATGTGGCCTCTGCTATTGTTGTTACACTACTAAAACTAACAGCCTTGACATTATCAATACCTCCATACAAGTAAGGCAACAACACCCCAGCCACACCTAGAAATAATACAACAATACCAATAAATAAATATTTTCTTGCAATACTATAAATTTTGCCTTTGATAATAAAAGACATAATAATAAATAATAAATAATAGTTCGTGAATATATTATATCACAAAATCATTTTTAATTCACCTACTTAACTTATCCCCACCTCCATTAAAATATAATTAAAAAAATACTCCACCAAATTATGGAGTATTTAAACAATAGGGTAGCCGGGCAAAAAGTGTCTTCTTCTTCTCCGGCCTTCCCAGGTTGGACACCAACCATGGGCGGTTCCCCTCCTTTGCCGGTGGATCGGTCTCTACCTCACCGCTTACTCCACCATGGTAAGCGGGAAGCCGAAGACAAGTCCGGGCTTGTCCCCGTTCTTGGGCACACGACGCACCCAGATCTTCCGGGTCAGATAGGACGCTCGCACACACACGCACCACCCGAAATCGCGAATCATCACGGTCTGACCCGCCGTGAAAGACGCCCGTTTTCGGGTTACTCGATCGGCCCTAATCCACATAGCGCACCTCCTTTGGGTGGATGAGGGGTTACTAATTTTAGTATAACATAATTTTATATATTAGAAAAAGCTTCTCCTTTATGGAGAAGTTTTTTCTAATCGTTTTAAATTCGCTCTATTCATTCACTATCCACTATTGGCTATGAACTAATTACACTACTTTTTCTTTCCAGTAATAATAGTTTGGGCTACATTATTTGGTACATCCGCATAATGATCAAATTCCATAGTAGAAGAAGCACGGCCCTGAGTTAAACTGCGAAGCGAAGTAACATAACCAAACATACTGGCCAAAGGAACCATCGCGCGCACCACTTTCATTTGGCCGCGTTCGGTCATTTCCAAAATTTGGCCACGTTTGGAGTTAAGATCGCCGATCACATCACCCATATATTGTTCTGGAGTCAAAACTTCTATCTTCATTATCGGCTCCATAATAACTGGGGTGGCTTTGTTACAAGCAGATTGAAAAGCCATCGAAGCGGCCATTTTAAAGGACATTTCGGAAGAATCTACTTCGTGATAAGAACCATCAAACACAGTAACTTTAATATCTACTATTTGGAAACCAGCTTGAATACCACGAGTTAAAGATTCCTTTACACCTTTTTCAATAGCCGGAATATATTCACGTGGAATTACACCACCTTTAACTTCATCTACAAACTCATAACCAAAACCTTGCTCCATTGGTTCCACTCGCAACCAACAATCACCGTATTGACCGCGACCGCCAGATTGTTTAATATATTTTCCTTGGGCTTCGGCAGTTTGACGAACAGTTTCTTTAAAGGCTACTTGTGGTGCACCAACATTGGCTTCTACTTTAAACTCACGGCGCATACGATCTACGATAATGTCCAAATGCAATTCGCCCATACCAGAAATAATCGTCTGTAATGTTTCTTCGTCGGTATGTACGCGAAAAGTAGGATCTTCTTCCATAAACTTTTGCAAAGCCGCACCAATTTTTTCTTGGTCAGCTTTAGTTTTTGGTTCGATCGCCATAGAGATAACTGGTTCGGCAAAAGTAGGACGTTCCAAAACAATTGGATGATCTTCAGTACACAAAGTATCTCCGGTAGTAACATCTTTCAAACCGATCGCAGCCGCAATTTCGCCAGAATAAACTTCGGTAACATCTTCACGATGGTTAGCATGCATACGCACAATTCTACCCAAACGTTCACGACTACCCTTGGAGGCATTATAAATATAACTACCAGAAGTTACCACACCAGAATAAACACGGAAGAAAATTAATTTTCCAACAAATGGATCGGTGGCAATTTTGAAAGCCAAAGCCACAAATGGAGCGTCGTCTTTTAATTCGCACTCTACTTCAGCATCGGTATCTGGATTAGTACCTTTTACTGGTGGCATCTCAATTGGTGCTGGTAAATATCTTACCACAGCATCTAACATCAGTTGCACACCAACATTGGCGAGCGCAGAGCCACAGAGCACTGGGTACATTCCACCTTTTAAAATTAAAGCATGAATACCAGTGTGAATTTCATCAACGGTTAATGCCACACCGTCTAAATATTTTTGCATTAAAACATCGTTTGCCTCGGCTACTTTTTCAAGCATAAGGTGACGATATTCTTCTACCTTACTTTTCATATCTTCTGGAATTGGAATTTCAATTACATTTTGACCTTTTTCACCTTCAAAATGAAAAGCTTTTTGTTCAATTAAATCAATCAAGCCAGTAAAAGTACTATCAGCACCGATTGGTAGCTGCACTGCCACTGCATCTTTAGACAAACGTTCTTGAACAGAAGCCAAACTCATATAAAAATCAGCACCTAATTTGTCCATTTTATTTACAAAACAAATACGAGGTACGTTATATTTATCGGCCTGATGCCAAACAGTTTCGGATTGTGGTTCTACACCTTGTGAACCATCAAACACAGCCACAGCACCATCCAAAACACGAAGTGATCGCTCTACTTCTACAGTAAAGTCTACGTGTCCAGGAGTATCGATAATGTTAATACGATGATCTTTCCAAAAACAAGTAGTCGCGGCAGAAGTAATAGTAATTCCGCGTTCTTTTTCTTGTTCCATCCAGTCCATTTCGGCTGCACCTTCGTGCACTTCGCCGATTTTGTGTTTCTTACCAGTGTAAAACAAAATACGCTCGGTAACAGTAGTTTTACCAGCATCAATGTGAGCCATGATACCAATATTACGAGTTTTTTCTAGGGAAAATTCTCTAGGCATATGAAAATATATAAGTTAGAAAAGATAAATAAAATCTACCTTTTTATTTTACTTAGCGAAACGAGCGAAGTGGGCAAAAGCTTTGTTAGCATCAGCCATACGATTAACGTCATCACGCTTTTTCACAGCATCACCAGTATTATTGGATGTATCGATCAACACTGTAGCTAATTTTTTATACATTGGTTGTCCTTTTTTGTTGCGAGCAGCACCAATAATCCAGCGGAAAGCCAAAGAATTTTGACGTTCACCACGAACTGGCATTGGTACTTGATAGTTGGCACCACCAACTCGGCGAGAACGAACTTCAACTTGAGGACGAATAGTATTAATTGTTTCTTCAAAAACCTTGATCGGATCTTTTTTGGTAGTTTCAGCAACCACCTCTAAAGTTTTGTAAATGATATCTTGAGCAACAGTTTTTTTACCTCGTTCCATTAAATAATTGGTAAACTTAGCAAGCAAAACATTGCCGAATTTTGGATCCGGTTTGATATCACGATGATGTTTGTTTCGATTTCCTCTACTCATAGTGGATAATTAAAGTGTAATAAAGATTTTAAATTATTTCTTAGCAGCTTTTGGTCGTTTGGTACCATATACACTGCGACCACGGCGACGAGATTCAATTCCTTGAGTATCATAAACACCGCGTACAATATGATAACGTACACCTGGCAAGTCTTTTACACGACCACCGCGAATAAGAACGATCGAGTGCTCTTGTAAGTTATGACCCTCACCCGGAATGTAAGCAATTACTTCCATACCATTAGACAAACGTACTTTAGCAACTTTGCGCAAAGCAGAGTTTGGTTTTTTTGGAGTGGTAGTATATACCTTGGTACAAACACCGCGTTTAAAACTACTGCCTTTGGCAAACACAGTTTTCTTGCGATGCAAGTTGTCGATAGCAAATTGAAGAGCTGGTACTTTGGTTTTTTGAACCTTTGGAGTACGGCCCTTACGAATGATTTGATTAAGTGTAGGCATAGCTGAAAATTTCAATTTTTAATTTTCAATTTTTAAATAAACCCGCCCAAGGCGGATTGTTGTTACCAACAAAAATTTTTGTTAAAATTTTAGGGTAAGCAACAAAAAAGCTGACCTTATTAATCAGCCACGATTTTTTTGAGGTCTGCTCCTTAATTCGGTGTTAGATAGGCACCAAATTAAGATTCAACGTTCTGGGAACATTATATATTAAAGGGTAAAAATTGTCAAGAGTGGGTGGAAGTATTACAGGGTGTGAATAATTAGCAACGAACAATTGGCAAGTAGCAAATGAATGGATATAAAAAACATCCCCTGCCAATTGGTAGGGGATGTTTAAATAGTTCGAAGTGATTATGCGCGAACAACGTTGATAGCACGTGGTCCTTTGTCGGATTGCTCAACGTCGAAGCTTACCATGTCACCAGCTTTTAAATCAGCAAATTGAATGCCGTTTAAACCAGTTTCGTGGAAGAAAACATCTTTCGAGCCATCTTCTGGGGTGATAAAGCCAAAATGCTTTTCAGCCACTAAGGTTTTGATAGTACCCTTCATAGAAAATAACTAATAAATAAACTACAAATGATATATCGCTGAAGAAGGCCGACTAGTTTTCCAAGGATATTTTGTAGGCTTTTAGTATACCATAAATGCCTTAAAATGTCAATAGTCAATATCAATTTGTCATCCTGAGCAAAGCGAAGGATCTTTGCCAAATCAACCAAATCAATACCAACCTGGATCCTTCGCTTTACTCAGGATGACAATGCAAAACAACTTTTAATATTATGAGAATTTTTTCCTTTTTCTCAAATTTGTATACACAAGTCTATACAAACTGTGGATAAGTCTGTGTACTAGTACCTCCAAAGGGGGATAACTTTAAACACACCCTTTTCTTAATTTTAAATCGTTTTTGGGCTTATTTTAGACATTTCAGTTATAAAAATTACCAAATATTTTACAAACTTTACTAACCTTACTAACCTTATAACTAAATTTGTATACACAAGTGTATACAAATTTTTTAACCAAAACATCAATTTTTAGCCATTTTTTTGCATATTTTAGCCAAAAAACAACCAGACGCCCTACCCCTTGACAAAACCCCTAAAGTATGATATGATTAATAATGTAGTTCATTCTACAATCTTCTATTTGCACTAGTTGCAAATATCAACCTTCCTACTGCAAACTATATCAAGAAATAGACTTACTATTGCCAAAAGAGATAATAAAAGTAATAGCTAGTCTGCACTTCTTGCTCGGTATCCTCAAATACGTTGTGTCAATTAGCCGCTTGTGCAGTTGACGCCCGAGGTAATACCTCCAAGTGGTCGGAAGGTCAAACTGTCTAGGTTTCTAGCAGACAACTGTTTTCACGGTTTCTGTTCACCTAAGACAGTCGCCAAAGGGCGAGAACCTTAAAACTATGTTTATCGGGTTACTACGCCCTTTTTTTATTAGAAATTTAATACTCAGCCGCTTGCGGCGGAATATTAAATTATCCTAGACTCTGTCGGCGGAACCGGCTCTGCTACTAAAAAACCCGCCCAGGTATTCCGATCCTTGGGTCGGAATCGGGTTTATTGCCAAAAATTAGATAATTTATTTAGGATTTTATTACACCTGCTTGACTTGCAACCATTAAAACGCTATAATACTGCTATCAGCTACCATTCTATGGGGATGGTATTTTAAATCTCTCTTAAATTATATGCCGGCATTAGCTTTCTCAAAAGAATTTTTACAAAAAATAAAAGCTTTGTTAGAAGAAGAAAAAGTTCGACTTACTAGCGAATTAGAAAAATTCGCTCGCAAAAGCGGACATGTTGAGGGTGATTATGATAGTGCTTTTCCTCAATACGGCGATAAAGAAGACGAAAATGCTGCCGAAGTTACCGAATACGCCACCAATCTTCCTTTAGAAGAATCATTGGAAAAAACTTTGCGCGATGTTGTGCAATCTTTGGATCGTTTAACCAAAAATACTTACGGCATCTGCAAATATTGCAAGAAACCAATCGACGAAAAACGTTTATTGGCGCGCCCTACTTCTAGTGCTTGTGTAGAATGCAAAAAAACAATCGTGCAAGAAATGTAAACTTATCTAAACTAAACCGCCCTCTTTGGGGCGGTTCCTATAATAAAAGCATACCAGAAATGGTATGCTTTTTAGTGAGTGGCCATCGTCTTGGACGGTTAGGCTTTTAAGCCTCGTAAAAAACCTATGGCCTCACGAATTATCCGCATTGCTACGGATAACCTAGTTGTGGCGCTTGACCACGAATGCTTTAGGAACCTGTAGATAGGATAACATAGTTGAGGCTCGTGTGGCAACACTCGTCTCTCTTTTTCTTCTTCTTTTTCTCTCTTGTTCTTTTTACTCTTAACAAACACAAATATATGCATTTTATTGGCATCGATATGAGTAAAGATACTTTTCATGTCGCTTTTGATGATCAAACGGTAAAAGTTTTTCCTAATATTTCGTCGGGTGTCGCTACCTTTATTGAAACATTAATTTTAACTGGCGCTAAAAAAGAAACTACCACCATTGGCGTCGAAGCCACGGGTGTTTATCATCTACTTCTCGCTGAAACCCTACGTTGCAAAGGTTGGTGTTTAAAAGTTATTAATCCACTCATCACTAGTCGGATGATCAAAACTAATTCTTTACGTCGAGTTAAAACCGACAGAACTGATGCGTTAGCTATTCGCAAGTGTCTCTTGACTGGTGCTGGTTATGAGTACACAGATACTCCAGAGATTCTAGCGCTGAAAGCGCTAGTGCAAGAGCGTCAAACCCTTTGTGGTTTGCGAGCTACACTTAAACAACGTCAACATGCTCACAGTTACAAAGCTAGAGTAACAAAACTAAAACTTCATGATAGTTTTTCTAAAACCATCATTACTATTACTAAAGAAATTACTGTTTTAGAGAAAAAAATGGATAACTATGCAAAACCAACCCAACAACTTCTTCGCACTATTCCCGGTGTTGGTAAAACCAGCGCGGCCGCACTGGTAGCTTACGTTAGTGACATTAATCGTTTTGCTAGCGCTAAAAAGTTAACTGCCTATATTGGCATTGATTGTCGGGTACAACAAAGCGGCACTTCTATCCACGGCAAAGGATATATTTCCAAACGTGGCAACAGTTATTTAAGGACACTATTATTCAACGCTGCTTTTATCGCTCAGAGACGCAACCCTATTCTCAGAGCTTACTTTGAGAAAAAGAAAAAAGAAGGTAAGCACTACTTCAGTGCCCTTTGTGCTGTAGAAAGAAAACTTATTCATCTCATTTATGGTGTCTGGAAACGCGAAACACCGTTTGAGGCGAAGTGGAACCAGCCGAATACCACAAAATCCAGCTAACGCTGGATTTTGTGTGGATAACTTATTTGACTTTAATATACCTAGTTTTTTATTTATTAAAAAAGATGGTATAATATTGCCACTATGTTAAACAAAAATAAAAAAATTGTTTTCTATTTCATCGCTCCAATACTTTTTTTATTAGACCAATCTTTAAAATGGCAGGCCCTGCACAACTGGAATACATCCCACCTAATAAATAAATATTTTGGTTGGCAACCATTTTTAAATTCTGGAATTGCTTTTGGAATCCCCTTACCCAGTTGGCTAATTATTTTAATTACTATACCTATTATTTTTTTATTAATTTATCTTCTTATAAAAAATAAAAATATTTTTTATACTGTTGCCTATCTACTTATCATCCTTGGCGCAATTTCCAATCTTGCAGACCGACTGCTCTACAACAACACCGTCGACTATCTTCAGATTTTAACTGGCGTAATTAATTTAGGAGACGTAATGATTGTATTTGGTTTTGTAATTTATATTTGTAATCTAAAAAAATTAAACTCTAAAGATAAAAATTATGTTTTTTAAATTTCGATCGGCAGCAACGATTGGGCTTGAGGCGGTGCCGATGGAAATTGAAATTGACATTAACAAAGGACAAACTTGTTTTAATATTGTTGGATTAGCTGACACTTCGATCCAAGAAGCCAAAGAACGTATTCATTCGGCTATTAAAAATTCTGAGTTTACTTATCCTTTTAATTATCGCGTAATTATTAATTTGGCCCCAGCCGATCTTCCCAAAGAAGGCCCTGCCTACGACCTGCCTATGGCCGTAGGTATTATTTTAATTAGTCAAAATCTGACCATTAATTTAGACGACGCATTATTAGTTGGTGAATTAGCATTAGATGGAAACGTACGCCATACTCATGGTATTTTGCCACTCGCCATATTTGCCAAAACTCATAATTTAAAAAGATTATTTGTCCCCGAGGCTAACGCCGAAGAAGCTGCTTTGGTAACTGGTTTAGAAATATTGCCTGTAAAAAATTTAAAACAAATTATTAATCATTTAACTGACGCCGAATTAATTACGCCTTTTGTTTCTATCAACAAAACATCAACGCCTATTATTACTTATGAGTTAGATATGGCCTATATAAAAGGCCAAGAATTTGCCAAACGTGCTTTAGAAATTGCTGCTAGCGGTGGACACAATATTTTAATGAGTGGCCCACCCGGTAGCGGTAAAACTTTGCTCGCCCGTACACTACCTTCAATCTTACCTCAACTAAACGACGATGAAGCTTTAGAAATTACCAAAATTTATTCGGTGGCTGGTTTGTTATCGGACAACCTTATCCGTGAACGCCCGTTTCGCTCGCCACATCATACGATTTCGAACGTTGCCCTAGTTGGCGGCGGCCGCTATCCAAGGCCAGGCGAGATTTCTTTGGCTCACCGCGGTGTATTATTTCTTGATGAATTTCCCGAATTTCCACGCACTGTTTTAGAAGCCATGCGCCAACCTTTAGAAGACGGCACTATTACTGTATCACGTGCGCAAGGTACACTAAGTTTTCCGGCTCGTTTTATATTGGTTGCCAGTCAAAATCCATGCCCTTGCGGTTTTAATGGCGATCCAGATCACGATTGCACTTGCACCGCCACCCAAGTTGATCGTTATCAGAAAAAAATTAGCGGACCAATTTTGGATCGTATAGATTTACACATCGAGGTACCTCGTGTAAAATTTGACAAACTTGCCTCCGACGAATTAGCCGAGCCATCCGAAAAAATTCGCTCTCGCGTAGAAACTGCTCGCACTCGTCAAAAAATCCGTTTTCAAAATACCAGCATTCACACCAACAGTGAAATGCGCAACACCGAACTACGTGAGTTTTGCAGACTTGGCACTGATGCTCTAAATTTATTACGTAGTGCAGTTCAGCAAATGCATCTGTCTGCCCGCGCCTATAACCGTATTTTAAAACTTTCCCGCACTATTGCCGATTTGGCCGAAAGTGATATAATCAAACTTGAACACCTCGCTGAGGCATTACAATATAGAAGTAAAATATGACCAAAAAACCAGAAAACCCCATTGATGGGGAAACACAAATAATTAAAGTTAACTTTGATAAAAGCCGACCAAAAAAACCTGGAGAAAGAATTATAGAAAGAAAAAAATTTAGTCCCGCAGAATACCATTTGCACGACCTAACAAATGAAACAAATAATGTTCTCCAAAGTTTTATCCAAGAGTTAACTAATCGTTTATGGCGAATGAAAAATATCACCTTACAAGAACCTTTTGAAAGACAAGACCAAGCAGAGTGGGCAATTAAACAAATATTAGAAGAGACTACTAAATGGCGCATGGAATTACATACACAATCTATGCGTTATATCGAGTTTGTAGCTGAAGAATTAGACGAGGTACCAGATGATAAAAAAGATAGCGCGCTCCAAACCACAACCACCCACCAACGTGTATTAAACAGACACCAGTTTGATTTAAAAGAATTACAAGAAAAATTAAATTCCGCAATTGAATCAAAAGAAAAAATAGATATTCAAGAAACAAAAAATATTATTGACGATTTTGCCAAAAAACTTCTAGCTAGTTCTGAAGAAGTATTAAAAGTTGGTTAATAAAAAACCCTTCGTTAGTAACGAAGGGTTTTTTATTTTTGTTATCTTTTAGCTATCTTTTGTTCTTGATAGTAAATTTCTATCGGTACGCGTTGCACACCAAATTCGTTTACTTTCCATCTTGGAGCATCCATCCAAATATCCGCCCGACCATAACCATAACGGGCATTCATACGGTCGTCAACTGTAAAGATCTTGTCACCATACAAGGACGGGATCTTAATTTTAGTACCAAGAGGCAAAAAGTTAGCAGCAATCATACCGTCATAAACATGCTTACCAGAAGCAGCAATAAATGGGTCTTCGTCACACTGATCGACAGTAGAAGAATAGGCGGTTAAAACAGCTTGCACAACCATATCTGGTTTTCCCATAGAGTTCGGAAAAAACATACGGTCGGCTGGAGTAGCAGACAAAGTTTGCTCTTCTTCGGCATGGGCATAGGAAAATAATTTTTGTTTTAAGTTGGCCCAATAATCACTTTGAGCAGCAAACACCAAAGATGGATTTAATAATTGCCCTAACAAAACCACAAAAATGGCCAATTTAAGAGTAAATCCGGCTGTCTGTGTGTTAATTTTTGGCTTGTTTGTCATAATTTTAGAAATTTAAAAGATACCTTCAAGGTACCTTAATTTCATAACTGCTCATTATACACTAAAATCCTACTTTTGTCAAGGGTTAAAGCAAAAATTTTGCTGTTTTTTACCTTATTTTAGCCAAAAATATTAAAACAAAAAATACTGCTTTTTCTTCAAAAATATTCATTTTTTTAAAAAACCAACCTAATTGCCAAAAACACCTTAATAGATTATAATTACACTTAAGAAACAACTAGCAACTAACAAATATTTAGAAATTAGATACTTACTATCATGCCTATCCCATTTTTTAAAAAACCTCACCGCATCTACGGCGAGATCAAACCGGCCAACCGACCAAGGTTTTCGCTAAATCTAAACCATCCAGACTGGTGGAAACAGCTCCTGCATTTTAGTTTGGCCGGGCTGGCTTTTTGTTTGGTCGCTGGAACAATTTTGGTTGCCTGGATTTCACGTGACCTTCCTGATCCAAACAAGCTTACCGAACGCCAAATTGCCCAAAGCACCAAAATCTACGATCGTACCGGCACTCATTTACTTTATGAAATCAGCGGCGACCAAAAACGCACCCTTGTTAATCTTGACGAAATGTCACCTTGGATCACAAAGGCTGTAATTGCAGTGGAAGATAAATATTTTTACGAGCATGGTGGCATTAGAGTTGTTAGTATTATCCGAGCCGGTTTTAACAATCTAATCGGCCGCAAAGCTGGGTCGGGCGGAGCTTCTACGCTTACCCAACAATTTATTAAAAAAACAATGGTCGGTGAAGACCGTACTTTATGGCGTAAAATTAAAGAAGCGATTTTAGCATTACGTTTAGAAAAAAAATATTCCAAAGACGATATTCTAAAAATGTATTTAAACGAGGTTCCTTTTGGTTCTACCAACTACGGCGTAGAGTCGGCCTCTCAAAGTTATTTTCACAAACCTTCAAAAGATTTGGACTTGGCCGAAGCCGCCACTTTAGCAGCTATTATCCAAGCCCCTACTCGCTACCTTAACAACCCCGATTCTTTGCGTACTAGGCGTGATTTGGTTTTGCGTTTAATGTTCGATCAGGGTTTAATTACCGAAGCACAAAAAACTGAGGCTCAAAATTCGGCTATGCGAATTTATCGCCACAACAGTGTTATGACTGCACCACATTTTGTAATGTATGTACAACAACAATTAGTAGACCAGTTTGGCGAAAACACTGTTGATACTGGTGGCTTAAAAGTTATTACTACACTAGATTACGACAAACAAATTGCTGCCGAAAAAATTGTTAAAGAAAAAGGCGACAAACTTGCCAAAGATTTTAATGCCAACAATGCTGCTTTGGTAGCTATTGATCCAAAAACCGCACAAATATTAGCGTTGGTTGGATCACGTGATTATTTTAATGATGATATTAATGGACAATTTGATGTAGCCACTTTGGGCAGCCGCCAACCCGGCTCATCTTTAAAGCCCTTTATCTATACCGCTGCTTTTGAAAAAGGTTATACTCCCGAAACTGTTATCTACGACACCATTACTAATTTTGAACAACGCGATGGTGGTAGTTATCAACCTCAAAATTACGACCAAAAAGAACATGGTTTAGTTACTATCCGAACCGCTCTTCAGGGATCTTTAAATATCCCCGCTGTAAAAACTCTTTATTTGGTTGGAATAAAAAATGCAATTGATTTTGCTAAACGCTTCGGTTATACCACTCTAACCGAAGATGCTGGTTTAAGCTTGGTTTTAGGGGGTTCGGGTGTAAACCTGTTAGAACACACCAATGCCTATGCTACCCTGGCCAATGGGGGCGTATTTAGACCAACAGCAAGCATCCTAAATGTGGCAAATGAAAAAGGAGACAAATTATATGAATGGGAAGAACCGGTAACTCAGGAAGCTGTAAAACCGGAAATAGCAGCTTTAATTACTAATGTTTTAACCGACGATAAAGCCCGTGCCTACATTTTTGGTCTTAATAGTTATTTAACTCTACCCGACAGACCGGTGGCTACCAAAACAGGAACCACCAACGACTACAAAGATGCTTGGACTATGGGTTATGTACCGTCTCTAGCTGTTGGTGTTTGGGTAGGAAACACCAAACCATCACCAATGAAGGGTGGCGGAACATCATTGGCTGGTTCAATCTGGAACCAATTTATGAAAACTGTTTTGGTTTCTACCACACCAGAAGCTTTCCCAGAACCACCACCAAATACTGCCACAAAACCAGTTTTACGCGGTGCTGATGGTGGTATAAAACTATTTGTTAATCGAGTTACTGGAAAAATTGCCGCTTCTACTACACCAGAATATTTACAAGCAGAAAGAACTTATTTGCCACCACACGATATTTTACAATATGTAAGACTTGACGACCCAACCGGCCCAGCACCAGAAAATCCAGCCGATGATCCACAATATGCAGGCTGGGAATCAGGCTTACAAGCTTGGCTAGAAAAATCTCGTTTGGCTGGAAAAGAACTTTATGTAGAAGAACCACCGACCGAAATTGACACCCCTCAATCTTTAGAACTAATGCCTCAAGTAAATATTCTAGAGCCACTTAGCGGATCACCGATTGATAACCGCAACCTAAACATCCAAGTCCAAGCTTCCGCGCCACGAGGTGTAACACAAGTAACATTTTTAATGGACGGCAACAATATTGGCACTGTAAAATCTTTGCCTTTTGGTTTGGCCTACTACGCCAAAAATTTATCCAAGGGCGAACATACTTTAAAAGCTATTGCTGAAGATGATTTGGGTAATGCTGGTTATGCCGAAAGCAAATTTATTCTAACCGCCGAAATGGATCCGCCTGATTTTAGTTGGATGGACGGTGATGTAACCAGCGCCACCAAAGACGACTATCCTCGCCCTTTTCAAATCACCCCTTTCCGTTGGGAAGATGCCAAAGATTTAAAAGTATACCTAACTAACCAAACCGGAAAAAAACTTATTTACACTTTTTTAAGTAAAGACGACAAAACCCTTGGCGGTCGCTTGTCTTTTTCTTGGCAACACTACCCAGGCGCCGGATCATATACTTTAACCGGAGTTCTAACTGACAAAACCGGAAAGGTAATAGAAAGAAGTTTGATTGTGGCGGTAGAGTAAGGGGTTGAAAGTTTGTAAAGTACAAAGTGTTAATAAATTTAATTTACAAGAGATAATTAAAGTTTCGAGTTGGTTTTTAAAATCCTATCAGTTGTTACACACCAATGTTTAAAGCCTATAATGGGCATTTAAAGGACATATTTATCGTACCAACAGAATATTTGTCTTGCGATTAGAGGTGAGACGTACTGATTATCTTAAATTTGGGCTTTACTTAGAGAAGAATTGATAAATTTACCAACTCAAAACTTTAATTATCTCCAACTTTACAAATTTCTATTGTCTTATTGGCATTACAATATACAAGAAACTTTCATCGCCTTCGGCAGTAAACAAACATGGGCTGTCGGCGTTAATCATTTTAAATACACCAGCATCACCAGGAATATTGTTTAATCCATCTAACAAATAGCGGTGGTTAAGTAAAATCGAATTATTTTCTCCTGTAACCTCGCCAGCTAATTCGGAGTTGTATTCGCCGGTTTGAGTAGACGTAGAAGACACACTGATAGTGCCGTGCTCGCTGTTTAAAGCGAACGAGATAGCGTTTACACCGGTGGTAGTAAACAAACTAGCAGCCTTAATTTCTTTGGTCATTTGGGCAGCCGAAAATTTGGCAGTGGTACGAAATTCTTTGGGAATAATTTGACCATAGTCGGGATATTGACCATCAACTAATCGTGAAATCATTTGCACGCCATCATAATTTAAAACCAATTGATTGATACTTACCAACAAACGTACGTTCTTTTCGGTTTCTCCACTAATCGCCGATAAAATTCTACTCATTTCTTGAGCAGTACGTCCCGGCACAATAATTTTAAATTCTTCTTTGCCTTGTAAAGTTTTAATTTTCTTTTCAGCCAAACGATAACTGTCGGTTGAAGCTAAAACTAGCCCGGCATAATTAGGAGTATTAAACCCAAAAAACACACCGGCTAGTTCGGGGCGAATATCATTTCGAGCCAAGGCTGGCGTAACTTGGTTTAGACCGCGTTTTAACTCTTCTGCCTCTACTAAAAATCCTTGACCTTGGTCGGCAGCAGGAATTACCGGAAACTCTTCAGAAGAAGATCCTTTTATTTTAGTGGCTGATTTTCCACAAGTAACTACAAGTTCATTTTCTTGTAATTCTAAATCTATTTTTTCTCCAGAGAGCAAATTAACAAAATCAATTAAAGTACGTGCTGGTACAGTAAAAGATCCTGGAGCTTCTACAACACCTCGTAAATGAGAAATTACTGCCAACTCTAGGTTGGTAGCAACAATCTCGATCGTTTGTTCGTTGGCCTTAATCAAAATATTTCCAAGTATTGGTAAATTAACGTTTTTGTTGGCTACTCCCCCAACTAGTGCCAAGGCTTGTGTTAGGTTTTCCTTGGTGCATGATATTTTCATATTGATTAAATTACGGTTTAAGTTTTTTTATTTTTTAATGGCCTTATCAATATACTATATAATATATATAAATATATAATAGTAATAATAAAGATGTTAATAGCGGGGATAAGTTTGTTTTTAAGCTTTGTTTAGCCAACAGAAAGTTAATAAGTTTTTTAGCAGGCTGTGTATTAATTGGGTATAAACTAATTGTTTTTGGGGTTTGTTGTTTTATGTTGTGGACAACGGTGTGAAGTTGTTGATAGTTTTGCTTTTTTCACACAGCTTTATTCACTTTTTATACCCAGCTTTATGAGTACTTATTAACACTTCGTCCACATTTTTAAATACTGTTGATATACAATCTTTGTTTAATTAATTCTACTTCTTGTTTTAATTTTAAATCATTTTCTAAATCGGCGGCAATTTTTTCGTGGGCATGCATAGCAGTGGTGTGGTCACGACCACCTAATTCATCGCCAATTGATGGATAGGACATTTTTAACTCTTGGCGAAGCATATACATAATAATCTGGCGAGGGTAGGAAAGTTTTTTCTCTCGGCTTTTTCCGGTTAAATCTTCCATTGAGACATTATAAAATTCACTTACCGCTTCGATTAACTGGCGAGAAGTGATAGAACGTCGCATAGCTCCAGTTTCAAGGCTAGAAAGCAATGATTTAACAGTGTCGGCGCTTGGTTCGATGTTTTTTAACTGGTGGTAAGCAATAATTTTGTTTAAGGTGCCTTCCAATTCACGGATATTAGTTTGAACAGCAGCGGCCACTTGTTGCATTACTTTTGGTTCAAGCAAAAAGCCTTTTTCTGCACATTTTTTCTCTAAAATAGCTACTCTGGTTTCAAAATCTGGCAAAGCCACATCTACAATCATTCCCCATTCAAAACGAGATTTTAGGCGGTCTTCTAAGGCAGGGATGGCTTTAGGTGGGCGATCGGAAGTTAAAATTACTTGTTTGTTTTGTTGATGAAGTTCGTTGAAGGTGTGAAAGAAGGATTCTTGGGTGCGGTCTTTTCCGGCAATAAACTGGATATCGTCGATTAAAAGCGCGTCAATTTGACGGTAACGGTTTTGAAAATCGCGGGCACTACCGTCTTTTATGGAAGTTATAAAATCATTAGAAAATTTTTCAGCGCTAACATACATAATGTTAATGCTAGGATTTTTGCGCAGCAATTCGTTTCCCACAGCTTGTAAGAGGTGGGTTTTACCCAAACCAACACCACCATAGATAAATAGCGGGTTATAGGCTTCTCCGGGGCGGTTGGCTACAGCTTGGGCGGCAGCAAAGGCTAGCTCCGATCCACTGCCAACCACAAAACTACTAAAAGTGTATTTAGGATTAAGTGAAAAACCACCACAAGCTGGGGTTGAGCGGGTTGGAGGGGTGTTTGTGTATTCGACCGGCTCTGGCGTTTCAACAACAGGGGTAGCTTCAATAGGAGTGTCGGTTGGCTCGGTAACATTTTTAATATTTTCGATACGGTATTCTAGTTTGCGAATCGGTTTGCCAGTTACCCGTTCTAGAGATTGGATAATTTGGTGGTGATACTTTTTTTCAATCCAGGCTTGGTTAAAGGTGTTGGGGATGCAAATGGCCACCTGGCCGTCTTGTAGGGAAATAATCCCGGTGTTTTTAAACCAAGTATTAAAATTAGCTTTAGATATAGAAAGCTCTAGTTCGGCTAATACTGCTTGCCAAATTTCTTGATTTTTCATAAGGTTATTGGTTTAACTTCGCAAAAACTGATAAAATTTTTTGACTGTCATTATCTTATCATATATTTTGTTTATCACAAATGATCATAATTTAGCGAAAGTTGATGAAATGTGGATAAGGTGTGGATGAACAAGCTTTTTGATTTTAGCCAACAGTTTTATTGGTTTTAATTGTTAGTTTTTCCTTGTTACTTGTTCGTTGCTGTTTATTAGTTTCTGAGTATTGACACAATGGGTTTTAAGGTGTATACTAATAATCACTTCATTACTAAACTTTTTATATGCCTAAACGAACTTACCAACCAAGAAAAAAGAAACGTGCTCAAAGTCATGGCTTTTTAGAGCGTATGAAAACTCGTCAGGGGCGCGAAGTGTTGCGTCGTCGCCGCAGTGTAGGACGCAAGAAACTTACAGTTTCTGATGAAAAGAAAGGCAAAAGAACCAGAAAAACAAGATAAATTCAAAACCCCACTAGTAAAAGGTGGGGTTTTTTGTTATTATACAAACTGAATTAATTCTGTATTTGACAATACCCTCACTTTTTTCGCCTGCGACGGCGAAAGGGTACGCCTTGGGCGTACAACCCGTTCGGGTATTATCAAATATAGAATTGTGGTTTAGTCGGGTTTTTGTTAATTTTAATATGATCCCACTTAATAATCGTTTGCGTAAAACTCGGGACTTTAATTTGGTTATAAAACACGGCCGATGGGTTAGTAATAGTTTTTTAACACTCAAATCGCTAGAATTAGCCAAAAATCAAGATTATTTCCCTAAAAAAGAAGACCCTGATAAGTTTGTAAAACAGCTTAAATTAGCCTTTTCTGTAGGGTTAAAGGTGTCAAAAAGTGCAGTTAAGCGAAATCGGGTGCGTAGGCAGATGAGCGAGGTGGTGCGACTGTTATTAAAAGAAGATAAATTGAAAATTGGGTACTATCTAATGTTTGTGGCTAAAAAAGAAGTATTAGATAAAAATTACGCTGAAATTAGCCAAGAAATAAAATTATTATTGTCTAAGACAAAAGTTTTATTATAGTTTGAAAATACCAACACTTTATAAACTTTCAACTTTATAAATTTACGAACTTACATATGTTATTTGGCGCCCATGTTTCTATTGCAGGTGGTTTAAATAATGCTCCAAAAAATGCAGCAGATCTTGGTTGTGAAGTTTTTCAGATGTTTACTCGCTCCCCGCAAGGAGGGTGGGTGCCACCACTAAACAAAACAATTGCTAAACAATTTAAAACTGACTGCAAGAAGTTTAAGTTAAAAGAATGGGTAGTACATACGCCATACTTTATTAATTTTGCTTCGGCCAATCCGCGAATTTACAATGCTTCTATCGCTGTTGTGCTCCAAGAATTAGAACGGGCATCTATGATTGGTGCAAAATATTTAATGACGCATTTGGGAAGTTATAAAGATTTGGGGCACGATGCTGGATTAAAACAATTAGTAGAAGGGCTAGACAAAATGTTAAAAGGATATAAAGGTGAAACAAAATTTTTAATTGAAATTTCTGCGGGAGCAGGCGAAATTATTGGTGATACTTTTGAAGAAATTGCCGAAATAATTTTTGATAAAAAATTAATTAAATATGATATTGGTGTTTGCTACGACACCCAACATGGTTTTGCTTCGGGTTATGACATTAGAAATAAAGCTAGTGTAGATGCAACCCTAAAACAGTTTAATAAAATTATTGGTTTAGAAAAATTAAAAATGTCGCACTGTAATGATTCGGCGACCGAATTAGCATCACGTCGTGATAGGCATGAACATATTGGAAAAGGGAAAATTGGGGTGGAGGGGTTTAGGGCGCTGCTTGGTGATAAAAGATTGGATAAAATAAATTTTATTTTAGAGACGGAACATGAAGGGGTAGAAAATGATTTGAAGTTATTAAAAAAGATTAGAGGTAAATAAAAGTTTTTCTTTTTTTAATTTCTTTACAAGCCAATTGTGCCTTACTTTTTTGAAAAAGTAAGCAAAAACTTCGAGCTGTAGTTCATTCGGATAATTTAGGGATTCATTCTCGTTTTTGTTTCATAACTCGCCCCGCGTAGCGGGGCTCAAACAGATGAAACAAACCCGCCCAAGGCGGACCACATTAATTCACCTCTAAATTAAACCTCACTCACTAAGGCTCGGGACAGTTGGTTGGCCAACGTTGGCCAGGCGAGCGTTGAGAATTTAGAATGGTAATTAAGAGATGGAGTATGAGTGCCCCCGAAGAGGTTTGGCTCGCTGTTTGAGCGAAGCGAGTTCGAGCCAAAAACGAATACGTAATCCTTAATTAGCGTTTTAAATTCTCATTGTCTCGCGATTTCTTTGTGTCCCTTTCTTATAAAAGAAAGGGACAAGAACGATTGGTATGTGAAGAAGTAAAAAGAAAGAATAATTATGAAAATAAGTGTTAAAGTTTTACCGCGGTCTTCGCGGGATGAGATAAAAAAATTACCTGATGGTAGTTTTAAAGTTAAGCTTACTTCTGCGCCGGTAGACGGGAAAGCTAACGATGCATTAGTCGAACTTTTAAGTGAATATTTTAATACTTCAAAAAGTAAAATAAAACTCGTTAAGGGTTTAACGAGTAAAAATAAGATTATTGAAATAATGTAATTACGGTAAATCCACACCGCCTTTGTTCCACGGGTTACATCGTAAAATTCTCCACAGTGCAAGAGGTATGCCGATTAGGATGCCTCTTTTTTTAATCACCTGATATCCATATTCACTACACGATGGATAAAACCGACAATAACCGTGTGGGAAAAATCCGCGAAAAATTCCATGGTCTGGCGAAATTGTTTTTTGATAAATTTTAATTAACCAAATAAAAGGTACCCGGGGCAGGTAAATAAATTTTTGGATAATATTTTTCATATATGTATTGTATAATAATTTTGAATAAAATAAAAGACAGACTTTGTTAGTCTGTCTTTATATTTTTTTTATTCATGACTATGAGTTGAACAATCGTGGGTGCTTTTTCCGCAGACTTTTTCTTTCATCAATTCTACCACTTTACGATTTTGGATGGTGGCAGCTAAGGTGTCTAATACATCTGGACGCTTTAAAGCTTCTAAAACTTTTGGATCATTGTTGTAGCCTTGTTTGATTTTTTCTGCTTCAGCTTCGATTTCTTTTTCTTCTACTTTAATACCGTTGTCTAGTGCTATTTGGCGAGAAACCAACGCGGCTTTAACGCGAGTGTTGGCACGTTCGGTAAAATCGGCGTAAATTTCTTCTTCGGTTTTTTTCAAATCTTTTAAATAATCTTCTAGAGTAATGCCTTGTTGTTCTAGACTATGTTTTAATTCAAAAAACATTTTTTGTTTTTCGGCTTTAATTAAAACTTCTGGTATTTCATCAAAGGTGCTGCCGGCAATAACTTTTTCTAAAATTTCACCCTCTAATCTTTGTTCTTCTTTGTGTTCGGCTTCGTGAGTTAAATTATCTCCTAAAACTTTACGTAAATCAGCCAAACTTTTTTGTTCTAATTTTGTCGCAAATTCGTCGGTTAATTCTGGATACTCAACCGAGAAAATATCTTTAACAGTTACATCAAAATCAACCTCTTTTCCGGCTAAATGTTTTTGGTAATGCTCTTCAGGAAATTTTAAACTAAATTTTTTATTTTCATCTTTTTTTACACCAATTAATTGTTCGGCAAAACCAGGAATGTAATGTGGTTCGTTTAAATATACTTGATGATTTGGTGCTTGACCGCCCTCGACTGGAACTTTGTCGATAGACATATTCATAGACACCACTACTTTGTCGTCTTTGGTAGCAATACCATCTTTAGCAACTTCTTTGCCTTGCATTTTACGCAAGTCTTCAATAACTTTGTTTACCTCAGCCTCGTCAACTTTTTTATCTTTGCGTTCTACTTTAATAGTAGTAAGGTCGGCTAATTTAACAGATGGCATTAAAGCCACGGTGGCCTTAAAAACAAAATCATTACCTGGAGCCATTTTTTCGATAGTAATTTCGGGCATACCAATGGTAGATAATTTTTCTGCAGTTACGGCTTTGTAAAAACTGGTTTCAACAATCTGTTGCAAAGCTTCTTCCATGATTTTGATTTCACCTAAATTTTGTTTAACAATATCGTAAGGGGCTTTGCCTGGGCGAAAACCATGAATAGCGGCTCGTTCGGATAATCGAGCAGCTGCTGCCTCGAGATCTTTTTGATAATCGGCTGGGGCAACAGTGATACTTAATTCGACTTGAGATTTGGTAAGGTCTTTTTTTGTGTGTGACATATAGCAATTTATAAATTTTAAAGTTAATAAAGTGAGGGAATTTTATATTAAAACTTTAAAAAAGTCAACCGTAGATTGACAATCTGATAAAAAAATAGTAGCTTGTATATACAACAATATTGGAGTTGCTGCTATGAGAGGGAAGACGGTGTTCTTCTTCATGATGGCGATTTCTTTGGCTCTTTACGCCTTTGGCTCCAACGAATTGTCGGAGACCTATGGCAAGGTTTGCTGGGTGCTGGTGGTGGCTTGGGTCACCATCAAGATCCTTCGGATGGATGTGTGGTGGGAGGGCCACTACGAGCATACGTGGTATAAGCCGTTGGGAGTAGCGGCATGTGTCGCGATTGGATTCGGCATCCCGTGGGCGGCTTCGCTCATCCACCCAGAAGTTAGCCAGTTTGCTTGGGGCTTCTGGTGGTTTGGGCCGTTGTTCGGCATAGCTGCCCTTGTGGTCATATCGCCGCTTCAAGCAGGCGAGTAGATGTCGGTTTTAAACCGGCCAGACCAGCGTGTTGAAAGGAGAAAAAAATAATCACCCTGCGTCTGTTGTGTAATTTAAAAAATAGATTATATAACAGAAGGGTGATTAAAAATATTAAAAAACCCCGACAAATATGTCGAGGTTTTTTTGTATATTTTTTTACTTTATTAGCAGTCCTACAATTAATAGTGCCACAATGTTGGCTACTTTAATCATTGGGTTAATGGCTGGGCCGGCGGTGTCTTTATATGGGTCACCAACAGTGTCACCAGTAACAGCGGCTTGATGAGCAAAAGAGCCTTTGCCACCGTAGTTGCCTTGTTCGATATATTTTTTGGCATTGTCCCAAGCACCACCACCAGTTGTCATCGAAATAGCTACAAACAAACCAGTAATAATAGTACCAATAAGCAATCCACCCAAAGCTTCGATTCCTAAAAACCAACCAACTAAAACTGGTACAACAATTGGAATTAAAGCAGGGACAATCATTTGGCCAATCGCACCTTTGGTAACAATATCTACGGCTTTGCCATAATCTGGTTTGGCAGTGCGTTCCATAATTCCAGGAATTTCACGGAATTGGCGGCGAACTTCTTCTACCACTTTACCAGCTACTTTGCCAACCGATTCCATAAGCATAGAACCAAATAAATATGGCAATAATCCACCGATAAATAATCCGGCTAAAACTTTTGGATCGTTTAACAAGAATTGAATTGAACCAGGAATTTTATGAGTAAAATCAGCAAACAAAACTAACGAAGCCAAACCAGCAGAAGCAATAGCATAACCTTTGGTAACAGCTTTGGTAGTGTTGCCAACTGCATCAAGCGGATCAGTAATCGCACGTACGCTTTCTGGTAGCTCGGCCATCTCGGCAATACCGCCAGCATTGTCGGTAATTGGGCCATAAGCGTCGATTGTTACAACGATACCAGTTAAAGACAACATACTCATCGCGGCCACGGCTACGCCGTACAAACCAGCTAAATAGTAACAAACTAAAATTGCTGCCACAATAGCCAATACTGGCAAAGCAGTAGATTTCATAGAAACAGCCAAACCAGTAATTACATTAGTGCCATGACCGGTTTCGGAAGCTTTAGCAATTTGTTTTACTGGGCCATATTTGGTAGCGGTATAATATTCGGTAATCCATACCATAAAGGCGGTCATAATCAAGCCAACCACTGCGGACAAATAAAGATTGTTAACACTGTAACCTTCTAAATCACTCATGAGCCATTTGGTAATTGGATAAAAAGCAATGAGAGCCAAAACACCAGAAGCAGCCAAACCTTTGTAAAGGGCGTTCATTACATTTTGTGTTTTTCCTAAACGGATAAAGAAAGTACCAAGAATGGAAGCGATAATAGAAGCACCACCCAATACTAGTGGGTAGATAACTACTTTTTCATTACCAGCAAACATTAGTCCACCAAGTACCATAGCGGCAATGGCAGTAACGGCGTAGGTTTCAAAAAGATCAGCGGCCATACCAGCACAATCACCCACATTATCTCCAACATTATCGGCAATAACTGCTGGGTTGCGTGGATCATCTTCGGGGATACCTTTTTCTACTTTACCTACTAAGTCGGCGCCAACATCAGCGGCTTTGGTAAAAATGCCACCACCGATACGAGCAAAAACAGAAATTAAACTGCCGCCAAAACCTAAACCAATCAAGGCGGATAAATCTTTAGTTAATAAATAAAAACCAGAAACACCCAATAAGCCCAAACCTACCACCAGCAAACCAGTAATTGAGCCGCCACGTACAGCCATATTCATAGCTTCTTTAAAACCAGTTTTAGCAGCTTCGGCAGTACGAACATTAGCTCGTACCGAAATGCTCATGCCAGTAATACCAGCGACAGCAGAAAAAATTGCACCCACGACAAATCCTAAAGCTGTTACCCAATCGACTAACAGGCCTAGGAGGATAAAAACTACCACAGCCACAATGGCGATAGTTTTGTATTGACGACTTAAATAAGCTTTGGCACCGTCTTGAATAGCACGGGCAATAGCTTGCATGCGGTCGTCTCCAGCTGGTTGACGGTTGATCCAAACGATCAAACCGATTCCGTATGCTACTGCAATTAAGGCAGGTAGCAAAGCGCAAAGCGCAACGATCATATAAATTAAATTAAGAATAAAATTTTTTAGCAAGCCTTTCGTCTGCAATGTATACAGACAAGGTTGCTTTGGTGTATATGTTATGATAAAATAGACAAATCGTCAAGATATGAAACACAAGGTGTTGTTACAATTGTTGCGCTTTTTGATGTATGTTAAGCGGTTTTTATGGTGGTTTGGCCCCCGCTTGTTTTTTGTGTTTATGGTAGTTTTTGGGCCAATTTATCGTTTTTTTTCTTTTTTAATTTATAAATTAAAATATCTTTTTAAACGTTTGGGTTGGACAGGCGGCACCAATTGGTGGCTAAAAAGAGATTTTTTGCAGGTGCTATTATTTATTTCTGTTGTTGTGATTGCTTTTCCGCAGACGAAGATTTTTGCGCAAAACAATAATTATTTAGCCGGGCAAAAAACTATTGCCTATGCTTTATTAAGTACCGATGAAGAATATATTTTGGAAGAAGTTGTTGCAGATACGGTTGTTGCTAGCACTAGTACTAGCCCTTCAAGTTGGCGTCAGGGTATAGTAGACGGTGAGGGTAGTTATGGGATGGTTAGTATGAATATTTATGGTTCAATTCAAGATCAAGAATTATCTGGGGTTATTGTTGGTGGTACTGTTTTAGGAAAACCAATTATTAGCCCAGGGGTAAATGTAGCTACTACTCGTTCACAGAGTGTTAATTATATTGTTGAGGCCGGTGATACTTTAAGCGGTATTGCTTATCATTTTGGTGTAAGTGTAGCGACAATTTTGTGGGAAAATAATTTAACTGTACGATCGGTGTTAAAGCCAGGCAATAAATTAGTTATTCCACCAACCACTGGTTTGTATCATACTATTAAGAAAGGCGATAATTTAAACAAAATTGCTAATTTATATGATGCTAAGGCAGAAGACGTTGTTAAATTTAATCATCTTAAAGAAGATGGAACCGATTTAAAAATTGGCGAGCGTATTATGATACCAGACGGGGTAAGACCGGCCGAGCGGGTTGTTGCCAGGGCACCACTTACTACCCAATCATTTAATGTAGTGGCTCGTCC
>Ga0209212_1002566_pt1 | contig 25495 bp, 21 predicted proteins | sample RifGroC2_FD_183996 | JGI IMG/M metagenome (GOLD analysis project Ga0209212, IMG submission 183996) | Groundwater microbial communities from Rifle, Colorado, USA - Groundwater C2 (SPAdes) (version 2) | ecosystem: Environmental > Aquatic > Deep subsurface > Groundwater | place: Rifle, Colorado... | reverse complement strand
GGGGTGCAGCCACTACTTCCCCGAGGCGATCACCGTCATCGACATCGGGGGGCAGGACAACAAGGTGATCAAGCTCGACGCGGAGGGGCGCCGCAGCGGCTTCAAGATGAACCGCAAGTGCGCGGCCGGGACCGGAGCCTTTCTCGAGGAGATGTCCAACCGCCTCGACATCCCTCTGGAGGAGATGGACGGCCTGGCCCGGCAATCCACGGAGCTGGTCAAGCTGGGGAGCTACTGCACCGTCTTCTCGGCCACGGAGGTCCTCGAGCATATCCGGCACGGGAAGAAAGTCCCGGATATCGTCAAGGGGATCTTCCACTCGGTCATCCAGAGGGTGCTGGAGATGGATTCCCCGACCGAGCGGGTCGTCATGACGGGGGGGGTCGTGGCCCACAACCCCTATCTCGTCGAGATGGCGGAGGAGAGGATCGGCCGGCCGGTGATGCTCCCCGAGTTCCCGCACCTGGCCGGGGCGATCGGGGCGGCCCTCTACGCGATGGACGAGCGGCCGGAGTAGCGTCCGGGCCGCAGGAACTTCCGGGCGGCGCTTCCGCCCGGGAACCGGAATCTTCGGGATGCAGGAGGAGATCGTGGCTGACGAAAGGAAAACGACGCGGAGGAAGATCGAGGCCACCGACCGGATGAACAAGGTCATGGCCGACTACTTCTACGACCTCAACGCCGCGGCCGCCGACCCCGGCCGGAAGGTCGCCTGGTGCACCAGCGTCGGCCCCGCGGAGCTGCTCCGGGCGATGGATTTCGCCGTCTACTTTCCGGAGAACCACTCCGCCATGCTCGGCGCCACCCGGATGTCGACCGACCTGATCCCGGCGGCGAACGCCATCGGCTACTCCCCGGACATCTGTTCCTACCTGACGGCCGACATCGGCGCATACCTGAAGGGAATCACCCCGCTCTCGAAGGTTTACAAGGGGATCGAGTCGGTGCCCAGACCCGACGTCCTGGTCTACAACACGAACCAGTGCCGCGACGTCCAGGACTGGTTCGCCTTCTACTCCCGGGAACTGGGGGTCCCCTCCATCGGGGTCTCCTCCCCGAAGAACGTCACCGAGGTGACCGACGCCCACATCGACGACGTCTCCCGGCAGATCGGGGCGCTGATCCCGACCCTCGAGGGGATCGCCGGGAAGAAGCTCTCGATGGACCGCCTCCGGGAGACGGTGGACCTCTCCCGCGAGTGCACCGAGCTGTGGAGACAGGTGCTGGAGACGGCGACCTCCTCCCCCGCCCCCCTGACCTTCTTCGACGGGACGATCCACATGGGACCGGCGGTGGTCCTGCGGGGGACGCGGACGGCGATCGACTACTACAAGACCCTGCTCGTGGAGCTCCTGCAGAGGGTCCGGGACGGGGTGGGGGCCGTCGAGGAGGAGAGCATCCGGATCTACTGGGAGGGGATGCCGGTGTGGGGCCGCCTGCGGCAGCACTCGGAGATGTTCGGCGCCCTCAAGGCGAACGTCCTGGCCTCCACCTACTGCAGCAGCTGGATTTTCCCGGCCTTCGACGGAAAGGACCCGATCCGGAGCATGGCCAAGGCCTATCTCGAGCTTTTCATCGTCCGGTCCGACGTGTACAAGGAGCAGTACCTCCAGGGGATGCTGGAGAAGTTCCGGGTCGACGGGATCCTCTACCACGACGCCAAGACCTGCCCCTACAACTCGAACAGCCGCTACGGCCTTCCCCAGCGGCTGGAACGGGTCAGCGGGGTTCCCAGCCTGGTGATCTCCGGGGACCTCAACGACCTGCGCTGCGTGTCCGACGAGCAGACCAAGACCAACGTCGAGGCCTTCATCGAGCAGATCCAGGAGGGGAAATAGGATGCTGGACGCACTGTTCCGGCCGAAGGCGGTCGCGATCATCGGCGCCTCCACCAAGGAACTCTCCATCGGCAACGTCATCATCCGGAACCTGCAGACCTACGGGTACCGGGGGAAGATCTACCCGATCAACCCCACCGCTCCCGACGTCCGCGGGATCCGGGCCTTCAAGTCGCTGGAGGAGATCCCCGGGGAGATCGACGTGGCGCACATCATCATCCCGGCCAGGATCGTCCCGCAGGCGATCGAGGAGTGCGGGAAGAAGGGGGTCAAGGCGGTCATCATCAACTCGGCCGGATTCAGCGAGATGGGAGAGGAGGGGGCGAAGCTCCAGGAGGCCTTTCTCGCCAACGCGCGGAAATACAACGTCCGGGTGTTCGGTCCCAACTGCCAGGGGATCATCAACACCGATCCGTCTCTCAAGGCCTACTGCAACTTCACCTTCACCTACCCCGAACCCGGCTCCATCTCGGTCGTGGCGCTGAGCGGGGGGGTCGGGGCGCTCATCATGCAGGCGCTCTTCGACGAGGGGATCGGCATGCGGATGTACGCCTCCAACGGCAACGCCTGCGACCTCTCGATCCCCGAGATCCTCCGCTACTGGGCGGACGACCCCGGGTGCAAGGCGATCCTTCTCTACACCGAGGGGTTCTCCGACCCGCTGGAGTTCCTGGAGACGGCCCGGGAGGTCACGGCGAAAAAGCCGGTCCTGGCGATGAAGGCCGGCCGCACCGAGCAGGGGGCCAAGGCGGCCTCCTCCCACACCGGCTCCATGGCCGGGGTGGACATCGCCACCGAGCTGATCTTCGAAAAGACCGGCATCCTCTCCTTCCAGGACGAGGAGGAGATGGTGCGGGCGGCCAAGGCCTTCGCCACCCAGCCGATCCCGGCGGGAAACCGGGTCGGGATCATCACGAACACCGGCGGGCCGGCCGTGATCGCCACCGACGTCCTGGTGGCCGCGGGGCTCGAGGTGCCGACCCTCTCCGAGGCGTCGATCGCGAGGCTGAAGGAAACCCAGCTTCCGCAGGCCGCCCTCGAGAACCCGATCGACGTGGTGGCCACCGCCGGCGGCGACCAGTTCCGCGCCGCCATGGAGGTGCTCCAGGAGGAGCAGGGGGTGGACAGCATCTTCATCAACTTCGTCACCGCCCCCTTCACCGACACCCACGAGGTGGCCCGGCAGATCGTCGAGGCGGCCCGCAGGGGGAAAAAGCCGGTCGTCTGCAACTTCATGACCGATCTCACCCAGGAGCGCTACCGGACCACCATGCGGATCCTCAAGGAAGGGGGGATCCCCTTCTATGCCACCCCCACCGCCGCCGCGCGGGCGCTGGGCGCCCTGACCCGGTACGGACGGCTCCGGCAGCGCGACATCGGCCGGCCCGAACCGTTGCCCGGACTGGATGCCGCGAAGGCCCGGTCGGTCGTCGAGGGGGCGCGGGAGGCCGGACGCTCCATCCTCTCCGCCGCCGACGTCTACACGATCTTCGATGCCTACGGGATCCCGGTCGCCGGCTGGAAGGTGGCCCGGACCGCCGCGGAGGCAGCGGCCGCAGCGGACGCGATCGGTTATCCCGTCGTGGTCAAGGTCGACTCGGAGAAGATCGACCACAAGAGCGACATGGGCGGGGTCGCCGTGAACCTGCGGGACGCCGCCGCGGTCCGCTCCGCGGTAGAAGGGATGCAGCGGTGCCTGGGTTCGCACGGCGAGCTCGGGTTCCTCGTCCAGAAGTTCCTCCCCGGAGGCCGCGAGCTGATCGTCGGGGCCGCCGCCGAAAGGGGGCTGGGGCACCTGGTGATGTTCGGGCTCGGCGGCATCTACGTCGAGGTGCTCCAGGACGTCGTCTTCAAGATCGCCCCGGTCACCCGGGTGGAGGCGGGGGAGATGCTCGCCTCCCTCAAGACGAGGGTCCTGCTCGACGGCGTGCGCGGGCAGCAGGGGGTCGACAAGGAGAAGGTCGTCGACCTGATCCTGCGCGTCTCCGCGCTGCTGTCCGACCTGCCGATGATCCAGGAGATGGATCTGAACCCGGTGATGGCCTTCGAGAACGCGGTGGCCGCCGTCGACGGCCGGATCCGGATCTGACGGAAGCGCCGCATGAATCGTTTGACACCATCGGATAGCGATAAGGAGGAGTCCCCATGCTGACGAAAGCGTTCATCCCGTACCGAGGCTATTACAGCACCCCGTTCGTCCGCTGGCAGGGGTCGCTGGCGAACGAGCACTCGATCCTCCTGGGGGCGAACACCTCCAGGCGGTTCTTCGCGGCCCGGGGATGGGATCCCGCGATCTTCGACTATGTCCTGGTCGGGAGCACGGTCTACCAGAAGCAGTGGTTCTACAGCGGCCCGTGGGCCGCGGGGGTGATGGGAGCCGCCGGCGTTCCCGGCGTCCTGGTGAGCCAGGCCTGCTCCACCTCCACCTTCGCCGTCTACCAGGCCGGCATGGGGGTCGAGACCGGAATGTTCGGGACCAGCTGGTGCCTGCTGGCCGACCGGACCTCGAACGGGCCGCACGCCGTCTGGCCGAACCCGGGCGGCCCCGGCGGCCAGGCGATCGCCGAGGACTGGGTCATGGACAACTTCGGGAAGGACCCCTGGGCGGGGGGGGCGATGATCCAGACCGCGGAAAACGTCAGCAAGGAGTACGGGGTCACCCGCGAGGAGTGCGACGCCATCGTCCTGATGCGGCAGGAGCAGTACCGGGATTCCCTGGCGAACGACCGGGAGTTCCAGAAGCGCTACCTGTTCCCGGTCGAGGTCCAGCTCTCGAGGAAGAAGACGATCACCGTCGAGGCGGACGATGGGGTCACCTCCAGCACGAAGGAGGGGCTTGCCGCCCTTCGCCCTCTCCTCCCCGAGGGGGTGCACACCTTCGGCTCGCAGACCTACCCGGCCGACGGCAACTGCGGCCTCTGCGTGACCACCCGGGAGAAGGCGAAGGAGCTCTCCGCCGACAACGGCGTCCTGGTCCGGATCGTCTCCTTCGGGTATGCCCGGACCAAGAAGGGCTTCATGGCGGCCGCGGTGGCCCCGTCGGCCCAGCAGGCGCTCGACAACGCCGGGATCCAGGTGAAGGACCTGGCCGCCGTCAAGACGCACAACCCCTTCGCCTCCAACGACGCGGTGTTGTCCAAGGTCCTGGGCATTCCCCTGGACGGGATGAACAGGAACGGCTCCTCCCTCATCTACGGACATCCCCAGGGACCCACCGGGGCGCGTCTCATCATCGAGGGGATCGAGGAAGTGGCGATGCAGGGGGGCGGATACCTGCTCTTCTCGGGATGCGCGGCCGGCGACACCGCCGCCTCGCTCGTGCTGAAGATCGGGTAGGCCGCCGACACCCGCAGGGAAGGGAGCGTTCCATGGGATACCGGTTCCTCGATATGCAGCGGGAAGGCCGGATCCTGACCGTCGGCCTCAACCGTCCTCCCCTGAACGCCCTGGGCAGGGAGTTCGGGGAGGAGCTCTTCCGGGCCTTCACCGAGGCCGGGCAGATGGAAGAGGTGACGGTGGTGGTCGTCCGGAGCCTCCTGGAGAAGGCCTTCGTCGCCGGGGCCGACATCAAGGAGATGGCCGCGATGAACCGCGAGGAGTCCGAGGCCTTCTCGAAGCGGCTCCAGGAGACCTTCTCCCTCCTTCCCCGCATGCGGAAGGTGGTGATCGCCGCGATCCAGGGGCATGCCCTCGGAGGCGGCTGCGAGCTGGCGCTGGCCTGCGACTACCGGTTCATGGCGGCGGGGAAAGGGCGGATCGGGCTTCCGGAGGCGACGCTGGGGATCCTTCCCGGCGCGGGCGGCACCCAGCGGCTCCCCCGGCTGATCGGGCTCGGGAAGGCGATGGACATCCTCCTCCGGGGGAAGACGATGGAGGCGGAGGAGGCGCTGGCGATCGGACTCGTCGACCGGGTGATCCGGACGGAGCGCTTCCTGGGGGAGGTGACGGCCTTCGCGAACGAGCTCGCGTCGGGGGCCGGGAAGGCGATGGGCTTCATCAAGACCGCGGTGCACGAGGGGATCGGGCTTCCGATGGAGGAGGCGCTGGCCGTCGAGCGGAAATACGGACTGGAGAACCTCGGGAGCCACGACGCGAAGGAGGGACTTGCCGCCTTCGCCGAGCGGCGGAAGCCCGACTTCCGGAGCAGATAGCCCGGTAGCACACCAATCTTGCGGGAGGGAACATGATGAAGATCGACGAGATCCGGACGGTAGGAGTCGCGGGCGCCGGCAGCATGGGCGCCGGGATCGCACAGGTCGCCGCCCAGTCGGGCTTTCAGGTCCAGGTGGTGGACGTCACGGAGGCGGCCTGCGACAGGGCCCGGAAGGGGATCGCCAAGGGGCTCGAGAAGCAGGTCAGCAAGGAGAAGATGACCGCGGAGCAGATGAAGGAGGTGCAGGGGCGGATCCGCTTCTCCACCGATGTCGGCTCGCTGAAGGGGATCCCCTTCCTCATCGAGGCGGTCTTCGAGGACATCGTCGTGAAGAAGGAGCTCTTCGGGAAGCTCGACGCGATCTGCGGCGAGGAGACGGTCTACGCCAGCAACACCTCCTCCCTCGCGATCACCGAGATGGCCTCCCTCGTGAAGCGGCCCGCGCAGTTCGTCGGGATGCACTTCTTCAACCCGGTCCCGGTGATGCGGCTGGTCGAGGTGATCCCGGCGATGCAGACCGGGCAGGCCACCGTGGATCTGGCGCTGGCGATGGCGCAGAAGCTGGGAAAGACCGCCATCACCTGCAAGGACACCCCCGGCTTCGTCGTGAACCGCCTCCTGATCCCCTACCTGCTCGACGCCGTCCGCCTCCTTGAGCAGGGGGTGGCGTCGTCCCAGGACATCGACACCGCCATGAAGCTGGGCGCCGGCATGCCGATGGGGCCCTTCGAGCTGATGGACTTCACCGGGGTCGAGATCTCCTACCTGGTCGGGGAGATCTTCCACGGGTACACGAAGGAGTCCCGGTTCGCCCCTCCCGGGCTGATCCGGAACATGGTGAAGGCCGGGTACCTCGGGAAGAAGACCGGCAAGGGCTTTTACGAATATCCCGCGAAGTAGGCCGCTCCGGCGGCCGGACGAAAACCTGGGGAAAGGGAGAGACTGGGCGATGGCCTGGAGCACCGTGGAGACGGTCGACCGCGGCGAGATGGGGCGGATCCAGCTCGGGCGGCTGCAGAAAACGGTCCGGTACGTCTATGACCGGAACGCGGTGTACCGGAAGACGCTCGACGGGATGAAGGTGGCGCCGGACGACATCCGGTCTCTGGACGACATCCGGAGGATCCCCTTCACCGTCAAGCAGCAGATCCGGGACCATTATCCCTTCGGGTTCTTCACCGCCCCCCTGGAGGAGATCGTCGAGTTCCACGCCACCTCCGGCACCACCGGGAAGCCGGTCGTGGTCGGCTACACCCGGAACGACATCGAGCTCTGGACCGAGGTGATGGCCCGGGCCTGCACCGGCGCCGGCATCGGGAAAACGGACATCGTCCAGAACATCTACGGGTACGGCCTCTTCACCGGCGGCCTGGGGACCCACTACGGGGCGATGCGGGTCGGGGCCGCGGTGCTCCCGATGTCCGGGGGAAACAGCCAGCGGCAGATCATGCTGATGCAGGACTTCGGCAGCACCGTCGTCACCTCCACCCCCTCGTTCCTGATGCACCTGCACGAGGTGGGGGAGCAGATGGGGGTCGACTTCCGGAAGCTTCGGCTCCGGACCGGGCTGTTCGGGGCCGAGCCCTGGAGCGAGTCGATGCGGCAGGCGATCCAGGAGAGGTTCGGAATCACCGCCTGCGACATGTACGGCCTCTCCGAGATCATCGGCCCGGGGGTCTCCTTCGAGTGCCACGAGGTCCGCAACGGGCTCCACATCAACGAGGACTGGTTCTACCCCGAGATCATCGACCCCGACACCGGCGAGGTGCTTCCCCAGGGGGAGCAGGGGGAGCTGGTCCTCACCACCGTCGGGAACGAGGGGCAGCCGCTGCTGCGGTACCGCACCCGGGACATCACCCGGCTCTCCGGCGAGCCCTGCGCCTGCGGGCGGACCCTGGTCAAGATGGAGAGGATCAGCGGGCGCACCGACGACATGCTGATCATCCGGGGGGTGAACTTCTTCCCCTCGCAGATCGAGTCGATCGTGATCCGGCACCCCGGAGTGTCGCCCCATTACATGGTCGTGGTCGACCGCAAGGGGAGCATGGACGAGGTCGAGGTCCGGCTCGAGGTCACCGAGGAGTTCATGGGCAGGGCCGCCGCCGACGTCATCCTGGGGAAGGTGCAGGACGTCCTGAAGGACGTGGAGACGGCGCGGCAGACGATGGAAACGCTGAAACGGGACATCAAGGACATGATCGGCATCTCCGTCCGGGTGACCCTGGTCCCGCCGGGTACGGTCCCGCGCAGCGAGGGGAAGGCCAGGCGGGTCGAGGACAGGCGCCGGGACGCCCGGCCGTAAGCCAAGCCTCCGGACGGCGAGCGTCCCGTCCGGCGGCGATGCACGGGGGAGGTTCTCATGAAGCTGAAGCAGCTGTCCATCTTTCTGGAAAACGCTCCCGGGCGCCTCTACGAGGCGACCCAGGCGTTCGGCGAGGCCGGCATCAACCTCCGGTCGCTCTGCATCAGCGACACCTCCGACTTCGGGGTCCTTCGCATCCTCGTGTCGGACGTCGCCCGGGCCCGCCGGGTGGTCATGGAAAAGCAGCTCCCGGCCCGGATCGACGACGTCGTCGCCGCGGAGATCGACGACGTTCCCGGCAGCCTGGCCAGGGTGCTCAAGCCGTTCAAGGAGAGCCGGGTGAACGTCGAGTACATGTACGCCCTTGCCGGGGGGACCTCCGGGAAGGCGGTGATGGTCTTCCGGTTCAGCGACAACGACCGCGCGATCGAGATCCTGAAGCGGAACCACGTCAGGCTGCTCAGCGCCGACGACTTCGGGATCCTCGAGAATCCGGGGTAGCCGATGGCAAAACGACGCTACAGGCCGAAGAAGTTCGCGGTCATCGGAGCCGGGCCGGTCGGCAACGTCATCGCCGCGTTTCTCTCGAAGGGGGGGTGCGAGGTCACCCTGTGCGACATCGTACCGTCGCTCCTTGCGCCGGCGCGCGATCCCGGGATCCGGATCGAGGGGACCGACATCCTGAAGGCGAAGGTGGCCCGGACGACCCCCCGGATCGAGGAGATCCTCGACGATCCTCCCGACGTGATCCTCGTCGCCGTCAAGGCGACGGCGCTCCCGCTGATCGCCTCCGCCCTCGAGGGGTACCCGGGGGAGGGGCGGTACGTGATCAGCTGGCAGAACGGCATCGACACCGAACGGGTCCTCGCGCACCACCTGGGGCCGGAGCATGTCCTGCGGGCGGTCGTGAATTTCGGGTGCGTTCCGATCGCTCCGGGCCACGTCCGGCTCGCCTTCCACCATCGCCCCCACGTTCTCCAGGAGCTCGACCCCGGGGCGCGCAAGGCCGCCGTCGCGATCTGCGAGGTCCTCACCCGGTGCGGGCTCGACACCGTCCACACCGGGCAGATCCTGAGCATGGTCTGGCGGAAGGCGGTCATGAACGCCTGCATGAACCCGATCTGCGCGATCACCGGCAAGACGATGGCCGAGGTCATCAGCGACCCGATCCTCTTCACCCTGGTCGACTCCCTGATCAAGGAGGGGATCGCCGTGGCCCGGGCGAACGAGATCTTCCTCGGCCCGGACTTCTACCCCTACTGCGTCGGCTACATCCGGAGCGCGGGGCACCACAAGCCGTCCATGCGCCAGGATATCGAGGCGGGACGGAGGACCGAGATCGACTACATCAACGGCAAGATCATCGAGTACGGAGCGCAGGCCGGGATCGCCACCCCCTTCAACACGATGGTCCGGGGGCTGGTCAAGGCGCTCGAGCCGCGCTGATCCGCCGGCGCCGCCGGACGACGCCCCGCTTCTTTCGGCGCGCCGGGGGCGATACAATGGAACGGTTCGCGGAACGGGAGGTCGTCGAAGGGGTCATGGACATCCGGGAAAAGGTGGAGCGGCTGTCGGGCCGGATGCACGACCGTCCCCGGTACCCGACGCAGGGGGCCGTGCTCTTCGTCGACCTGGAGCGCCGGGAGCATCGCTCCGGGTACCTCCCCCGGGAGGTCTTCCGCACCTTCCTCGGCGGCCGCGGCGGGAACATGTTCCTCCTCTACAACCTGCTGCCGGACGGGCGGGAGGCGCTGGACCCCGGAGTTCCCCTGATCTTCGGCAGCGGGGTCCTCACCGGGACGGTTCCCACCGCCGCGCGGGGGAACGTCAGCAGCATCGCCCCGGACAGCGACGCATTCCTCGACAGCAACTGCGGGGATGGCTTTCCCACCTTCCTCAAGCTGCACGGTTACGATCACCTGGTCCTCTACGGGCGCTCCGCGGGGTGGACCCTCCTCGAGATCTCGGAGGAACGGGTCCGCTTCCACGACGCCGCCTCCTACCTCGGCATGGACAACATCGACCTCGTCCGGGCCGTCGAGCGCGACTTCACCTGCACCGAGCGCAAGGACATGGCGTTGGCCAGGATCACCCGGGCCGGGGAAAACCTGGTCCTCTGCTCCGGAATCATGGGGGGACCCAAGGCGATCTACGCCCGCGGGGGCACGGGGGCGAAGATGGGCTCCCTCCGGCTCAAGGCGGTCATGATCCGGGGGCGCTGCACACATCCCGACCTCTCGCAGGCCTTCAAGGAGAACAACCGGGAGTTCGCCCGGAAGGTCCTGTCGGCCAGCGCGGTCAAGCATGCGCTGAAAAAAGTCGGGACCCCCTTCCTCTACAAGCCGAGCCGGATCCTGGGGGCCATCGCGGTCAGGAACAACCAGGAGACGGTCTGGGACGACTCCCTGGACGCGGGCAATCTCGACCCCTACCGCACCGGCATGGACAGCTGCCTGAAATGTCCCGTCCGGTGCCGCCCCCTGAACGACATGACCCCCGAGGGGGTAGGGGGGTGGGGAGCCAGCGCGCTCAAGGGAGTGGCCGGGAACGCCCCCTATGACGAGAGCCAGGCGGACCGGGAGCATCGGCGGGAGAAGAACTACCGGGGGATCCGGGGCGACGGCTCCTTCGACCGGCACGACAAGGGGGAGGGCCCCGACTACGTCACCCTGGGGAAGATGGGCCCGATGGTCGGGCTCCGGGAGCCCGAGCAGGTCCTGCGGCTGAACAACATCCTGAACGACCTGGGGCTCGACTCGGCCAGCACCGGAAGCGCCATCGCCTGGGCCATGGAGCTGTACCAGCGGGGGATCCTCTCCCGGGAGGACACCGGGGGGCTCGAGCTGACCTGGGGCAACTACGAGGTGATCGAGAAGCTGCTCTTCCTGACGGCCCGTCGGGAAGGGTTCGGCGACGTCATTGCCGACTCCTCCCGGGCGGTGGAGCGGGGGAGATATCCTCGGGAGGCCCTCCGCTACCGGATGGCCGTCAAGGGGCTCTTCCAGACCGACCCGCACGACTCGAGGATCCTCAAGGGCTTCGCCCTCGGCGTCGCCGTCTCCACGCGGGGGATGGATCACCTCCGGAACCGTCCCACCCTCGAGATCAACGCCCGGATCAACGACGACCCGGAGTTCAAGAGAGCCCTCTACGGCGGATCCGTGTCGCCGGAGCCGAACCGCTACGACGGGAAGGAGCATGCGGTCCGGGCCTGCGAGAACACCTTCGCGGTGGGGGACGCCGTCGGCGTCTGCCGCTTCGCGACCAAGCTCTTCAACTCCCCCTCCACCGCCGGGTGCGAGGAGTTCGCCCTGCAGGTCAGGGAGCTGACCGGGGAGGAGTTCACCCCGGAGCAGCTCGACGGGATCGGCCGCAACATCACCGGGATCGAGCGTCTCCTCAACGCGCGCCTGGGGCTGACCGAGAAGGACGACACCCTCCCGGACCGCTGGTTCGAGGAGGAGATCCGGGGAGGGCCCTTCTCCGGGGAGAAGATCGACCGGGCCCGGTTCGCGCAGCTCAAGGCCCGCTATTACGCCCTCCTCGGGCTCAACGGCGCGGGAGTCCCGTCGCTTGCGTGGCACCGCCGCCTCGCGGAGGTGACCACCGGATTCGCCGTCGAAGTCGCCCTCCCCGACGACATCCCGGGAGCCCCGGAGGGAGCGGTCATCGTGGACGAGCCGGTGAGGAGCGCCGCGGAACTGCGGGAGGCGCTGAACCGGCGGCTCCCCCACGCGGCAAAGAAACTCGAGGACCGTTCCCTGGTCGTTTCGGTGAACGGCGGACTGATCCTTTCGAACGAGCAGGACGCTCCCGTCCGAAACGGCGACCAGGTCGTCGTGATGCGGATCCTTTCGGGAGGATGAGACCGGGGAGGGGGGGAAGGCCGTGAACCGGGCCGGATTCGCGCCGATCGACTTCGCGCCGGCGAGGGTCGATGTGGAGACCACCCCGGGAGGGGGCTATCTTCTCCGCTCCCCCGTCCCCCTGGAACCCTGCGATAGAAGCCTGGGGGTTCTCCTGCGCCGTTGGGCGGCGGAGGCGCCCATGAGGACCTTTCTCGGGGAGCGGGAGCCCTCGGGGCAGTGGCGGCTCCAGAGTTACCGGGAGGCCGCCCGCCTCGCCGATTCCGTCGCCCAGGCGCTGATCGACCGGGGGCTGGGCCCGGAGCGTCCCGTGATGATCCTCTCCGGGAACTCCATCGACCATGCGCTGCTCATGCTCGGGGGATTCGTTGCGGGGGTCCCGGTGGTGCCGGTCTCCGTGGCCTATTCGCTGCTGAGCCAGGACTTTGCAAAGCTTCGGGCCATCTTCGGGGATGTGCGGCCCGGGCTGGTCTTCGCCGAGCAGGGCAGGATGTTCGCCAGGGCCCTCGGGGCATTGGACCTTGCCGGGGTGGAGGTGGTCACCCGGGGAGGGGAGGCCGCCGGACTCCGCGCCACCCCCTTTTCCGTCCTGCTGGAACCTCCCGCCACGGATGCGGTGGAGAAGGCGTTCCAGGCGGTGGGCCCCGACTCCGTCGCCAAGGTCCTCTTCACCTCCGGGTCGACCGGCCTCCCCAAGGGGGTGATCAACACCCACGGGATGCTCTGCGCGAACCAGCAGATGCTGGCCCAGGTGTGGCCGTTCACGGAAAAGACCCCGCCGGTCCTGGTCGACTGGCTTCCCTGGAATCACACCTTCGGGGGGAACCACAACTTCAACCTGGTCCTCAAGCGGGGGGGGACCCTCTACATCGACGGCGGAAAGCCGGCCCCCGGCATGGTGGAGCAGACGGTGAGGAACCTGGCCGAGCTCTCCCCGACCATCTACTTCAACGTTCCGGCCGGCTTCTCCATGCTGCTTCCCTTCCTCGAGAGGGACGAGGCGCTGCGCGGCAGCTTCTTCCGCCGGCTGCAGCTGATCTTCTACGCCGGGGCCGCCCTGTCCCAGGATCTGTGGAGGCGCCTGGAGGCGGTCTCCGTGCAGGCGACCGGGAAGCGGGTGCCCATGACCTCCTCCTGGGGATCGACGGAAACCGCTCCGCTGGCCACCTCCGCCCACTTTCTCATCGAGCAGGCGGGGGTCATCGGGCTTCCCTGCCCGGGGGTGATCCTCAAGATGGTGCCCGGAGGAGGGAAGCTGGAGCTGCGGGTCAAGGGGCCGAACGTCACCCCCGGCTACCTGAACCGTCCGGACCTGACCCGGGAGGCGTTCGACGACGAGGAGTTCTACCGGATCGGCGACGCGGGAAGGTTCGTCGACCCGGGCGATCCCACCAAGGGGATCGCCTTCGACGGGCGGGTCGCGGAGGATTTCAAGCTCGACACGGGGACCTGGGTCCACGCGGGGACGCTGCGGCTGGCCGTCATGGCGGCGGCCGCTCCCGCGCTCCAGGATGCCCTGGTGGCCGGCCACGACCGGGCGGAGGTCGGGATCCTCGCCTGGCCGAATCTCCAGGGATGCCGGCAGCTCTGCGGGGACGCCGACGGGACGCTGCCGGTCGAGGCGCTCGTCCGGAGGCGGGAGGTGGTCGATCACCTGCGCAAGGCGCTGGCGGACCACAACGCCCGGCAGGAGGGCTCCGCGGCGAGGGTCGGGCGGCTGCTGCTCATGACCGAGCCGCCCTCGATCGACGCGAACGAGATCACCGACAAGGGATACATCAACCAGAGGGCGGCCCTGGAACGGCGGAAAGGGCTCCTGGAGCGGTTGTACGCGGCGAAGCCGGACCCGGACGTGGTTGTCCTCTACTTCATACCAAATGGGGGGAAGCGATGAGGCGGATCGGATTGTTCCTGGGGGGAGTCGTACTGGCGTGCGTGGTGGCCGCAACGGGATTCGCCGGCGACACGATCAAGGTGGGGATCGTGGACACCTACACCGGGCCGGTGACGACCTACACCAACGACGTGCGGGACGGGTTCCAGATGGCGGTGGACAAGATCAACGCGAAGGGGGGTGTGCTCGGGAAGAAGATCGAGGTGCTGCTGCGCGACGACACCTTCAAGTCGGACGTCGGGCTGACGCTGGCGAAGGAGCTGATCCTCCAGGAGAACGTCGACATCCTCATGGGCACGATCAACAGCGCGACGGCGCTGGCGATCTCCGACCTCGCGAAGAAGGAGAAGGTCCCCTTCCTCGTGACCTTCTCCAAGAGCGGGAAGATCACCGGGGAGAAGGGACACCGCTACGTGTTCGGCATGAACGAGAACACGGACATGATCGGACGGGCCACGGCGACGGTGCTCGCGAAGAAGCCGTACGCCAGGTACTGGATCGCCGGGGACGACTACGAGTACGGGCACGCGATCGCGGAGAGCATCTTCGGCAACCTGAAGAAGCTGAACCCGAAGGTTACGCTTTTGGGAGAAACCTGGTGGAAGATGCGGGAGAGCGACTTTACCCCCTACATCACCCAGATCCTCGCGGCGAAGCCGGATTTCGTGATCGTCGCCACCGGCGGCGGGAGCATGGTGAACTTCCAGAAGGCGGCGCAGTCCACCGGGTTCAACAAGCGGGTCCCCTTCTACCAGCACACCGGGATCGAGCTCTCCACCCTGATGCCGCAGGGGCAGAACGCGCCGGAAGGGGTGTTCGGAACCGCGAACTACCTCTTCTACTACCCGGACACGAAGGAGAACAAGTCCTTCGCGGAGGAGTTCCAGAAGCGGTTCCACCGGCATCCCAAGAGCGGGGCCGTCTACGGGTACATGGCGGCGCAGTTCCTCGAGAAGGCCTATGCGAAGGCCGGGAAGATCGACAAGGAGAAGTTCATCGACGCCCTGGAGGGGATGACGGCAGACAGCCCCATCGGCACCCTGGAGGTGCGGGCCTGCGACCACCAGATCGTGCTGCCGATGTACTTCGGCGTGACCAGGAAATCGCCGAGATACGAGTTTCTCGTCGCGGGCGACATCCTGTCGGTGTCCGGAAAGGACTACATGCCCAGCTGCGAGGAGATCATGAAGGAGCGGGCGAAGTAGTTCCTTCCCGATGCACATGCTGGAGAACCTTCTTTCGGCCGGGACGCTGACGCAGATCCTGGTGGGCTTGAGCCGGACGACGATCCTGTTCATCGTGTCGTCCGGCTTGAGCCTCATCCTGGGAGTGCTCCGGATCCCGAACATCGCGCACGGCTCCCTCTACATGATCGGCGCCTTCTCCGCCTACACGGTGATCCAGTTCCTGGGGGGCGGCACGCTCGCCTTCTGGGCGGCGATGGTCGCCGGGCCGCTGGTCGTGGCGGCCCTGGGGTTTCTCCTGGAGCGGGGATTCTTCTCCTACCTCTACGACCGGGAGCACCTGATGCTCCTGCTGCTCACCTTTTCCTTCACGCTCATCCTCGGCGACCTGGTGAAGATCCTCTGGGGATCGGAGTACCGCTCCATCACCGCGCCCCCGATCTTCCGGGGCTCCGCGGAGGTCTTCGGCCTGCCGATCCCCCAGTACAACCTGTTCCTCCTCCTGGTCGGGCCGGTGATCGCGGTCTTCCTCTGGCTCGTCATCAACCGGACGAGGATCGGGAAGATCGCCCGCGCGGCGGCGGTGGACAGCGAGATGGTCAGCGCCGTCGGAATCGACGTGGGCTGGGTGTTCGCCTTCACCTTCGTGCTCGGCTGCTTTCTGGCGGGGCTGGGGGGGGCGCTCGTCGCTCCCATCGTCAGCATTTCCCTGGGGATGGACCATTCGCTCATCATGGAGGCCTTCCTGATCGTGATCATCGGGGGTCTGGGGAACATCTGGGGGGCCCTGCTGGGCTCGCTGATCTTCGGGCTCACCCAGTCGCTCGGCATCCTGGTCTGGCCGCAGTTCGGGATCGTCTTCCCCTACCTCGCGGTCGTCGTCGTGCTCGTCTTCCGGCCGAAGGGCCTTCTGCGGTCGGCCTGGTGACGGCGCGATGAAGGGGAAACATGCCGCCGCGATCCTCCTGCTGGTCCTGCTCGCCGCCCTGCCGCAGTTCGCCCCCCGGTTCCACGTCTACATCGTCTCGATCCTCCTGCTCACCGGGCTTCTCGCGACCAGTCTCAACCTTGCCATCGGGTACGGCGGCCTCTACCAGTTCCACCACGCCGTGTTCTACGGGATCGGCGCCTACGGGACGGCCCTGATGCTGACGCGGAGCGGGATGCCGGCCGCGCTCGGGTTCCTCGCGGGGCCGCTGCTGGCGGCGCTGCTCTCCCTGGCGATCGGGATCGTCTGCGTGCGCCTCTCGAAGCTCTATTTCGGCATGCTCCAGATCTCCCTGGGATCGCTCGTCTGGGCGACGGTCTACCGGTGGTACTCCTTCACCGGCGGCGACGACGGGATCCACGGCATCCCGCTGCCCGACCTGCTCTCCTCGACAACAGGGGCCTACTATTACACCCTGATCGTGACGGCGGCCAGCCTGTTCGCGCTGTACCGGATCGTCCGCTCCCCCTTCGGGAAGGCGCTGGAGGGGATCCGGGACAACCCGGTCCGGTCGTCGGCCATCGGGATCCACGTGAAGCTGCACCAGCTCGCGGCCCTCGTGATCGCCGGGTTCTTCGGGGGAGTGGCCGGCTCCCTCTTCGTCGTGGTCGACACGTCGGTCTTCCCCGACATGATGTTCTGGACCTACTCCCTCGAGGTGCTGATCATGTGCCTGCTCGGGGGGATGTACACCTTCTTCGGGCCGCTCGTGGGGAGTTCGATCCTGATGCTCCTGCGGACCTACGTCAGCATCCACTTCCAGTACTGGCACCTGTTCCTCGGCATCCTCCTCACGCTGGTGATCATCTTCCTGCCGGAGGGAGTGCTTGGGGCTGTCGTCCGGCGCTTCCGGCGGGCGGAGACCGGTCATGCTTAGGGTGGAATCGGCCGTCAAGTCGTTCGACGGCTTCCGGGCCGTGAACGGTGCGAACCTCGACGTGGAGGCCGGGGAGATCGTGGCGGTCATCGGCCCCAACGGCGCGGGGAAGACGACGCTGTTCCACCTCATCACGGGGCACCTGTCCGCCGACTCGGGCCGGATCCTGTTCCAGGGGCGGGAGATCGGCGGGGTCGCGCCCCATCTCCTCTGCCGGATGGGGATCACCCGGTCCTTCCAGGTCGTGAACATCTTCCCGCGCCTCTCGGTCTTCGAGAACGTGCAGATCGCGGTGCTCGCGCGGGAGCGGAAGACCTTCCGGATCTTCGCCACGGTGCGGGACATGGCGGCGGAGGAGGTGCACGGGATCCTCCGGAACGTCGGACTCTACGAAAAACGGGACGTCGAGAGCGACCTGCTCTCGCACGGGGATCAGAAGGTGCTCGAGATCGCCGTCGCGCTGAGCGGAAAGCCGGAGCTGCTGATCCTCGACGAGCCCACCGCCGGGATGGCGCCGGAGGAGACGAAGCGCTGCATCCACCTCATCCGGAGGCTTTCCGAGGAGCACGGCCTGACGATCCTGTTCTGCGAGCACGACCTCGCGGTCGTCTTCGAGATCGCGAACCGGATCATGGTGATGGTGCGGGGGGGGACCGTGATCCAGGGGAGCTGCGAGGAGGTGCGGCGGAACCGAGAGGTCCAGAGCGCCTACCTCGGGGAGGACGGGTGATGCTGGAGGTCCGGGGGATCCACACCTACTACGGGCTGAGCCACATCCTCTTCGATGTCTCCCTGTCGCTGCGCAGGGGCGAGATCGTCGGGCTGCTCGGGAGGAACGGAGCCGGCAAGACGACCACCATGAAAAGCGTCTGCGGGATGCTCCGGCCGAAGGAGGGGACCATCTTCTTCGACGGGGAGGACGTGACGGGGAAAAAGCCGTTCCAGCTCGTGCGGCGCGGCATCTGCTACGTTCCCGACGACCGGAGGATCTTCGCCGACCTGACCGTCGAGGACAACCTCGGGATCGTCCACCGGCGGACCGGGGAGTGGAGCCGGGAAAAGGTGTACGATCTGTTCCCGCCGCTCCGGGAGATCGCGGGACGAAGGGCGGGGTTCTTGAGCGGCGGCGAGCGGGCGATGCTCGCCGTGGGAAGGGCGCTCATGAGCGACCCGAGGCTGCTCCTGCTGGACGAGCCGACGGAGGGGCTGGCGCCGCTCATCGTGAAGGCGCTCGAGGAGCAGATCCTCCGCCTCAAGGAGGCGGGGATCAGCATCCTGCTCTCGGAACAGAACCTGAAGTCGTCGCTGCGGCTCATCGACCGCGCCTACATCATCGACAACGGCCGGATCCGCTACCATGGGACGGTGAGGGAGCTCACCGACAACGAGGAGATCCGGAAGATGCACCTGATGATCTGAAAGACCGGCGCTTCCGCCGGCGTTCAGGTGCCGACAAGGGGATGAAATTGCCTACAGAACCGTTTACCTATCGCCGCCGCGTCGCATTCGGAGACTGCGATCCGGCGCGGATCTATTATGCCCCGCGGGCGGTCGACTATGCCGTGGAGGCGGTGGAGGCCTGGCACGAGTCGGTTCTGGGGGTCTCCTGGACGGAGTGGATCGAGCGGCACCGGCTCGAGCCGGACTTCACGAGGATCGACTGCGAATATTTCCGGCCGCTGCTTCCCGACCAGGTGGTTCGGGTTCGGGTGTGGGTCGTGGGGAACGGACGGGAAACCCTCACCTTCCTTGCGGCGGGCGAGGACGACTCGGGGAAGCGATGCTTCCGTGTCCGCCTCGAGGGCCGTTTCCTGGAACGGGGGACCGGATCCCCGGCCCCGGTCCCCGCGAAGCACCGGGAACGGATCGAGGAGTACCGGGTCCGGTGCGGCGGAAACGAAGACGCCCTGAGCCGGACAGGGCGAACGGAGGGGATCCCGCCGCGGAAACCGAAGGCCGGCGGGAAGCCGTTCACTCGAATGCGGCGAGTGCTCTACGGCGAGTGCGGCCCCTCCGGGAAGATCTATCCGCCGAAGGTCTTCGAGTACGCGGTCGAGGTCGTCGGCGAATGGTACGAGGAGGTGGCGGGGGTGTCGTGGCTCACGCTGATCGCCGTCCGCGGGCAGGGGGCCCCGTGGGTGTCGGCCGGCTGCGCTTTCCTGGCCCCCATGGTTCCGGGGCAGGAGATCCGGGTGACGGTCCGGGTGACCCGGTTGGGCAGGTCGAGCATCGGCTTCTCGGTCACGGGGGAGGCCGGCGGAGGCGAAGCATGCTTCGAGGCGGAGATGACGGCCTGCCTCATCGACCAGGAGGCCGGGTTCCGCCCGATGCCGGTTCCGGAGGAGATGGCCGAACGGATCCGCGCCTACCGGGCGGCCAGCGGGGACGAAGGGTAAAGGGCCGCCCCGCTTCCCGTATTCGGATCCGGAGGAGATGGAGGAGGGGTCTGTCGGATTCGGCCGGTCCGTTCCCAAAAACGGTTTTATTCTGTTTGTTTGTTATAATGCAGGGGGATACCCAATCAAGGGGGGGGCGATGAGAATGAAATCGTTCAGGATTGTGATGGCGTTATTGCTAGTGCTTTGTCTTGGCGGCCTTTCGGGGATCGCGGCGGCGGCCGAGAAGCCGATCGTCATCGGCGCACCTCTTGCCACGGCGTTCCTGTACGGGTGGGATGCGGAGCGCGGCATCAGGCTGGCCGTCGAGGAGATCAACGCCGCGGGCGGAGTCAACGTGGGCGGGAAGAAGAGGCCTTTCGCGGTCGAGGTCATCGACACGCGCGACCTGGAAGCCGGTGTGCCCGTCACCGAAGCGCTGCTCGCTGTGGAAAAGCTGGTTCTCGAAAAGAACGCGGACTTCCTCATCGGGGGACCGGTCCGTTCCGAGGCGGCCCTCGCGGCGATGGACCTGCTGAGCAAGTACAAGAAGGTCAGCATCCTGACCACCGGCGTCCTGACACCCGCGTATCACAAGAAGGTTGCGGAGAATTACGACAAGTACAAGTACTGCTTTCGGATCACCAGCCATGTGGGAGTGATGGCGAACGAGTTCATGACGCTCTTCGGCGACATCCAGAAAGGCCACGGGTTCAACAAGGTCTACATCATGGTCCAGGATGTAGAGCATGCCCGGAAGGGCGGCGAATTCATGAAAAAAATGCTGACCGAGAAGGGATGGGACGTGGTGGAGATGAAGATCTATCCCACCGGGACCACCGACTATTCGGTCGGACTGAATGAGGCCATAAAGCAGAAGGCGGACATCCTCTTCCTGTGGATGGACATGCCGGAGAGCTCGATCCTGCTCAAGCAGTGGAGCACGTTGAAGGTGAAGGCGCTGCCGATGGGATTCGTGAACGCCGCGGAGCAGCCGGGATTCTGGAAGGCGACCGAGGGAAGGGGGGAATTCCTGATCGTCAACCTGGTGAATGGAGGAAACGCCCCTGCGAAGATCACCCCCTGGACCATGAAATTCGCCGATGCCTATCAAAAGAGATGGGGACTGGAGCCGGAAGGGTACGGGACCTCCTCGAGCTACATGGCCGTGTATACCCTCAAGGAGGCCATCGAAAAGGCCGGCGGCATCGATTCCGACGCGGTCATCACCGCCCTGGAGAACCTGGACCTCATGGGCGTGTACGGCAGGATCAGATTCGACAAGAAGAGCCACCAGGTCATTCCCTCCCTCGATCCGGACGAGGGGGCCGTCACCAGCATCATCCAGTGGCAGGGAGGCAGGAGGGTCCAGGTGTTCCCGCCCAAGACCGCGGAAGGGAAGATCCTGCTTCCTCCGTGGATGAGGTGACGAGGTTCGGGGAGTCCACCCACCCGGTGAACCTGATCCCTGCGGAGAAGGCTCCACCGTAACACTGCGGGGTTCCCGGGCGTTTCCATGCGGCTTGGTCCATGGCACCGTCGAATGGCTGGTGCCAGCGTATCGGCATCCACCACGGGTTTGCGGATGGTGACATGGAGATCCTGCTCTACGGCATCATCAACAGCGTGACGCTCTCGCTGATGGCGCTGGGCTTCACGCTGGTGTACAGCATCAGCAGGCTTCCCAACTTCGCCCACGGGGCGCTCTATATCACGAGCGGCTACCTCGTCTGGCTCTGCGTCAATCCCCTCGGGCTGCACTATGTTCTGAGCATCCTTCTGGGGATCGCCGGCACGTCCATTCTCGGCGCGCTTCTGTACCGCCTGATCATCATCAAGATCCGCGGCATGGAGATCTCGGAAATCATCGCCACCTACGCCATGGGGCTGGCCATCATCGAGGGGCTGCGGTGGGGGGGGCTGCGGGGGTCGACCTTCACGCTCCCCTCCTTCCTTGCCGGCTCCATCACGTTGGGCGGCGTCGTCGTCGACTACCAACGGCTCTTCGTCCTGGGATTCGGAATCGCCGTGTTCGCGACGCTGAGCCTCTTCGTGAAGTTCACGAAGACCGGGCTTGCCCTGAAGGCGATCGCGCAGGACGAGCGGGCGGCGATGATGCTGGGGATCGACTCGGACAGGAACGCGCTGTTCTCCTTCGCCTTCGGGTCGGGGCTGGCCGCCTTCGCGGCGGTGCTGATCCTGCCGCTCGGAAACATCGTCGTGGAGACGGGCTACAACGTGCTGATCTATTCGATCGCGGTCAGCATCATCGGCGGCCTCGGCAGCTGGACCGGCGCGATCCTCGCGTCGTTCCTCATCGGGTTCGCACAGATCCTGACCGAGGTGTTCCTGTCCACCCAGTTCCAGATGGTCATCTCGCTGCTCGCGATCATCGTGACGCTGCTCTTGAAGCCTTCGGGCATGTTCGGGAAACAGAAGGAGCTGGACGACCGGGTATGAGCGACGGCCAGAAGCGGAAGGAGAGGATCGACCGAGGCATCAAGGTCCGGAGCGACGGGATCTACGCCATGTCCTCCCTCCGGGAGATGCTCTATCTCGCGGGCCCGCGGATCCTTCTGATCGCCGGGCTGCTGCTGTTGCCGCTGGCTCTCGGCCTTGCCCCCTACTGGAAGCGGGTGATCAACATCCTGTGCGTCTACGCGTTGCTGGCGATCTCCTTCGACTTCCTGGCCAACTGCGTGGGACTGGTCTGCCTGGGCGGCGCGATGTTCATCGGACTCGGCGGATACTTCGCCGCCGTGTTCAATGTCTACCTGCACCTGCCCGTGGTTCTGTCGATTCCCGCCGCGACGGTCGCGGGGGCGGTGGTGTCGACCCTTTTGATCCTCCCGTGTCTTTCGCTCCGTGGCGTCTACTTCGCCATCGTGACTCTCATGTACCCCCTGCTCTTCACGAGGTTGATCGAGGCGTTCAACATCCTGGGCGGCTCGAACGGCATCACCGGCCTGGACAGCTTTCCCGGCCAGAACCTCGAGAACTACAGCATCATCGGGATCCTCCTGGCGGTGCTCTTCGCCCTGCGAAGGCTGCAGAATGCGGACATCGGGCTGGTCCTGCACGCCGTGAAGGACAACGACCAGTCGGTGCGGGCGGCGGGAATCGACGTGGTCCGGATCGAGGCGCTGGCCGTCTTCATCGCTTCCGGCATCGGCTGTCTCGGCGGCGCCTACCTCGCGCATCTGTACATGTGGGCGGGTGTGTCGCTCTTCGCGCTCGATTTTTCGATCATCCCGATCGCCGCGGTGACGATCGGCGGCGGCGGATCTCTCTTCGGGGCTGTGATGGGAAGCTTCATCCTGGTTCCCCTCTCCGAGTTCCTACGGATGTTCGGGACCTTCCGGATCGTCCTGTACTGCCTGGTCCTCACCGGCTTCATCGTGTTCAAGAGCGAAGGGCTGATGTCCTATTGCACCCGGAAATATCAGCAGTTCGAGCGGTGGAAGGCCGTATGAGCATCCTCTCTGTGGAAGGTCTCGGAAAAGCGTTCGGCGGCTTGAGGGCATTGAGCTCCGTCGACTTTTCGGTCCGGCAGGGAGAGATCTTCGGGATCATCGGGCCGAACGGTTCAGGGAAGACGACCCTGGTGAACTGCATCACGGGGTTTGTCCGGCCCGACGAGGGGAAGGTGTTCTTCCGGGGGCGCGACATCACCCGCTGGCCCGCGCACCGGATCGCCAGGGTGGGGATCGCAAGGACATTCCAGCTCATGCGACCCTTCTACTCCCTGCCGGCCTACAAGAACCTCGTGATCCCGCTCTGGTCGCCCCGTGCGCGGAAGGAGGGCGGCTGGCGAGGCGGGGGAAAGCACGGGGACCGCGACACGGTGGCCGTCGACATCCTCGAGGAGATCGGCTTCGAGCGCGATTCCCGGGTCCCCTACAAGCTGGCGTCGACCCTTCCGACGGGCTACCTGAAGAGGCTGGAGCTGGCCCGCTGCCTGGCCCTGCGGCCCGAGATCATCTTCTGCGACGAGGTCTTTTCCGGGCTGAGCGCGAGCGAGATCGCGAGCTTGATTCCGCTCATCGAGAAGATGAAGATGGAGGGGATCACCCTGGTCATGATCGAGCACAGGCTGCGCGAGCTGTTCCGGGTGGCGGACCGGGTCATGGCCCTGCAGTTCGGCGAGAAGATCGCCGAGGGCCATTTCCGGGAGGTCATCGAAGACCCGCGGGTGAAAGAGGCATACCTGGGAAGCGAGAAGATGTAGCCATGCTCGAGGCGTCCGGGCTGATGGTGTACTACGAGAACATGCTGGCGCTGAGCAATGTCGGCCTCGCGGCGGAAAAGGGCTCCGTGGTCGGGGTCTTCGGTTCCAACAGCGCCGGGAAGAGCACGCTCCTGTACGTCCTTTCGGGGATCATCCTGGACATCCGGAAGAAGGAACAGATGAGGGGCGGCGAGCGGATCACGCTGTTCGGGTCCATCGCCCTCGACGGGGAGGAGATCACCGCCCTCCCGGCGCACAAGCGGGCGGCCCGGGGGATCATCCTCTGCCCGGAGCGCAGGCGCATCTTCTCGGAGAGCTCGGTCCTCGAGAACCTGCGGATCGGCTCCTACCTCGCACCGCGGAAGTACCGGAACCAGGACATCGAATACGTCTTCAGCATCTTCCCGCACCTGAAGGACCATGTGCACCGCCAGGGCGGCTTCCTGAGCGGCGGGGAACAGCAGATGCTGGCCATCGGACGGGCGCTCATGGCAAGGCCGAGGATCCTGCTGCTGGACGAGCCGCTTCTGGGGCTGAGCCCCGCCTACCAGAAGATCGTGATCGATTCGCTGCAGGAGATCCAGGCGGACCGGGGGATCACCATCGTTGTCGCGGAACAATACGCGAGGCCGGTAATCCCGGTGATCCACCGGGGCTACATCATCGAGAACGGAAACGCGATTTTGGAAGGCACGAGGGACGAGCTGATGAACAACCCGGACGTGAAGTCCGCATATTTCGGGTTGTGAGACGGATGGACAAGAGGTATCAAGGGACGACATTCGGCGGGTTCGAGGAGTCCTGCAGGAGGTATCCGGACCATACGGCGCTCGTCTACCTGGGCGAGCGGTTCCGCTATTCGGAGCTCCACGGGCTGGTGGACCGGTTTGCTTCCGGACTGCTCGCGATCGGCGTGAGACCGGAAGAACGGGTCCTGCTCTACGTGCGGAACTGCCCGCAGTGGGTCATCGCGAATTTCGCGATCAACAAGATCGGCGCCGTCGTCGTTCCGGTGTCGCCCATCTACACCTCCCACGAGCTGGAGTACATCGTACAGGATGCCGAGGTATCGACGGTCATCTGCCTCGACACGAATTACATGTATGTCCGGGAGATCCTCGGCAGGACCGACCTGAAACGGGTCATCGTGACGGGGCTTGTCGACCTCGTTCCTTTCTGGAAGCGGGCGTTCGGGCACCTGTTCGACAGGATCCCGGTCGGGAAGGTGCAGCGGAGCAGGGAGATCTTCACCTTCCGGGAGGTCCTCCGGAGGGGGAGGGCGGCCCCCCCGCTCATCGAGATCGACCCGGACGAGGATCTTGCCTACATCATGTACACCGGCGGGACGACCGGCTTCCCCAAGGGAGTCGTGGGAAACCACGCCGGAGAGGTCTCCTACATCCGGGACATGACGGACGACGTGTTCCATGACCACCTGCTGGAGGGGGGGAGCACGATCCTCATGGTGACCCCCCTCTTCCACATCATGGCGAAGGGGTTCGCGATCGCAACGGCGTTCGACAAGGGGAACACGCTCGTCCTGATGCCATTCCCCGAGCCTGATGCCATCCTCGACGCGATTCAGAGATTCGCGGTGGACTGGATGCTGGGCGTGCCGGCCCTCTACCGGAACCTGCTGGAGAGCGACCGGATCGACCTGTACGCGCTGGACTCCCTCCGGTACTGCTTCAGTGGCGGCGACGTGCTGCCGGCGGAAGTGATGAACAGCTGGGAGCAGCGCTGCGGCGTCCCCATCTATCAGGTCTACGGATCGACGGAAGTGGGCCACG
>Ga0209212_1002565_pt1 | contig 25499 bp, 25 predicted proteins | sample RifGroC2_FD_183996 | JGI IMG/M metagenome (GOLD analysis project Ga0209212, IMG submission 183996) | Groundwater microbial communities from Rifle, Colorado, USA - Groundwater C2 (SPAdes) (version 2) | ecosystem: Environmental > Aquatic > Deep subsurface > Groundwater | place: Rifle, Colorado... | reverse complement strand
CCACCCAGTACGGCGGCGCTTTCGGGGTCAACAGCCTGGCCCAGGATGGCTATACATCCGGGGAATTGAGCGGCTTCAGCACCAGCACCGACGGCACCATCGTCGGGCGTTATACCAATGGGCAGACCCAGGCTTTGGGGCAGATCGGGCTGGTCAATTTTACCAACCCGCAGGGACTGCAACCGGTGGGCAATAATGAATGGGTGGAAACCCCCGAATCGGGCATGATTCCGCTTAACCGGCCCGGTTCAAGCGGCCTGGGCTTGTTGCAGTCTTCTGCGGTGGAAGATTCCAACGTGGACTTGACCGCCGAACTGGTGAACATGATTACCGCACAGCGCGTCTATCAGGCGAACGCGCAGACCATCAAGACGCAGGATGCAGTTTTGCAGACGCTGGTGAATTTGAGGTAAGAAATGCGTAGGGGCAATTCACGAATTGCCCATGCCATGCCAGCGGGCGATTCGTGAATCGCCCCTACAGGAGAAGATAATGGATAAGCTGATCTATACCGCGATGACCGGTGCTTCGCACGTACTGCAACAGCAGGCAACGGTGTCGGAGAATCTGGCGAATGCCAGCACGCCGGGGTTTCGCGCCGCGTTGAACACCTTTCGCGCCGTGCCGCTGGTCGGCGAAGGTTTGCCGACCCGCACGTTCGTGGTGGATTCCACATCAGGCGCGGATTTCACCCCGGGGCCTTTTCAGCAAACCGGACGCGACTTGGATGTGGCGGTGAATGGGCCGGGCTGGGTTGCGGTGCAGGGCGCTGATGGCAAAGAAGCCTACACGCGCAATGGCAGTTTCCAGGTTACGTCCGCGGGTGTGCTGCAAACGCGCACCGGCCTGGATGTGCTGGGCGATGGCGGCCCGATCACCATTCCGCCTGATACCGAAGTGACTTTTGCCAAGGATGGCACGATTTCAACCGTACCCAGCAACGGTCAGGCAACCTCGGTGGTTGTGGTCGGCAGATTAAAGCTGGTCAATCCGGAGCCTGCGCAACTGGAGCGCGGCGGCGATGGCTTGTTCCGCCTGAAAGACGGCACGACGGCCACTGTGGATGCAAATGTGGGCGTGGTGCCCGGCAGCCTGGAAGGCAGTAATGTGAACGCCGTGGAGGCGATGGTGGCCATGATTTCGCTGGCACGCAAATTCGATATGCAGATGAAAATGTTGCAAACTGCGGATAACAATGCGAGGCAGGCCAGCCAGATAATGAATATTTCTGGCTAGTAGCCCTATCGCGCGGCGTGCTCTATATGCGCGCCGTGTCCTAGTCATGTAAGGGTGGGCAAACGGTGGGCACAAAAAACGTGCCCACCCTACGCTAAAATTTGAAAGGATAAAATCGTGATACGTTCTTTATGGATTTCCAAGACCGGTCTGGATGCGCAGCAAACCCAGATGGATGTCATCGCCAACAACCTGGCCAACGTCAGCACCACCGGCTTCAAGCGTTCGCGCGCGGTATTCGAGGATTTGCTGTATCAGACTATCCGCCAACCCGGCGCGCAATCTTCGCAGCAAACCCAGATTCCGTCAGGCTTGCAAATCGGTACCGGGGTGCGTCCGGTGGCTGCCGAGCGGATTCATACCCAGGGCAACCTGCAACTGACCGGCAACCATCTGGACGTGGCGATTCAGGGCGCCGGGTTCTTTCAAGTGTTGATGCCGGACGGCTCGACGGCCTATACCCGCGACGGTTCGTTCCAGACCGATAGCCAGGGGCAAATGGTGACAGCCAGCGGTTTTTCGATTCAGCCTGCGATTACCATTCCGGCGAATGCCCTTAATGTGACCATCGGGCGTGACGGGGTCATCAGTGTCACCCAGCCCGGCGTGGCTGCGCCGGTGCAGGTGGGCAGCTTGCAACTGGCAACCTTTATCAACCCGTCAGGCTTGATGAGTCAGGGCGAAAATCTGTACCAGGAAACCGCTTCTTCCGGCACGCCGAGCACCAATGTGCCCGGAACAAATGGCAGCGGTTTATTGAACCAAAGCTATGTAGAAACCTCTAATGTAAATGTGGTAGAGGAATTGGTGAACATGATTCAGACGCAGCGTGCCTACGAAATCAATTCCAAGGCGATTACCGTTTCGGATCAGATGTTGCAGAAATTATCGCAGATTTAACCGGCGTGTTTAAGGAGCGAAAATTGAGGAGCAATGGACAAGGATCAATGGGCAGGGTTTTCTGTCTTCTGTCTTCTGTTCTGATAAAACAACTAGCCATTCGACTAAGCTATCAAAAAACGATAGCCAAGTCGCTGGTTATCTGTCTCCTGACTGGTTGCGTCAGCAATCCACCAACCAGTGTGCATCAGCCGATGACCGCCAAGCCGGTCGAGAGAAAAGTGGTCGCTCCGGCGGACGGGGCGATTTTTCATGCCGGAATCAATGAGCGTCCCTTGTTTGAGGATAAACGCGCGCGCAATGTCGGCGACATCCTGATCATCAATATCGCGGAAAAAACCGCCGGCAACAGGAAATCCAGCGGCAGTTCCAGTTATTCGAATAGTGTCGACGCCAATATTCCAACTGTAACTACGAATATACCGAGTAAAGTCAGAATGCCCGGAACGCTTGCCAACATGCTCACAAACCTCTTTTCGTTGAGCGGTTCCGTTGTCGGAGCAACAAGCAACAAGGCGGCGACTGACGGGGCAGGAGCTGCCAGCGAAGACATGACGGGTACGATTGCAGTGACGGTGATCGAGGTGCTGGCGAATGGCAATTTGCTGGTCAGCGGTGAAAAACAGGTGGCCCTGAATCAAAGCGATGAATTTATTCGTTTCTCCGGCGTGGTTAATCCGACTACAATTACCAACCTGAACACCGTACAATCTACCCAGGTCGCCGATGCGCATATCGAGTACAAGAGCGCGGGCGCGATGAGCGAGGTAATCAACGATGCGCAATCCCTGGGATTTTTGGGGCGGTTCTTCCTGTCGGTGTTGCCGTTTTAGTCTCTTACCGGCTGAACGATCTCAAAATACGACAAAAATCCTGAGATTATCAAGCGGTGGCAATGGGTTGAATAATGATGAACCCTATTAGATTTGTAGCCCGGATGCAGCGATAGCGGAATCCGGGGCATCGGCTTCATCCCCGGATTGCACTGCGTTTCATCCGGGCTACTTGTTTGGTTCCGGCTCGTCCGGCTTAGGAGCAAGATGATGAAACAACTTATTTTGATACTGGCGATGTTGCTGCCGTTTACGGCATCGGCGGATCGCATCAAGGATATGGCCAGTATCCAGGGCGTGCGCGATAACCAGTTGATCGGCTACGGTCTGGTGGTCGGTCTGGACGGCAGCGGCGACCAGACCACGCAAACGCCATTTACGGTGCAAAGCATCATCAGCATGCTGTCGCAAATGGGCGTGAATATGCCGCAAGGCACCAGCTTGCAACTCAAGAATGTCGCGGCGGTGATGGTGACGGCCACATTGGCACCGTTTTCCAAGCCCGGACAAACCATCGACGTGACCGCTTCCTCGATCGGTAATGCCAAGAGCCTGCGTGGCGGAATGTTGTTGATGACGCCATTGAAGGGCGCCGACGGCCAGGTATACGCGATGGCGCAGGGCAACGTGCTGGTGGGCGGAGTTGGCGCTTCTTCGGGCGGAGCCTCGGTGCAGGTGAATCACTTGAGTGTCGGACGCGTTCCGGCCGGCGCAACAGTGGAACGGGCCGTGCCGACGCTGCTGGGGCAAGGCGGATTTATCCATCTGGAATTGAGAGCCACGGATTTTACGACTGCCGCGCGGATCGTCGAGGTGATCAACGGGCAGATTGCCCCGGATCTGGCTTCGGCGCTGGATGGCAGGGTCATCCAGGTGCGCGCACCGGCAGGCAATGAGCGCGTCGCATTCATATCCAGAATCGAAAACCTCGAAGTCAATCCGGCGCAGGGGATTGCCAAAGTCATCATCAATGCGCGCACCGGGTCGGTGGTGATGAATCAGGCCGTGGCTCTGGATAATTGCGCCGTGGCGCACGGCAATCTGACCGTGGTCATCAGCACCGACAGTGCGGTGAGTCAGCCGGCTGCGCTTTCCCGAGGCCAGACCGTGCAAACCGACAAAGCAGCTATTGAGATTAAAGCCGATCAAGGCGGCCTGGTGCAGCTACAGAAAGGAGTATCGCTGAGCGAGGTGGTCAAGGCGCTCAATTCGATCGGTGCGACCCCGCAGGATTTGCTGGCGATTCTGCAGGCGATGAAATCATCCGGCGCGTTGCGCGCCGAGTTGGAGATCATTTGATGTCTAACCCGCTGAACACCTCCGCAAAGCTGGCGCTCGATACGCAGAGCCTGGAGCAGTTGCGCGCGCAGGCCAAGCACTCGCCGGATCAGGCGCTCAAGGCGGCGGCACAGCAGTTCGAATCGGTGTTCCTCAACATGATGCTGAAGAGCATGCGCGAGGCCACGCCGCAGGACGGCATGTTCGACAGCGAGCAAACCAAGATGTTCACCGGCATGCTGGACCAGCAGTTGGCGCAAAGCATGTCCAGCCGGGGCGTGGGCTTGGCCGATATCATGGTCCAGCAACTCAGGGGACAGCTGACGGAAGCGGTGGACAGCGGGCAGAGAATTGGCGCTCAATCTTCGATCAGCGCCCTGCCGTCCGCGTATAGCGCAAATGCCCAGCAGGGTTTTGTGGATCGCATGCTGCCGTTTGCCAATCAGGCCAGCCAGGCCAGCGGTGTGCCGCCGCAGCTGATGCTGGGGCAGGCCGCGCTGGAGAGCGGCTGGGGCAACCGCGAGATCCGCATGGCGGACGGCAGCAACAGTTTCAATCTGTTCGGCATCAAGGCAAGCGGCGGCTGGGACGGCGAGATAGCCGAGGTGATGACCACCGAATATAAGGATGGCGTAGCGCATAAACAGATCGAAAAATTCCGTGCCTATTCCTCTTATACTGAGGCATTTCAGGATTATGCCGGCCTGATCAGCAATAATCCGCGCTATGCAGACGTGCTGCGGCAGGGCGGCGATGTGGCTGGAATGGCGCAGGCCATGCAAAAGGCGGGGTATGCAACCGACCCGGACTATGCCGATAAGCTGGCGCGCGTGATGGGAATGGTGAAAATACAGGCTTAGCGGATTGAGCAAAAATAACTTGTGCGAATTGACATAAGCCCGTAGGTTGGCGGTGAACAACGTGAACCCCACACGCCCATGCCGGAACCGTGATCCGGCGGCTTTGCGTTGGGGTTCGCTACGCTCACCGCCAACCTACAGATTGTTCATATTATTTTTGCCCAACCTACGGTAGAACCACTTCCTACTTTGGTTTGTCCCACGGAATATAATCGCTCTAAAGAATAGCCCGGACATGCCGATAACCTGTACGAAGCCGTCGATAGGCGAATGAAGGGAAAAGATCATGGGAAGCAACTTATTTACCTCCGCACTGAGCGCCATGAATGCGGCGCAGGCTGGCATGGCGACCACGCAGCACAATATTGCCAACGCCAGCACGCCCGGATTTACCAGGCAGGAGGTGTTGATCGGATCGCGTGCCGGCCAGCAGACCGGTGCCGGATTTGTCGGGGCGGGAGTTGATGTTGCCGGGGTAATCAGAATCTACGACCAGTACCTGACCAATCAGGTGCGGCTGGAGCAGACGCAGTCCAACTATTTGAGCACCTATCACTCCGCGATGGCGCAGATCGATAACCTGATTGCCGACCCCACTGCCGGGGCTTCGCCGGCCATGCAGGATTTCTTTAACGCCCTGAACGGGGTCGCCAACAACCCGGAATCGATTCCCGCCCGCCAAACTTTACTGGGCACTTCACAGTTTGTCGTGAACCGCTTCCAGGCGATCGATCAGCGGCTGACCGACATCTCCGACGGACTCAACGATCAAATCACCCGAAGCATCGGCACGGTCAATAACTATGCGCAGCAAATCGCTGCACTGAATGGCAATATCAAGCGCGCCATCGCCAACGGGCAGGGGCAGATGCCCAATGATTTGCTCGATCAGCGCGACCAGATCATCAACGAGTTGAACAAGGAAATTAAGGTCAGCGTGCAGTTGCAATATGACGGCTCCGCCAATGTGTATGTCGGCAACGGACAAACGCTGGTGATCGATGAAAAGGCCAAGAATCTGGGGGCAGTCCGCTCGGAAACGGACCCGAGCAAGCTGGATATTGTTTACCGGGATGGAAATAAAACCACGCTCCTGCAACAAAGCGGTTTGCAGGGCGGCAATCTGGGCGCTTATCTCGCCTTTCGCGACCAGAGCCTGGAGCCGGCGCGCAATGCCTTGGGGCGTGTGGCCATGGGGCTGGCGACCAAAATGAACGAACAGAACCAGATGGGTTTGGACTTGAATGGCGCAGCGGGTGGAAAAATTTTCAATGTTGGCGTACCGCGCGTTGAACTTGGAACCAAAAATACCGGTTCTGCGGTTGCCTCTGCAACGATCAGCGATGTCACGCAACTCACCACCAGCGATTACCAGCTGAGGTATGACGGCGATAATTACACGATGGTGCGCTTGTTGGACAATACTTCGACCAATGTTGGTACGACGGCAGCTCCCCCTTCAAACGTGACCATGGACGGGTTCACCTTCAGCCTGTTTGGCGCGGCGGTTAAAGGCGATACCTTTTTGATTCGCCCCACCGCAGACGGTGCGCGGGATATTCGTGTGGCGATGAGCAATCCCGCTAAAATTGCAGCGGCGGCACCGGTACGCTCCAATGCCGATTTGGTCAATACCGGGTCTGGGGCCATTTCAGCGCCGGTCGTGACTTCCGGGCTGCCGCTGGATGCGAATTTGCAGTCGCCGGTTACGCTCACGTTTAATACGCCGACGACGACCTATAGCCTGACGTCGACTACTGTCGCTATTGGGGCAGATATTGCGACAGTTCCCCCTACGTCCAATGTAACGGTTTCCAGTACTGCCAATATGGTGATAGGCGGCTCGGTGACCGGTGGCGGATTTCCTGCGGGGACGACAGTTCTCTCCATTGACCCTGACGGCATTACGTTTGTAGCACAGATGCCTATAGGTGGAACCAATACTGCTGTTCCAAAAACCGGGCAAACTCTGGCGGCAGATTACACCTACACGTCTGGCACTGACATTTCATATAACGGCTGGACAGCACAAATCTCCGGCACACCTGCCGCAGGCGACGTATTCACCGTCGGGGCCAATACCGGCGCTACCGGCGACAACCGCAATGCCTTGCTGCTGTCGGGTATGCAAAACCAGAACCTGATGGCGGACAATACGGCCACGTTTCAGGGGCTCTATGGCCAATTGGTCGGCGAAATCGGTTCCAAAACCCATGAGCTGGCTGTCACCAGCCAGGCGCAGATCAGCATGACGGCGCAAACGATCGCGCAGCAGCAGTCGGTTTCTGGCGTGAATCTGGATGAAGAGGCGGCAAATTTGATGCTCTATCAGCGCGCCTATCAGGCCGCTGCCAAGGCGATGCAGGTCGCCAATACGATGTTTGACGCCTTATTGGCGATTGGAAGGTAACTATCATGCGAGTCAGTTCAAATATGCTGTTCGACAGCAATGTCGCCGCGATGACCCAGCAGCAGGAGCGCCTGATGCGAACCCAGCAACAGGTTTCCACCGGGCGCAAAATTTTGACCGCATCGGACGACCCGGTGGCGGCGGCGCGCGCGCTGGATGTCACCCAATCGGACGCGATGAATACGCAATATGCAACCAATCGCGGTGCGGCGCGCCATACCCTGTCGCTGGCCGAAAGCACGCTGCAAGGCGTCACCTCGTTGCTGCAGGATGTCAAAACCGCGATGGTCAATGCGGGCAATGGCACACTGAACCCCAGCGACCGCCGCACCATGGCGACCGAATTGAGCGGCAGATTGCAGGAATTAGCCGGGCTGGCAAACAGCACCGACGGGATCGGCAACTTTCTGTTTGCCGGGTTCCAGTCCAAGACCACGCCTTTTGTGAGTACCTCCGCCGGTATGGCCTATTTCGGCGATGACGGACAGCGCAACGTCCAGGTCAGCTCCACGCGGCAAATGCCCTCCAGCGGCAACGGCGCGGATATGTTCATGCGCATCAAGGACGGCAATGGTACGTTTGCCACACAGGCCACATCTGGCAATACCGGCACCGGGGTCATCAGTCAGGGGTCGATTGTTAATCAGACAGCGCTGACGGGGCATAGCTATACCATCGCATATACCGGACCAACTGCTGCGGCTGTTGCAGGTAATACAGGCAACGGTGCGATTAGCACACCAACGGTGGTCAATAAGGCTGCGCTGACGGGCAAGGACTATGGCATCACTTTCAGTGGGCCAGCGACGTATGATGTCACCGACCTGACAGTGCCCAGCAATACACAAACTATTACCACGCTGGATTTCAGTGGGGGTGATGGTACGTTTGTGGTCGATGTCGCAGGGGATAACGATACAGTGACCTTGAACGCCAATTACGCCAATGAGGCTGCGCTGGTGGCCAAGATACAGGCTGATCTGGACGCCGGAGCGGGTGGTGCTGGCGCGTATACCGTCACGAGCACGGGTACGGTTGCCGGGGCTAATTTTGCAGTATCAATCGTTAGGGCTGCAGGAGGCGCAGCAGTGACCGTTTCGGCTGCTAATGCTGCTGCCATAGCGGGCGGTATCGCCAACTCCCCAGGAGGTGCAAGCGTATTGGCAGACCAGCCGTATGTCAGCGGTCAAAACATCAGCTTCGACGGCTTGCAGTTCAATATCCAGGATGGCGCTGCTGCATTCATAACTGGCGACACTTTTACTGTGTCGTCTCCCGGATATACGGTGACCGATACCACCACAGCCGCTGTCGTGCTGCCAACGCCCCCAGCCACAGGCCGCGTGGTGCATGTCAGCGGCCAGGCCATCAGCTTCGACGGGATACAAATCGATATCCAGGGCGACCCGGCTGCTGGTGACACCTTCACCGTCTCGCCGAGTACCAACGAAAGCGTTTTCAAGACCCTTACCGATTTGATTGCCGCGCTGAATGCCCCGGTGGTCGGCGCGAGCCTGACCAACAGCCTGAATCGCGGCCTCAACCAATTGGACAACGCGCTGAATAACGTGCTGACCACGCGCTCTTCGCTGGGCTTGCGCCTCAACGAGATCGACGCATTGCAGACGGCGGGGGAGGATTTGGGTTTGCAGTTCAAGCAGACCTTGTCCGAGTTGCAGGATGTCGATTACAACCAGGCGATCAGCGATCTGGTACGCCAGCAGACCAATTTGCAGGCGGCACAACAGACCTTCTCCAAGGTTGCCGGTCTGTCATTGTTCGATTACATCTGATTATTGCCGAATCGTAACTACTCAGCTTGAAGCATAATGCTCACAGAGCAGTCATAACGCCAGTCCCTTCCCCCTGGAAGGGGGAAGGTTAGGATGGGGGGTTGGAGGGTGCAATCATCCGTGCTTATCCGGTTGGCTCCCAAAATAGCTAAACGTACCCAATGCTGTATGGGTTTTGTAGGGCGGATGAGCACGCAATCATCCACGACATCCGCTTTCCCGCCCTTCTACCCCCATCCCAGCCTTCACCCTGCAAGGGGGAAGGAGAAAAGCGGCAGCACCTGAGTAGTTACGCCGAATCGCAGGTAGAAAATCGTCAGCGCGGCAGTTTCACCAGGTTAAGCATCGTACCCAACCCTTCATGAATGAGCCTGTCCAGCAGCGTGCTGAAATGGGGTATGGAAAGCGCCAATACGAGAAAACCAATTGCCAATGTGATGGGGAAGCCGATGGCGAACAGGTTGAGTTGTGGCGCGGCGCGGGTGAGTATTCCCAGCGCGATATTGGTGGTCAGCAATGCGGCCAGCAGCGGCAATGCAATTTGCAAACCGTAGGCGAAGATGATCCCACCCCAGATGGCCACATCGTAAAATCCCTTGGCTGGCAACATGCCGCCGATGGGTAAGGTGTGGAAACTTTCCGCCAACGCGGACAGCATGTACAAATGGCCATCCATGGCCAGAAAAGCCAGTGCTGCGATCATTCCGAGCCAGCGGGCAGCGACCGGGGTATAGGACGAGTTCAGCGGATCATAAAAACTGGCGAACCCCAACCCCATCTGCAATCCGGCCAATTCGCCCGCCATTTCAACGGCGGTAAAAATCAGGCGCAGGGTGAATCCCATCGCCACGCCGATGATGATCTGCTGCACCATGATCAACATTCCTTGCGCGGAGCCGATAGCGACCGGCGGCATTTCGCCGATGGTTGGGGCAATGATGATGGCAAGCAGTACCGACAAGCCGACTTTGACGCGCGCCGGTACCTGTTTGTTGCCGAGCACCGGAGAGCTGGAAATCATCGCCAGGATACGCGTCAGCGGAAAAAGCAGTGCTGCGAGCCAGGTGTCGAGCTGCGCGCTGGTGAAGCTGATCATCGGGTATCGGAGGACAGATGACAGATGACAGATGACAGAGGTGTTGTCGCGGCTGCGCCGCGTCCTTGATATAGCGTGCCGCGAAGCGGCACACAACAATCTGTCCTCTGCCCCCTGTTCTCTGTCATCTGATCACCCGATCATCCAGGGGATGTTGCCGAACAGCCTTTGGATGTAATCGACCATGGTGTTTACCATCCACGGGCCGGTTAAAATCAGTGCCAGAAAAATCCCCAGTAGTTTTGGAATGAAGGACAGGGTCATTTCATTGATCTGGGTGGCAGCCTGAAAAATGCTGACCACCAGGCCAATGACCAGCGCGCTGAGCAGCAACGGGGCGGCCAGCATCAGCGTCATTTCGATGGCTTGTTGTCCGATGGTGATGACGGTCTCGGGAGTCATGGCCGATAGCCCAATAAATTGAATGGATCAGGTATAAAAACTTTTCGCCAGCGAGCCGATCACCAAATTCCAGCCGTCGGCCAACACGAACAGCATGATCTTGAAGGGTAGCGAAATGATGGCTGGCGATACCATCATCATACCCATCGACATCAACACGCTGGCGACCACCATGTCGATAATGAGGAACGGGATAAAGATCACGAAGCCGATCTGGAAGGCTGTTTTCAATTCGCTGGTCACATAAGCCGGCACCAGAATGCGTAGCGGTATCTGCTCGGCATTTTGCAGCGGCTCACTGTCGGAGATTCTGACGAACAGCGCGAGATCGGACTCGCGGGTTTGGCGCAGCATGAAGGTTTTCAGCGGTTCGCTGCCTTTCTCCATGGCCTGCTGGAAATTGAGTTTGTTTTCGCTGAAGGGCAGATAGGCATCGGTATAAATTTTGTCGAGCACCGGCGACATCACGAAGAACGTGAGAAATAACGCCAGACCAATCAGCACCTGATTGGGCGGCGAAGAGGGCGTGCCGAGCGCGGAGCGCAGCAGGCTTAACACGATGATGATGCGCGTGAAGCCGGTCATCATCAGCAGAATGGCCGGCAGAAAACTCAGTGAGGTGAGCAGCAGCAGCGTTTGCAGGCTCAGGCTGTAGGTTTGGCCGCCGCCCGGGGCAGGTGTGCTGGTCAATGCGGGCAACCCAATTTCCGCATAAGCAGTCGGACTTATCAGAAGACCGAGGATAGAAAACAGAAAAGACATAGCCAGCCATTTGGTTGCCATCTTTTGGCCGTAGGGGCGCTTCTTTGGAAGACAGAAAGATAAACCGGCCATGAATCTCATTTTGCAGATAAGGCTGTGCTTATCCGCCCCACGGGTTTTCTTTTGTAGGCAGGTCATTTGTTTCCCGTACCCTGTTTGCGATGGCTGAGCACCGAGGACAGCAGGCTGGCAAATTTATTTTCAGAAGGCTGATGGCCAGAATCCTGGGTTTCTGTTTGCCCTCTGTTTTCTGTCTTCCGGAGCGTATGCAAGGTGCGAATTTGTCCCGGGCCCACTCCAACCACCAGCCAGGTGTCTTCTATCTCGACCAACACGATGCGCTCGCGTTGCCCTATCGATACGCCGCCCAATACCTTGAGCTGATGTCCCGCGCCCTGTTGCGCTACATTCATGCGCTTGAGCAGCCAGGCCACCAGCACGATAGCGGCCAGCACCAGAAGCAGGCTGAAAATGATTTGCAGGACGCCGCCGGAACTGACGGCGGGTGGCGGTGGGATGTAGGTGGGGCGTGCTACCTCGGCGGCGCGGGCAACAGAGGGCAGAAGACAGAGGGCAGTGGACAGAAGCGTTGTCGCGGCTGCACCGCGCCATTTATGTACACGTCCCGCTTCGCGGCACACAAAACCTTTGTCCTCTGTCATCTGATGCCTGTTATCTGTTCAAGCGCCGCAACCGTTCGGACGGTGTGATGATGTCCGTCAGGCGTATACCGAGTTTGTCGTTCACCACCACGACTTCGCCCTGTGCGATCAGGAAGCCGTTGATCATGACGTCCAATGGTTCGCCGGCCATGCCGGACAGCTCGACGACCGAGCCCTGTGCCAGTTGCAGCAAATTCTTGATCGGCATTTTGGTGCGCCCCAGTTCAACGGTCAGCTGTACCGGGATGTCCAGGATCATATCGAGGTCATTGGTGGCGGTCGCAGTGCCGCCCACCCCGAATTGCTCCAGTACATGCGGTTTGGCGGGTGTCGGAGGCGGGGTGGCGGCGGTTGTCTGCTCGGCCATCGCCGCACCCCAGTCGTCGGCAGCCGGGGTCTGCTCGGCCATCGCCGCACCCCAGTCGTCGGCGGTGATGGCTTCTTCGTTGGGTGCAGTTTCGTCAGGCATTTCCTTCTCCTTCGTTGGTCGAGAGCATTCTTTCAACCTTCAATGCGTATTGGTTGTTGAAAGCGCCATATTTGCATTCCATCACCGGTATGCCATCTACCGAAGCGATGATGCTTTCTCCGACTTCCAGCGGGATGATATCGCCGCTACGTATTTTTAATACTTGTTCAAACGTCATCTCGGCTTGGCCGAGCATGGCAACCAGTTCGATGTTGGCGGATTGCACTTGCTTGGAAAGCAGTTGCAGCCAACGTTTATCGATGGCCAGATGTTCGCCTTGCATGGTGCTATAGAGCAAATCTTTGACGGGTTCGAGCATGGAATAGGGCATGCAAACGTGGAACGCGCCGCCATTGCCGCCCAGTTCGATGTCGAAGGTGGTCACGATAACCACTTCGTTGGGTGTGGCGATGTTGGCGAACTGGGGGTTCATTTCCGAACGTACAAACTCGAATTCCAGCGGGTGGACGGCTTCCCAGGATTTACCGTAGGCCTCAAATGCCACCCCCAGCAGTTTTTGAATGATGCGCTGCTCGGTTTGGGTGAACTCGCGCCCTTCCACGCGGGTATGGAAACGCCCGTCACCGCCGAACATGTTGTCCACCACCAGAAAGACCAGATTTGGGTCGAAGACGAACAAGCCGTTGCCGCGCAGCGGCTTGGCCTGGATCAGATTCAGGTTGGTCGGCACATGCAGGTTGCGGATGAACTCGCCAAATTTCAATACCCGCACCGGCCCGACTGAAATCTCCGGGGTGCGGCGAATGAAATTGAACAGCCCGATGCGAAACAAGCGCGCAAAACGCTCGTTGATGATTTCCATGGTGGGCATACGCCCACGCACGATGCGTTCCTGTGATGCCAGATTGTATGAGCGAACCTCACCAGGAGCGACTTCCTGATGATCGGTATCATCATCCGCTTCGCCGGTCACTCCCTTGAGCAGGGAATCAACCTCGTCTTGTGAGAGAAATTCGCTCATTTTTTGCTACTGGATAATGAATGAAGTAAACAGCACGTCGGTTAGGCCGCTTTTGCCGGCAATGGTATCAATTGGCGCAGCACCCTGTTCGGAGCTGATGGCCGGAGCGATTTTGCGCAAACCCAGCACATATTCCACTTGCGCCTTGATTTGCCCGGCAAGCTGTTCTTTACCATCAAAAGTGGCAAGCTCGGAAGGGCGTTTGCTTTGTAGCAGCATGTTCACGCGGTGCAGTATTTCCGGTTTGCTGGCCTTGATTTTTTCTTCCAGTTCCGGTTTTGTTATCTTGAGCGAAATCGCAATTTGCAAATAGCGTTCATCCTCTTCGCGCATCAGGTTGGCGGTAAATTGACCCAGATCAACGAATTTGGGCGGTACTTCCGGGTGCGCTGCTTCTGCGGGGGCAGCGCCACCACGTTTTGGCGCAGGCGGCGGGCTCAGCAACAGGAACGCCGCCGCGCCGCCGCCTATCAGCAGCGCCACGGCTACGATGAGCAGAATGAGCTTTTTTTTGCTTTTTTTGGGTGGCGCGCCCACATCTTCTTCTTCGGTGGCCGGTGTTGCGGGTTTTGCGGCTTTTGCCATATTATTATCCCTTGTTGACGGTCGGAAAATACGGCGCTAATGATAACCCGTTTAGCGCTAAAATTCCCCGTTGACTTAAGCCATTGTTAGTGTTCAGGCAAAAGTGTCCACCATTCCGTTATGGCGGTGTGCCGGTGCAGCTGCCTGCAGTACCCCGGCTTGTTCTGACATCGTGCTGGAAACTTCGGGCTGCGCCGCCGTGCCGGAACCCCGGTTCATGAACCCATCCGAACTGCGGTCGCGCGGGGATTGGTCGCTGACGGTAGTATTCCCCAACATGATGCCGTTATCGGCCAATATTTCGCGAAGTTTAGGCAGGGCATTTTCCACCGCCTCGCGTACTGCGGCATGCGGCGAGGCGAACAGGGCGGTCGCCTCACCACCGGAGATTTTCAGCACCACATCCAGGGGGCCCAAGTTTGGCGGATTCAAGTGCAGTTGGGCAATTTGATTCTGCTGTGTGCTTATCCAGCTGATTTTTTGCGAGAACTCACCCGCCCAACCCTGATGGCCCACCGGGGTGGTAATGGTGGGTGCGACGGGTGCGACGGGTGCGACGGGTGCGACATTATTCGCTAATGTGCCCGGCATGGTGGCGTAGCCAGGCGGCGAAACAAGCGCTTGAGTGCCGCTTTGGGCAGGCTGGGTCTGGCTGGATGCCAACCCCGCGCGATTAAACGCTGCCGACGACAAATTGTCGATGGCCGGGTTCTTCATGGTTTGATCACCCGCCAATGCGGCGGCCAAGCTACTGCGACCGCTTTCCGGGGAAGCGCCGCGTGTGGCCTGCGAGTCATCTGTTTTATCGAGAGCGTTAATGGCAAAAGCACCGGCTGTTTGCTGAAGAGCAATTTTCTGCCCTTTGTCTTCCGGTACAGCGAGTTGCTGCAATATCGCGGCGACTATTCCTGTCGGATCGTCTGGCTTGGCGATCGCCGCCAAGCCCTGCGCGTCTGGCAGCGGCAGACTCGTGTTGCCGTCTGTTGCCTCGTCATCTACAGGTATGGTGGACAGGGGCGCGGCTTCCAGGGCGGACAAGTCGGCCGCGCCGATTTGTTGCGCCAGTAAAAAGGCAAAAGGATCGGCAGATTGGGTGTCTGTTGCCAGGCTATCTGCCGGAGTGCTCCCTGGCAACGCACTGGCGGCGCTAGGGGAGGATTGGGGCTTGTGGTTGCTGATGGGCAGGCTGGTCATGGTTTTTTCCTGTGTCTAGTGAATGGGGAGTGGGTGAGTTCCGACTTCCTGTTTACTTGTGCTGCTCTTCGAGGTTGTTCATCTTGTATGCGGCCACTCTGCTGGTATGTTCATCCAGGATTTTTTGTTCGGATTTTTCGGCAATCTTTTTTTGTTCTTCGATATGGCGCTGTTGCAGTATGTCGAACGATTTAAGTTTGCGCCGCGCTGCGTCAAATGCGTTGCGCCCGGCCTGGGTTGATGTCTTGCTTTGCTCGACCTGTTTGAGCTGCTGACCGATCGCCTCATCGAGTTTATTGATGAACTGTTGAAAATTGCGCAAGTCAGCCGGACTCATTCCGTTCCGTGCTGCTTCCTGCAAACGGGCCTGATAGTCCTTGCGGTATTCCAGCAGGGTATCGAGACTTTGCTGTGCGCCCTGTTGCTGCCTGTTCAATTGGCCGAGCCTGCCCGTCGCCGAATCGCTCTGGTGTTGCGCCAGTTTCATCAGGGTCTGCAGGGAGAATGGTTTGGTCATGATCAGCTCGTTAATGCACCGGTTCAAATAACGCAGCCAGTTGGGCAATGCTCGCCGCATAAGGTTCGCACTGGAACATATCCTGTTTCAAAAAATGTTCCATGCGCGGATAAAGCGCAATCGCTTCATCCAGCAAAGGGTCGCTGCCCCTGACATAAGCGCCGACGCTGATCAAGTCGCGGTTGCGCTGATAATGCGCATACATCTGCTTGAAACGCTGCACGTTGGACTGGTGTTCCGGTGATGCCAGACGCGACATCACGCGGCTGATCGAGGCCTCGATATCGATTGCCGGATAATGACCCTGTTCCACCAGGCGTCGCGACAGCACGATATGTCCGTCGAGGATGGCGCGCGCGCTGTCGGCAATCGGATCCTGCTGGTCGTCGCCTTCGGTCAGCACGGTGTAGAAGGCGGTGATCGAGCCGCCGCCTTCCATGCCGTTACCGGCGCGTTCCACCAGTTGCGGCAGCTTGGCGAAAACGGAAGGCGGATAACCCTTGGTGGCAGGCGGTTCGCCGACCGCCAGCGCGATTTCGCGCTGCGCCATGGCGAAACGGGTCAGCGAATCCATGATCAGCAAAACATTTTTGCCCCGGTCGCGAAAATATTCGGCGATGGTGGTGGCATAAGCCGCGCCCTGCAGGCGCATCAGTGGCGAAGTGTCGGCCGGTGTGGCGACCACCACCGCGCGCGCCATGCCCTGCTTGCCGAGAATGTCGTTGATGAATTCCTTGACTTCGCGACCGCGCTCGCCGATCAATCCGACCACCGTGATGTCCGCGCTGGTATAGCGCGCCATCATGCCGAGCAGCACACTCTTGCCGACGCCGCTGCCGGCAAACAAGCCCATGCGCTGACCGCGCCCCACGGTCAGCATGCTGTTGATGGCGCGCACGCCGACATCCAAGGGGGTATCGATCGAAGCGCGTTCCAACGGGTTGATCGGGCGGCTTTGCAGCGGTGCAGATTCGGTGTCCAATAACGGCCCCAGTTGATCGAGTGGTTTGCCGGCGCCATCCAGTACGCGCCCCAGCAACATATTGCCGACCGGCAGATGTTTGACCCGGTCGGCAATGCGGCGTGCCGACTTGCGTTTACCGCCCAGCGTCAGTACATGCGCCGGTTCAACCGACATCACGCGCGCCCCCGGCACCAACCCATGTACATCATTTTCCGGCATCAGGAATAATCTTTCTCCGGCAAAGCCGACCACTTCCGCCTCGATCACATGGTCTGGCAGGTGGATCGCGCAGGTGCTGCCGACCGCCATTTTCAAGCCGACGGCTTCCATGACCATGCCGGTCACCTTGGTCAGGCGACCGCTTGACGGCATGGGATCGCACTCCGCCACATATTCGCGGCCTTCATCGAGGAAGTCGCGCCATTTGGCGCTATGGGAGGTCATGACAGCCATGATTTATCCTGCCCTATCGATTCGACAACACGCTTCCAGCGCGCTTCTGTGGTGGCATCCACCTGAGTGTGTGCGGTTTCCACGCGGCATCCGCCGCGCTTGATCTGCGCATCGGTAAACATCTTCCATCCGGCGTGCGATAACTGTTCACCCATTTGCCCGCGCACCAATTCGGCATCATCCGGATGCAGGAACAAGTGGGCATTCTGATTGAAATGCGGCAGATCGCTGATTGCCTCGCCGATGATTTTCAGAATAATTTCCGGTTTGGCCTGGAGGATTTCGCCGGTCATCTTGCGGGCAATTTCCAGCGACAAGTCGAGCAGTGATTGTGCCAGTTGCTCATCCATAAGATTGAGCGCGTCCTGCAGGTTTTGCAGCAGCATGTGAATTTGCGCCGCCTCGGTGCGCGCTTGCTGGATGCCGGCGGCATAACCTGCATTGTGGCCTTGCGCGTGCCCTTCGTCGTGCGCTTGCTGGCGGATGTTTTCCAGCTCCGCGACGGTGGCGAGCGCGTTGTTCTGGTGCTTGCCGAGGGGGTGCGGGTCGAATGAGGCCAACTCCCAGCGTTCAAATGCCGTCAGTTGTTCTTTGGTGATGATCACACTAGACATAAGCGTCTTCCTCGCCCTTGCTGCCTAAAGCAATCTGGCCTTCGTCGGCCAGACGCCGCACAATTTTGAGGATTTCCTTTTGATTGGCTTCGACTTCGCTGAGTTTTACCGGGCCTTTGGCCTCCAGGTCTTCGCGCATCATTTCGGAAGCGCGTTTGGACATATTCTTGAAAATCTTCTCACGTAATTCTTCACTGGTTCCTTTAAGCGCGACAATCAGCGACTCAGACTGGACTTCGCGCAGCACGAGCTGGATACCGCGATCATCGATATCCAGCAAGTTATCGAAGACGAACATTTTATCTTCAATTTTTTGTGCCAGTTCGGGATCGTAACTGCGCACGTTTTCCATCATTTCCGCTTCCAGTGTACCGCCCATGAAATTGAGAATTTCTGCGGCAGTGCCTACCCCGCCTTGCAGATTCTTTTTTCCTGAGCCGCCGCCGGCCATGAGCTTGCCTAACACGTCATTGAGTTCGCGCAACGCAACCGGCTGCACCCCGTCCAGCGTGGAGATGCGCAGCAGCACATCATTGCGGGTGCGCTCGGTAAGCATTTTCAGAATATCGGCCGCCTGATCCGGCTCCAGGTGAACCAGAATGGTCGCGATAATTTGCGGGTGCTCGTTGCCGATCATTTCGGCCACCGCGCCCGGATCCATCCATTTCAGGCTCTCGATACCGCTGGTGTCGCTGTTGTGCATGATGCGATCCAGCAAACCTTTGGCCTTGTCGTCTCCCAGTGCCTTGGTGAGCATGCCGCGGATGTAATCGTTTGAATCCATCCCGATGGTGGTCTTGCCGGATGCGGAAACGATAAAATCGCGGAATACTTCCGCAATCTCTTCGCGGTTGAGGTTTTTCAGTTTCATCATCGCGGTGCTGATCTTTTGCACCTCCTTGGGTTCAAGGTATTTCAGCACGGCGGCGGCATCGTTTTCGCCGAGCGTCATCAGGAAGATCGCGCTTTTTTCAATCCCATTACTCATTGCCGCTAACCCATTCTTTGATCACGCTGGCGACGATCATCGGCTCCTGCTGGGCAATTTGCCGGGCTGTTTGCAGGCTTTGTTCGTAGGACGGGTTGGAGGGCGTGTAGGTCGCTTCGGGAATGGTCTCGCTTGCCTGGGCGGCAGTAAAACCGCCCGTGTTGCTTTTCAGGGTGAGTAAAGTATCCACCGCCGGCTTGATAATGCGAAATATCACGAATAGCATGATCGCGGCAATCAGCGCGTATTTGAGCAATTCTTTCGCCAGCTCGATGGTGTCTGGACGTTTCCAGAGCGGCATTTCCTCAATGGTTTCCTTGCTTTCGGCAAAGGATGCAACCTGCACATTCAGGCTGTCGCCACGAGTCTGATCGAAACCCATCGCATCCCTGACCAGATTGTCGATCTGTTCTTTTTCCTCATCGGTTAAAGATTTGGTGCTGGTTTTACCTTTTGCGTCGGTCACCTTGCGATTGCCATTTACCACCACCGCAACCGACAGGCGTTTGATGGAACCGACCGGCAACACGGTGTGGCGTATGGTGCGGTCCACTTCGTAATTCACGGTAGATTCTTTTTGCAGGTTGGAGACGTTTCTGCTGTTCGCGGTTGCCTCTCCTCCCGGTGCGCCTGCGTCGGCAACGATCGGCGCGGTAGCCGGAACCGGAGGCTGGTTGGTCAGCGCGCCGGGGATGCCGCCCGCGTTAAGTCCGGAGCCATTCATCGCTTCCGAGCTTTGCTTGCTGCGTATCGTGCTTTCATTGGGGGGTTGATTCGGTTTGTAGCTTTCGGACGTTTGCTCGGTGCGCGAAAAATCAATAGCGGCGGATACTTGCGCGCGCAGATTGTTTGCGCCGAGCATCGGAGCCAGTAAAGCCTCAATGCGCCTGATATAACTTTGCTCGACTTGATGCACATATTTGAGCTGGTTCGCATCCAACCCTTCGTTGGTGTTGCCGTCATGGCTGGCGCTCAACAGCGTGCCGTTCTGGTCCACTACGGTCACATTCTTGGCGGACATTTCCGGTACGCTGCTCGAAATCAGGTGAATAATCGCGCTGACCTGCGCGGAATCGAGCAACCGCCCGCCTTGCATGGAAAGCACTACGGATGCGCTGGGTTTTTGTTGTTCCTTGACGAATACGCTGGGTTTGGGAATGGCCAGGTGAACGCGCGCGGCGGCTACCGCCCCGATGCTCTCTACCGAGCGGGCCAGTTCACCCTCCAGCGCGCGCTGGTAATTGACCTGCTCGGCGAATTGGGTAATGCCGAACTTCTGGTTTTCCATCAATTCAAACCCGACGTTCCCGCCCTTGGGCAGACCCTGCGAAGCCAGTTTCAGGCGGGCTTCATGTACCTGATTGGAAGCCACCAGCAAGGCTCCGCCGCCCTCGGCAAACTTGTAGGGGATATTCATTTGCTGCAACGACTCGATGATGGCCCCGCCATCGCGATCGGATAAATTGCTGTACAACACGCGGTAGTCGGGTGTCTGTCCCCATATCCACGCGCCGGCGATGAGCGCAAACAATGCCACAACGCCAACGACCACCCCCATTTTTTGCTGGAGGGTGAGTTGATCCAATATATTGTTCGACTTATTTTTTTGTTCGGCCATAATGATTTGGAGCCATACCTTAAAGCCACTTGTACACTTGGCATATTACCAGCGGCAGAGGGGTCGTTGAAAACCTGAATAAAAGGAAAAATCCATGCCTGTTTTCATTATAAAGATGGTGGCCTGTCGGGTATTGTGCATTGACCTAAAAAAGGAGGCGCGGGATGAATACCTCGGCAGTAGATAGTCTGTTGGCGCAAATGCGCACCATGAAAGCGGCAGCCGGGCTGCGCGAACCGGCCCAGGTGACGCCAACCGGTAAATTGGATTTTGCGGAGATGCTCAAGTCGTCATTGGACGGGGTGGCACAGGCGCAGGCCAAGTCGGAGTCCCTGCAAAAAGCCTTTGTGCTGGGCGATAACAGCGTTAGTTTGAGCGACACCATGATCTCGATGCAAAAAGCCAGCATCAATTTTCAAGCCACCGTTCAGGTGCGCAACAAGGTCGTGCAGGCTTACAACGACATCATGAACATGCAGGTTTGATTCCAGGCGTTTTTCAAGTCTGAACGCGTGTATTGGCTGTGCGTCCCGCATTAGCCAGATTCTGTTTATCCTAGAAAACTCAGTTCAAGCCACGGCTTGACTGGAACGCGGGCTTCCAGCCCGCAGGCGGACAGGATGTCCGCGCTCCCAGTATCCATTCTTGAACTCGCCCAAAAGGTGAATCGCATCAATAGCGATAAAGTTAATCATCACGTGGGTTTCAACTGAAATAGAAGCGTTCAACTGAGGTTTTTAGGTTTATTCCACTTTTCAATCAACAGTGAAATACCGCAGGGGCGCGATGAATCGCGCCCCTACAGCAATAAAAAAACGGGCATCCGAAGATGCCCGTTAATTTTTTGTCTTTGAGAAGAGTTATGAATCTAACCCAGCTCGCGGATCGACAGCTTTTTTAGAAATTGAACGCACCCCACAGCCATGTCTTTTTGGTGTCGACATAACCTGCTGTTCTAGCTGCTGCATCGCCAGCAGAGTAATCAGAATATTTAAATCCGACGGTGTAGTTCTTGTCGTAATTGTAGGTTGCCACCAGGCCCCATTCATTCCCAAGATCATTGATATTGCCGGCACCAGCGATAGCTACGTCCGTACGGTAGTCGTGATAGACCGCGCCAAGGTTGATGCCAGCCAGCTTGGTGTTTGCCGATACATAAGTATCCTTCAAGCCTTGATTGGGCGTAGCCAGGAACATGTCGGCCCAACCGTTAAAGGCATGCAGTGTGGCCAGCGGGGTTTTGAATTGCGTGTTAGCGGCGCCTGTATCGGAGCCCAGCACTTCATAACCCAGCTTGAATACCGCCATATTGGTGATGTCCACGCCGCCTTCCAGCAAGGTGTAGTTGGTTGTATAGTTGGTCGCGTTACCGTGAGCGCTGCGCTGTTCCGCATATTCCGCTGTGTACAGCAGCTTGTTGCCGCCCATCGGCGCTTTCCCGTTCAAGCGGAGACCGTAGGTGTCCGACGAATTGGCTGTGAATGCGGTAGTAGTGGCATAGTCCAGCAAATAGGCATAACCGACTATTTCGGCAAAGCTGAAGCCTTTGTAGTTTGCATTCAGGATGGTGGATTGCATTTTGTGATTGCCTGCAGCCGCACCGGTAGTGGCTGCCGAATTGTCACTGAAAATACGGTTAGCATTGGTGATGTAGCCAGCGGTGATTGTAGTGTCAGGCAGTGACTTATTGACCAGCGTCAAAGCGTCAAAGGTTTGCTCATTCTGACGCCAGCCCACGTTACCGACAAAGCGGGCATTGTCCAGAATAATGCGCTGGCGACCCCACTTCACTGTGGTGTTGGCCACGCCGCTGTAGCTCAGGTAGGCTTGGTTGATTTCAGTGGCTTCCGGGTCTGCCACGACGCTATGAGTACCCAGACCAGGATTGCCCGCTGCCGTACTGTTATATTTCTTATTGCCCAAGGCGGTTGTTGACTCTGCTTCAACCATCGCGCCGAAGCCGTTGAAAGTAGCCGTCGTATAGCCCAGACGCAGACGCGCCGTCATTGCATCCGCATTTTGTAATGCGTTATTCTGATTGACGCCTTCATAACGAAGTTGCAGATTGGCCGAAGCCTTGCCGCCGGTCAGCGCGTCGGTCAGCGTATCTGCTGCCCAAACACTGGGTGTGATCAAAAGTGCTGCGATCGCAGCGATGCTTGTTGCAGGGTATTTCTTGAGTAACATGGTGTATTCTCCAGAAGGTTAAAAAACAAGGTTAAAAGATAATTGTGCTGCCACTTGCTGTCATGCTTGAAAAAGTACTGGGCGGATTATCCGGCCAAGAAGGAAGCGGATGCAACGAAAACCTCGCCGTGTTGTTTTTTTGCAACAAATCGATTGCGCAGACTAAATCTGCGTAAAAGTTTGATTTTAGACTATAAATTTTCCGACCCGATAACAATGATGCTCGCCGAACGCCTCTCGCTCTACATCCAGCTCACCCGATTGCACCGCCCCATCGGCATTTTGCTGCTGCTATGGCCGACGCTATGGGGCGTGTGGATTGCGGGCGACGGGCATCCGGCCTGGCATATCGTGCTGATTTTCGCGCTCGGCACGGCGCTGATGCGCTCCGCCGGATGCGCCATCAACGACTATGCCGACCGCCACATCGACAAACACGTCGAACGCACCAAAGAGCGTCCGCTCACCAGTGGCAAGGTCAGCGAGCGTGAAACGGTGTGGCTGGCTGCCGGGCTGGCGTTTGCCGCTTTTCTGCTGATCCTTCCGCTCAACCCGCTGACCTGGCTGCTATCCTTTCCCGCCCTGTTCTTTGCCGCCAGCTACCCGTTCACCAAACGCTTCCTCGCCATCCCGCAAGCCTATCTCGGTATCGCCTTCGGCTTCGGCATCCCGATGGCATTTGCCGCGCAGCTCGGCGACGTGCCGCCGGTGGCGTGGCTGCTGCTGCTCGCCAACGTGTTCTGGGCGGTCGCCTACGATACCGAATACGCGATGGTGGATCGCGACGACGACATCCACCTCGGCATCCATTCTTCGGCGTTATTCTTCGGCAAATACGACGTGGCGGCGGTGATGGGTTGCTATGCCATTACCCTGGCATTGCTGGCGGTGACAGGGCAAATAGTTGGGCTGGGCTGGATCTACGATGCCGGGCTGCTGGTTGCGGCAGGTGTCGCGCTGTATCACTACACCCTCATCAAGGACAGAAGCCGTGAAGAGTGCTTCAAGGCGTTCCTGCATAACAACTGGTTCGGCGCGGCGGTGTTCGCGGGTATCGCGCTGGATTATCTGGCGCGCAGCCGGTAGCGCATTATTTTTCCGGGCGGCTGCGCGGCAGTCACACATTCTGTTTGTGAAATCCTGCGGCTAGAAATTTCCACTACACTCACGCCATGGCGAATATCCATCAACCTTACCGCGAAAACCCGCTGCTCAAGCGGAGCTACAACCTGATCGCGCCGCTCTACGATTTTGTCATAGAGCGCCCCTTGCTGAAGGCGCGCGCCCGGTCATTGCGCGACCTGCCGGCGGAGATGCCGGGGCGTGTGCTGGTGAGCGGTGTCGGCACGGGACTGGACTTGCCGCTGTTGCCGGCGATGCACCGTTATGTCGCGCTTGATTTCAGCGCCGCGATGCTGTCCCGTGCCCGGCCGCGCGGCGCGAACTTACAAATAGAATGGGTGCTGGGCGACAGCATGGCGTTGCCGTTCGCCGACGCGAAATTTGATCATGTCATATTGCATCTCATCCTTGCCGTCGTGCCGCAACCGGAAAAATGCCTGAGCGAGGCGGCGCGTGTGCTCAAGCCCGGCGGCACGATTCTCATTTTTGATAAATTCCTCCGCCCGCAGCAGCATGCGTGGCTGCGCCGCGCGCTCAACCCGCTGACGCGCCGCCTTGCCACCAGGATGGATGTCGTGTTCGAGGAAGTGCTGCGCCAAGTGCCGCGACTGCAAGCAGTCAGCGATACGCCGCTGCTCGCCGGAGGCTGGTTTCGCGGCATCGTGTTGCGGAAGATTTAATCCCGGATAATTCGTTAGGCCAAGAATCCCCGTAGGAGCGTGCCCTGTACGCGAGTGGAAAAAACAATCGCACACAGGGCGCGCTCCTGCAATCGATGAGCGGGCTAATGGGTTATTTGGGTTAATCTCTTCGGATCTAATTTCCCGCCGCTTGCGGCGTAGCGGTTTTGCAGGTTGGTGCCGAAGCCGAAGCCCAACGCATGCGATCGGATGATGTTGGGCTTCACTGCGTTCAGCACCAACCTGTGCCAATAGCTGGAAGGGAACATGCCGGGTTATCTGCGCACCCACCCGATCGCGCAGCGCAAAACATTTGGAAGCTATTTTTTCTACGCCACCGCCCAAGAGTCTGGAATGGGCGCGGATAGAATCGCTATTTGTTGCGCTGGGCTGCATCGTGATTGAAGGCAATGGCTCGCGGGTGCGATTCGAACTGGGCGGCGTGGTTGGCACATTTCATCGCCCGCACCCGGCGAAAGAAGCCAAGCCGTATCAAGTGAAAGATGCCAAGTTATTTTTAACCGAAGCTGGGATGAAACCATGAATACGATGACTTGCAAGGGCTATGCGGCTCGCATTGAATACAGCGATGAAGATACCTGCTTCATCGGGCATATTGCGGGGATTACCGATGTGATTGGCTTTCATGCCAACAATATGCCGGAGCTGCGCGCGGCGTTTGAAGAGGCGGCGGAAGACTATCTCCTGAATCCGTGTGCAAACACCATAAATCATCCACAACCTATTGAATTGATGTTATAATTTGCCATTATTATTCATCACCCAATTCGATCATGCCGCAATTTGAAATGAAGGAATCCCGCCGCCAACTGACCTCCTACGCCGGGTTGTCGTTGATCGGGCAGTGCTTTGAAGTGGCTGGTGTCGCGCCTT
>Ga0209212_1002557_pt1 | contig 25549 bp, 27 predicted proteins | sample RifGroC2_FD_183996 | JGI IMG/M metagenome (GOLD analysis project Ga0209212, IMG submission 183996) | Groundwater microbial communities from Rifle, Colorado, USA - Groundwater C2 (SPAdes) (version 2) | ecosystem: Environmental > Aquatic > Deep subsurface > Groundwater | place: Rifle, Colorado... | reverse complement strand
TCCGGCTGAAGTCACTTCGTTTGCAACTGTTCTTCTTTTTATTAATCTGGAGACTTTTAGGTATTTGTCTAATCGCATAGTGTATTTTTACATTGCTAATTCACTTTAATTTACAACAAAGAAAATGTAATTTAAACCCTTGAAGATAATTTTGTTGCATATTTTAAGGTATTTTTTTTATTTCTAAAAGGAGTTTCACCCCTTTACCCGAGTTTCTTTCTTTTAGTCGTAAAAGAAAGAAACCAAAGAAAAACTCGCCCATAACTTCGGTTTCTATATTTCTACCCTGCTCATGATTAAAGCTTTCAGATGTCTAAGCTCGCAAACTCGCCTGCTTTGGCAGGCTCAAACAAGTGCTCGCATGTGTTTATACGCAGGGTGAAATATTATGAAACCTTCGCAAAGGGCATAATAAAAATGAAAGTACCTTATTCGGGCGCCCGTTAGCGAAAGCTCCGTAGTATTTCGGCTTGCGTTCCGAAGGCAAGCCCGTCTTGTTTGAGGGGCTTTGCCACGAGTTACGGGCGTTAAACGCATTTAAGCTAAATCGTAAGCAAGCCAGAAATACAGGAGCTGAAGTGTGGGCAAAGTTTTCTTTTGCTTCGTTTTCTTTGCAGTAAAGAAAATGAAGGCAGGTGAAAGGATTACATCCCTTCTATAAATAAAAACATCTTTAATTTTTAATATTAATTTCAGTTGTATTATCAATAATCATTTTCATTGCTTTAAAATTCGCCAATAAATAACTTGTTTCTTCGATTATTATTTCTAATCGGGAAGGCATATCTCCTAAATGCCCTATTAATATTTCTTTTTGCAAATTTGTTATAGTTGAGATTTCTTTTTTATTCATCAATTGTTTTCCTTTTATTTATCTAACCATATTGTTGTAATATCTAATTATTAACTTAGATTATATGATTATATACTTAGATAGTCAAGTCAGATCTAATATATAATTTTTTTATGATTAGAGAATATAAATTAGAAACTAATAATTTAAGAAATCAGTTAAAATCATTAGCCGTAATGGAAAAAATGAGTTTAACAAAATTAAAAATACTTATAAATGAAAAATATAATAAAACGGATACACTTGAAAATTTAACAAATAAATTACGAAATAAGACTGTCAAAGCGACAGAATTGTTTGAAATTCTTGATATTCTTGGATATGAAGTTATTTTGAGAAGAAAATCTTAACAATATAAATTTTTTTTCTTACTTCTTATCAATCGCAGAAATAAGATTCACCATCTCGATTGCTGTTTTAGCAGCCTCTGAACCTTTGTTGCCTGACTTTGTTCCTGCTCTTTCGATAGCTTGCTCAATAGAATCAACTGTAAGAACCCCAAAAATCACAGGAATAGAGGAACTCAAACCAACTTGCGCCACACCTTTGGAAACTTCAGATGCTACATAGTCAAAATGCGGAGTATTTCCTCTGATTACAGCACCGAGAGTAATTACAGCGTCATATTTTTTGGAGTCAGCCATTTTCTTGGCGATAAAAGGAATTTCAAAAGCACCCGGAACCCAAGCAACATCTATGCTTTCTTCTGACAAACCATGTCTTTTAAGCGCATCAATCGCGCCCTCAAGAAGCTTTGACCCGATAAACTCGTTAAAACGCCCGATTACTATGCCGTATCTTCCTTCTGCTACCGTTAATTTGCCTTCGTATACGTTAACCATTCTCTTTTCTCCGTTAATCTAAAATATGCTTCATTTTATCACGTTTTGTATTTAAATATCTCTCGTTATGTTTGGTTTTGTCAATATGCATAGAAACCCTGTCTACAATTTCAAGATCATAGCCTTCAAGCCCGACTATTTTCTTGGGATTGTTAGTTATCAAGCGGAATTTTTTGATTCCGAGGTCTAAAAGTATCTGTGCTCCAACGCCGTAATCCCTTAAATCAGGGTCGAAGCCTAAAGAAACATTCGCTTCAACGGTATCCTGCCCTTGTTCTTGGAGTACATAAGCTTTAAGCTTGTTCACCAAACCTATCCCTCTTCCTTCATGGGCTTTTAAATATACAAGAACTCCCTGTCCTTCTTTTTCAATAAGCTTAAGAGCGCTTGTAAGCTGGTCGCCACAGTCGCATCTCTGACTGTGAAAAATATCCCCCGTCAAACACTCACTGTGCATCCTTACAACCGGTGTTGACTTAGCAAAATCTTCGGGATTTCCTTTAACAAGTGCCACATGCTCGGTTTCATCAAGCCTGTTTACGTAGCCGTAAATGTCAAATTCTCCATAAGCCGTCGGAAGCTTGGCTTTTATAACTCTTTCAACAAATCTTTCGTTTCTAAGCCTGTATTTTATAAGCTGCGCAACGGTGATAAACTTCATATTGTGCTTTTCTGCAAATTTCACCAGTTCATCACGTCTGGCCATAGTACCGTCTTCGTTTACAATTTCGCAAATAACGCCTGACGGATGCAGCCCTGCCATTTTTGAGAGGTCAACACTTGCTTCTGTCTGCCCTACTCGTTTTAAAACCCCGCCCTGTTTTGCTTCCAGAGGGAAAATATGCCCCGGTCTTCTTAAATCAGCCGGCTTGGAATTTGGAGCAACAAGAACTTGAATTGTTTTTGCCCTATCCTGCGCAGAAATTCCTGTGGTTACCCCGAATTGCGCCGCAGCGTCAACGCTAACGGTAAAAGCTGTTCCCTGTGCTTCTGTATTGGAATGAACCATCTGTTCAAGTCTTAATTCTTTAGTTCTTTCAGGTGTCAAGCTTACACAAATAAGCCCGCGTCCTTCTTTTATCATAAAATTTATTATTTCAGGAGTAATTTTTTCAGCCGCGCAGACTAAATCGCCTTCGTTTTCCCTGTCTTCGTTATCAGCCACAATGACCATCTTGCCGTCTTTAATATCCTGAATAGCATCCTCAACAGTGTCGTGCTGAAATTTATCCTGATTTGCTTTGTTTATGTTCGTGTTCATCTTGCCCATTTATTCTATATCCCGCCTTGATTTGTTTTCGGATTTATTTAAACGTAAAATTTTATAGAGGTTAAGTTCCGCCGAAAACAGGAACCCACACCGCAAGCGATAATCAAGATAAAAACCCGTGTTCATTTAAATAATTCATAGTAATATTTCCAGCTTTATTATCCTTCGCATTGACAAACTTTTCAACATATTTGGCTAAAATGTCTGATTCTAAATTTACTTTATCGCCAATTTTTAAATCAGGTAAATTTGTTTCCTGTAAAGTCATCGGAATAACGGAAATACTGAAAATATTTCTGTCAATAGACGCTATTGTAAGGCTTACCCCGTTTATACATATAGAACCTTTGTAAACAATATATTTTGCAACATTTTCTGGCGCTTCAAAATAATAAACATCCGCCAGCCCTTGATTTTCTTTTCTTTTAAAAATCCCTACCCCGTCTATATGACCGCTTACAATATGCCCGCCAAATCTTCCGTTAGCAAGCATAGCCCTTTCAAGATTAACTTTTCTTCCCGTCAGGTAGTCATTAAAAGTTGTTAAATCGAGTGTTTCTTTTGCAGCCTCAACATCAAATCCGTTTGGTCTTAATTTAACGACTGTCTGACAGGCTCCGTCAATGGCAACACTATCACCGAGCTTTAAGTCATCAAGAATTTTGGCGCATGTAACTGAAATTACCGCGCCCTGTGACTGTTTTGCCACTGATGATATTATTCCGATTTCTTCTATCAAACCCGTAAACATACAAGTTTTTTATCACAAAAAAGATATTTATGCGAGGGATACAGTTATTAAAAAGCGGGGTAAGGGGCGCAGCCCCTTCTTATTTCGCCCCCTCCCTAAAGGGAGGGGGTTGGGGGTGGGTGCTAAAAAGCGATAAAAAATTTTTTATACCTCAAAAACCATTTTTTGAACTTCCGCGCCGTCAATGTTTCTCAAGTCTTTCTCAAGACTCTCAATATCAGCATCTTCTCCGACAACATCAAGAAGAATAACGCCATCAGGAGAGCAAACATTGTCAGTTGCAGTATGAATTCCTATTCTGGTCTTAATATTACACCCATGTCGGGATAAAATATCCTGAAAATCTGTAGATTTAGTCATTCTTTTTCTTAATAAAATCCCTAAAATTGTTGTTTTTACCATGAATTTTTCTCCTTATAACTCGTTTTTATAAAATTTATTGACTTAAATTGCCAATTAATTTTCAAATTGTCATGTTGAGTGAAGCAGGGAACCCACTTTGGGGATTAAGTATCCCCAAAGAAGGGGGACATCTATCCCTTTTGGAATTTAAGCTTTTATTTAAATATGGATAGATTCTTCGGGCTAAATCCCTCAGAATGACAATTCCACTATTTAAGCAAATTTCAACTATTTCGCAATCTGAGTTAATTAAAACATGCTTTTTTATCTGTAATTAATAAACAGTCGGGTAAAATTTAAGGCAATAAAAAAGAAAAACGGGTAAAAAATATTTTCTACCCGAAATAAAAATTTATAATTGAAATCTTATTATTTAAGATTCTTGTTTTGGTGCTGCAAAAATGCCGCTGATTTGTCCGCTTCTATAAACATGAGATACGGCAAGTATCCCTGCAGCGGCAAGGGCGGCTATTTTCACAGGCTTTGGAAGACTTTCTACATGTTGTTTTACACTACTAAGAACTGTTTTACTTTTTTCTGCAATAACAGCAGCAGCAACAGCACCTGTTACAACAAGTTTTTGAACACCTTTATTTACAAGAATTTTTTCTTTTAAAGATGTAATATTGTTCATTATAGGATTAAATTTCTTCGCGTAAGATTTAATATAAGCTACTGAAGATGAATCTTTTAAAAGCGCAATTTTATCCTTTAAAGGATTAACAGCTTTGTTTGCTAAATTAACAACCGCTGTAGATGCTTTAACCAGGAGATTTCCTTCTTTTTGAGAATATTTAATAACCGCACCTGCCGCAGCCGCGCTTCCTGCAATACCTACTGCACTAATTCCAGTAGCAATAGTGTTGACTCTCTGAGCTTTTTTCTCTAAACTTTGGTCGCTAAACCGTACTCCGCTTAATCCGATCATATATTTTCTCCATTTCGCTAAATATAAGCACCTTTTTTCTTTCTGTTTATATAAAGCCACTGAAGGAAAAAAATTGATAGTAATTTGTTAAAACATTAAGAAATTGTTACATTACGAAGTAGAATTTACAAAAGCAAACCTGCCACTATCATGAGAATTATCGTGGCAAGACCTATTCCGTTACCCGCTAATTTATTGTTATTTAATAAATTCATATCCTGAACGATTTCGTTTGACGGTTGAGCTTTTATAACTGTTGCAAGTCTTTCCAGCCTTTCATTCATTGAATATTCATCGGAAGAGTTATTAAAAAGATATCTTTCAAGTCTTGCAACTCTTGTTTCCCTTGTATCATTCGGAAAAACCTGATTCAAAAGTTTTTTTTCCATTTGATTAAGCAAATTATTTAATGATTCATCATCGGAAGGAGAGGAATAACTTTCGGAATAACTATCATTGTCCGACGAAAAACTTGATGAAAAAGCGGGAGCAGAATAATTATAATCTTCATCAGAATTATTATTTGAACCGATAATGATTTTACTTAAATCATCAACTCTATCGCTTAAAGTTTTTTGAGAAACAGAGCCAAAAACTCTGATTTCAATCCTGCCAAGTCTTTTATAAATATCTTCTTTTTGGTAACTTTGACCTAAAACCTTTGTTTCTATTTGATCTACAATAGGATAATCTTCTGATATATCGACTTTGTTTTGAACCGGAATTACATGAGATTCAAAAACTTTTGATGTCGATGCGTTAACAGTTTTTATATCAGCTAAAAACAATAAGAATATGCATAAAAAAACAAACAAGAATCTTGTTTTCATACCACCCACTCCCGATTATTAAATTTTGTATTAATTATGGCATATCTACTGATTTTTATAATCGTCCTGTATGGCAACCGGTCTGGATAATGCTTTAACAAGCTCATTCGTATCTCTTTTTTTGCCGATTATAAGATAATAAAAATCACCGTCAACTTTCATATCCGCATTTGAAAAATTCGGATAACACAACAAATTTCGTGAAGCAGAAGTTTGTCTTATGTCAGAAAATAATTTCATGTTAAATTTGTCGTAAATTTCCATTATTTCTACATTAGACCATCTTGTTTGATTTTGAGCGGCAAGCTCTTCCCTGAATTTTTTCAGTTCGCTGTCGGAAAAATATGATTTATACAGAGGACTTCTGGCTATAGGCAGCCGAAAAAGCTTTTGTTTATTCACGTTTTTTGTATAAGGAAGTATTTGAAGAAGCTCTTCCGTAACTTTAATTTTTTTAGCGAGATTAATTTGTTTTTCATCAAAAGACCGGACTTTATCAAATATTTTAAGCAAAATTTTTTCTTTTGCGAATTGTTGAAGATTTGAAAGAAATTTAATCGGATAATCCCTGAAAATAACAATAAAATTCAGATTTAAAAATTTCCATTTAACAAAATTTTCAAATTTTGGTAGTATGCTTAATTTTATTTCAGGATGATATTTAAGATTCCTGATTAAAACATAAGTAGGATTAATCTCCTGAAATTCAGGTTCTTTAAATTCTAAAGTGCCTGAGTTTGTTTTAAAATCAAATTCTTTAAAAAATTTAGATTTTACCGGAACCGGTTTTACAAATAACTTAATAGGAAATAATAAAAACGGACGGCAAATTGTCATTGCGAGGTGCCAAAGGCACATATTTAAGTAACCAAATTCATGCGTCAAGTACTTAGAAGAGCGGCTTTGCCGCCATAGTGAGCGCGGCAATCTAATCAGCGATTTTATAAAACTTATAATTTTTTTAAATAAATTATTCATTTATTTGAAAAAGACCTTTATTTTATATGAATATTGGATAGATTGCCGCGTCGATGCTGCGCATCTCCTCGCAATGACTGATTAAATTTCTTGATTGCAAATAAGCTCTAAAGTTTTTTGAACTCGTGATAACGGCTCATCTACATCCATAAATTTGCCCGCATCTACCAGCATCTCAACAATAGAATCAAAAATTGTTCCTTCGCATACAAAATCATCTTTAAAAAGCAGCCTGATAGGACATTTAGCATGAGATGTCTGCAAAAGAACTTCGTTTTTCTTAATTTTTTGATAATCACCCGCAGCGGATAACGGAGATGCTTTTGTGGAAGATAGCCTGACGATAGGAATTTTAGAGTTTTTATAAGCAAGAATGTCTTCATCTTCTACAAATAAAACAGATATATCCTGCGAAAGAGCTTTTATAAGGCTGTCTGTAATTACATCAATTTTTAAATATTTTTCCAACCCTTCTCCATAAAGAACCTGCTGAATTTTGGTGGGAACTATCGGGTCGGTATACCTGAACTCCAGAGGAAACCCTTTGTAATCCGTAATTAAAATTGCTCCCAGATAACCTTTTGAGCTGGAAGAATATGCTATACCATAAGCCAGTTTTACATTTTCTACAGACATAATTTAAACTTTACTTCTTACATTAGTATCGCGTGAACTTAATAATTTACGAAGCTTCATAATCGCCTGCGCATGAAGCTGGCAAACTCTGGATTCGGAAATAGTTAAAGTGACGCCTATTTCTTTTAAAGTCATGTTTTCATGATAATACAGAGCGAGTATCATTCTTTCTCTTTCGGGAAGATTCCCGAGTGCTTTTGAAAGTTCGTTCTTTACATCTCTGTTTTCAAGCATTGCTAAAGGATCATCAGCATTTTTATCTTGAATAGTGTCAATAATTTCTACACCTTCGCCGGATGAATCTTTTCTGTCATAAATGGAAATCATAGATGTACTTTCCATTTCCGCCATTGAAGCTTCAATTTTTTCTTTTGGCAATTCAAGTTCTTTTGCTATTTCTTCGGTGCTTGGCTGTCTTCCAAGTTTTCCCTGCAACGCGGCAATTGCTTTATTAATACTTTTAAATCTTTTTTGCGCTCCTCTTGGAACCCAGTCAAGGCTTCTGATTCTGTCGATTATAGCCCCTCTTATTCTTAAAAGAGCGTAGGTTTCAAATCTTACGCCTCTTGCGGGGCTGAATTTTTCAATAGCGTCAATAAGTCCTTCCACTCCATATCCTGCGATGTCTTCTGTCGATATGGTGTTGGGCAAACTTATCCTTAAACGCCCGACCACATATTTAATCAGATAAATATATTGTATAATTAGCCTGTCCCTGATTTCTTTGCTGGTTTTGTCGAGAACAAACTGCGCCCAGACTTTATCTATATCAGCATCAGAGAGCTTTTTAGTCTTATTTCTATCTATACCAAAATTAAAACCCGATGTATTATCCATTTAAATAATTTTCCTAGCCCGATAACTTTTTTTAAACTTCCCGAATTCTATTAAATTTGAACTTCACTGCTTAATTTTTAAATTCAAACCCTTATTTAATTGTATTCAGCCGGGAAGATAAAGCATCATTCAAATACCGTATTTGACTGTATATTAGATAAGACAGGGGACAAAAATTTTTCAACATATCCTTAGTAATTAATTCGAAAATTACTAAAAATGATAGACAGCCTAATTGAATCAAATTATAGATTCAACTAAAGTTCCATAATAACATGGCAAGTTCATCAAAAATGATTTATCAATTAATATTTAACGTCAAAACTGTCATTGCGAGGAGCTTTGCGACGAAGCAATCCAAGAAAAATTGAAGATAATTTTTGGATTGTCCCCCTTCTTTTTTGACATTTAGTCAAAAAATTGGGTACCCTGCTTCGCTCGCAATGACAAATTCTACATTTAGCAAGGTTTTTCACGATTATAAAATTTTTAATGAACTTGCCTTACCATAATAATGACAATTTTGACTATTAGAAATAATAATATATTTAATCGGAGATTCTAGAATAAAATGCTAAAATATATTGAAAAACCTGATATTCTCAAGACTTTATTTAACTCTCTTGAGCCTGAAAGCTTTGTTGATGCATTTTTAAAACAGCCTCCTGAAAATTTCAAAATAAAAAAAATAGAATTTAATGAACACGAAGTTTATGGATTTTTTGCGGATTTAGATCTTTTTACAACTGTAGATGCGAAAATAAAAACTTTTGTGGACAGACTAAGATTATTTAAACCTTTTGATTATATAATCAGAAAATTTTTAACTTTTAATACTTTGTTTATTGGAACAACGGTTTCAGAATATTCTTTATTCCCGAATTCAATGAATTTAAGTGAATTTACAAACAAATTATTAACAGTATTTCAAAAAACGGGAAGCCAATTTTTGGTCATAAAAGATTTACCTTATGAATCCCCTCTTTTGACAAATGATGAAAATGAATTTTCAAAAAAAATGATTTCATCTCTGCAAAATAATGGCTTTGTTCTTGTTGCAGGACAAGCGCTTGCGTATTTGCCCGTCGACTTTGATTCGATAGATGAATACTTAAAAAAATTCTCTTCAAACAGAAGAAATAACTTCAGAAGAAAAATGAAAGCAGCGGCAGGATTATATTTACAGGAATTTAACACGGGAGATAATTATTTCACAGATGAGATTGCAGAGATTCTTTATAATCTGTACTTAAATGTATATAATAATAGTGATGTTCACTTTGATAAGTTAACATTACCGTTTTTTAAACAGGTATTGCAGAATACATATGACGGCAAAGTATTCATTTATTCAGATAAAAATAAAATCATTGGTTTTAACCTGTGCTATGTGATGAATGATTATTTTGTTGATAAATATCGGGGCTATCTTTATCCTGAATCTCACGATTTTAAATTGTTTTTTAATCAGTTTTTTGACGAAATAAAATATTGCCTTGATAATGAATTAAAAACTTACATAATTGGAGGAGCAGCTCCAGAGGCAAAAGCATATCTTGGCTGTAATTTTACTTATACCTATCACGCAGTTTATATTAAAAATCCAATAATCAGATTTGTATTAACAAAACTTAAATCCTGTTTTGAAGCTGATAAAAGATTAATTGAAGGATTAAAAGGTTAAATCTTTGAACATTGTTATTATACTTTTACTTCTTACGATTATAGTAGAAACAGCCCAGCAGCTTTTTTTTAAAATGGCAGGCATGGATAATAAAAAACGCCTGATTTATTCATTTCTGGGAATAAGCATGTATTTATTGTTCGTTGTAATTTGGCTAAGAATTTTAAAAGATCTTCCATTAGGATTTGCCCTGCCTATTATGGGCTTTAACTATGTTACGGTTGCCTTTGCGGGAAATTTATTTTTTAAGGAAAAAATAAGTATTAAAAGATGGGGCGGTATTATGCTTATTCTGTTAGGACTAACACTGGTTTGGTTTGGCGGGGCAAGTTTTTTATGAAATCTTTAATAACGCCCAAATTCCCATATTTTTTGTTTACTATTTTTATTCTAATGGAAATAGTCGTATTTTTGTCGCATAAAATTGTATCAATGCACGCAACAGGTGATGGTTTTGCATTTTATATAACACTTTTAAGCCAGCCCTGGATTTGGGTTTCGCTTGTGTTGGCGCTTATACAATTTTTTCTTTGGACATCTATACTTGCAAAGTCTGAACTAAGCCTTGCATATTCCATGTCAAGTCTTAGTTACCCGCTAACTATGATAATTGCGGCATTTTTGTTTAAAGAACACTTATCGTTATTAGTCTGGAGCGGAGGAGGATTAATAACGCTGGGTGTTATGATTGTTGGTCTTGAAACAGAATAAATTATTTTCTTCTGAAAGCTCTGGGCGCGTTAACTAAATTAAGCGGCTGATCAATTTCAAGAAAATCATAAGCACAAGTAATAAGTTTATACAGATCATCCCATCGGCACTGATCTTCTTCCTGTTTAAGCAGGTTTTCACCTATTTTCATGTAGTATGTGCTTGTTTTGTTAAAACTTTTTAGTCCACTCGGGGCAGGGACTGTTTCTTTTAAAAATTCAAAACTGATTTTGTTTTCCTCACAGTAATTAATCAAAGGTTTGATGACTACATGTTCCTGATACTTGTTGCGAAGGTTCTGAATCTCTATTTCTGCAGTTGTCAAGCTTCCGCCCTCCTTTTCTAAAATAAACTACCGTATATTTTGAAACTTATTGGAATGCTTTAGGTCTTTGTTATTGTTAGTTAATTATCTTTAAAAATTAATCTTTTTATGTATTAATTAAACATGTGCAGAGTATGAATCAATTAAAATATTTATCCCTTTCCCTATTAAATTATTATACCATTTTTTTTGATTTATTAAATGTATAAATATGTTAATTTTTTAAAATTTAATTAATAAAGGTAAAAGCAAGTGGACACAAGAAGAACAGTAGCAAGAGAGTTGGCATTGTTAACTTTTTCTCAATTAAGCAAAAATATTGAGAAATGGGAAAATAAAGATATTGTAGAAATTATTGAAAGATCAGTAGAAACGTTGACAAAAGAGGCTGAACATAATTTACAGTCTTCTGTAAGAGAGTTGGGTTCTATTCGCGATTATATCCAAAATTACGAAATCGATCACGCGGATAATCTTGAAAGACCTATGGATGTTTCAATAATTCCTGTGGCAGTGCCCATGACCTCTGATATGATTGGAAGAATAGACAAACTTCTTGATGCGGCAGAAAAAATATATTCCGCAATGGATATAGTGCAAATATCAGCGATGTCGCAAAGAGAAGATGTTAAAAAATATTCTGTAAAACTTGTTAAAACTTTTATTGAAAACAAAGAAAGTATTGACGGGCAGATAAAAGAGCATTCAAAAGGCTGGGATGTTGACAGACTTTTAAAAGTAGATAGAGATGTCCTTAGAATTTCAATAACAGAGCTTTTGTATTTTGAAGATATTCCGGCAAGTGTTTCTATAGACGAAGCTGTAGAGCTTGCAAAAAAATACGGCACGGAAGAAAGCTCAAGCTTTATAAACGGCATCTTAAGACAAGTTTACGAAACAAAAAAACGGATTGCGAACAGAGATTGAATGGACTCAATGCTGTTTATAGTGAAAAACCAGACAGTTTGAATAGGAAATTTGAAATTTATGTTTAATATATTCAAAAAATTTGTAAAAAAAGATGAAAACGAGAATCTTAAAGAACAATCTATTGTTGATATTGAAGAAGAAAATAACGATAAAATCTCAAAAAAAGAAGAAGCTTTAAATTGCTTAGAAGAAATTTATCCCAATGAGCAGCTGGAAACAGAAGATTTTGAAGAACCGGAAATTGAGGAAATTCCTCTTGAAGAGCATGATTTTGCAGTAGAAACAGAAGAACCTGCCGAAGAAGAAGTTTTTTCAATAGAAGATTTGGAAACAGAAGCTGTTCAAGAGCAGGAAGTTGAAGAGATTTCAGGATTTGAAGAACATGATTTTGCAGTTGAAGCAGAAGAACCTGACGAAGAAGAAATTTTCTCAATCGAAGAGTTGGAAACAGAAGATTTTGAAGAACCTGAACCTCAAGAAATTCCTCAAGTGGAAGAGCATAATTTTGTAATAGAGCCGGAAGAACCTGACGAAGAAGAAATTTTCTCAATCGAAGAGTTGGAAACAGAAGATTTTGAAGAACCTGAACCTCAAGAAATTCCTCAAGTGGAAGAGCATAATTTTGTAATAGAACCGGAAGAACCTGACGAAGAAGAAATTTTCTCAATCGAAGAGTTGGAAACAGAAGATTTTGAAGAACCTGAACCTCAAGAAATTCCTCAAGTGGAAGAGCATGCTTTTGTAATAGAACCCGAAGAACCTGTGGCAAAAAGTCTTTTTGGAATATCGTTTGCAGGACTAAAAGAAGCTGTCTCAAAAACAAGCGAGTTTTTTAATACAAATATTCTTTCTTTGGGCGTTGGAAAAGAAGAAATTGACGACGATTTGCTTGATGAAATGGAAGAAAAACTAATCAGGGCTGATATCGGAGTTGATACAACCGTTTATATTATTGAAAGACTAAGAGAAAACAAAAATAAAGTAAAACCTAACAAATTAGGCGAATATTTAAAAAACGAATTTAAGGAAATCATAAAAGCCCCCGGCTCAAATACTTTGAATTTAAAGAAAGACCAGCTTAATACTTTTCTTATTACAGGAGTAAACGGCGCAGGCAAGACTACATTAATCGGAAAACTCGCCTATAGGTTTAAACTCGAGGGGAAAAAAGTGCTTGTTGCAGCGGGGGATACATTTAGGGCGGCTGCCGAAGACCAGCTTGAAATTTGGGCAGACAGGGCAGGCGCTGATATAGTCAGACAAGACGGAGCTGACCCGGCTTCCGTTGTTTTTGATTCCTTACAGAAAGCCAAGTCCGAAAATTATGATATTTTGCTTATCGACACCGCAGGAAGACTTCATAACAAGTTCAATCTTATGGAAGAGCTTAGAAAAATCAAAAAAGTTATAGACAAAGAATCTCCTGAATCTTTAGTAGAATCAATTTTGGTTTTAGATGCGACCACAGGACAAAATGGTCTTAAACAGGCGGAAGTTTTCAAGGAAGCTGTAGATATTACCTCTGTCGGGCTTACAAAACTTGACGGCACTGCAAAAGGCGGTGTGATTTTAGGTATAGCAAGACAATTGAATTTACCTGTTAAACTCATCGGAGTTGGCGAAAAAATGGAAGATTTAAAGGATTTCAGCGCCGATGACTTCATCGATGCATTGTTCTAAGTCACCGCTCTGTCATTCTGAGGGCTTTAGCCCGAAGAATCTGTCCAGTTTGTAATTTTAGTTTTAACGTGTTCATTTTCTTTCTTTTTGAACGCAAAAGAGAAAGAAAACGAACCAAAAGAAAGAAAAACTAAAACCCCAAGGGGTCGCCACAGTCAGGGGCAAGCCCCCGAACCCCCTTTTTTAGCCTCCTCATTGTCACCCTGAATCAAGCTCAGGGGCTATCCGGCATGGTCTAAAGTCTTTATACTAATTTCAAAAAATAAACGATAAATGGAAAAGAAAAAAATATAAGGGCGAGCGAGCCGCCGAAGGCGGCGGAAAGCGAGCCCAAAAACTAACTCTAGCCCCCTCCCTTGAGGGAGGGGGTTGGGGGTGGGTGTAAATAATGATTTAACTAAAATTTATTTAAAAAAGTATAAGCAAACAAAAAAAATCTGGATTATCTATGCAATAATCTGGACTATTTAATCATCAAAAATTTTTTCATTCACCCATAGCAATGATTTCTCCGTTCAGAATTTTCTAACTATACTAACCGACCTCGAAAAATAAGGAGGTAAAAAAAACGATATGATATAATGCAAAAGAAAAAGAATCGGAGACGAAAACCCTTGCGGCAGTAAAGGAAAAGATAAGGACGCGAGAGGTTGACAACCTCTCGCGTCCTTATCTTTTCCTTGTCAGAAAATTGAACAATCAATATATAAAATTTTTCTTAATTATGAATTTTTTGATGATGTTAAAATAACAATAGATTAAATAAAAGAAAAAATATTTAAAGGACAAATCATAAATGTTTGAAAGCCTATCAGACCGCCTACAGGAAATAATAAAAACAACTTCAGGACAAAGCCAATTAACCGAAGATAATATAGCCGACGCGCTTAGAGAAGTCAGAAGGGCGCTGCTGGAAGCCGACGTGAGTTTGAAAGCCGTCAAATCTTTTATTTCCAATATAAAAGATAAAGCCGAAGGGCAGGAAGTTCTAAAAAGCGTATCCCCCGGTCAACAGCTTGTAAAAGTCGTTTATGACGAACTTACAGAACTTTTGGGGGGAGAAAACAAGCCGCTTTCTACCGAAGGCAAACCCAATATTATTATGCTTTTTGGTCTTCAGGGTTCAGGTAAAACAACTACAGCGGCAAAACTTGGTTTAAGGCTAAGAAAAAACGGCAGAAATCCTCTTATGGTCGCAGCCGATGTATACAGACCCGCAGCTATTAAACAGCTTCAATCTCTGGGTAAACAGGTGAATATCCCTGTTTTTACCATAGAAGGAAGCACGGATGTCAGACATATTGCAACTTCCGCGATAGAACATGCTAAAGAAAACGGATACAATACCGTAATCGTTGATACAGCAGGACGTTTGCAAATTGACACAAGCCTTATGGCGGAACTGGTAATTATAGACAGGCTTCTTGAACCTGCGGAAAAACTTCTTGTTATTGACTCAATGATGGGACAGGAAGCCGTAAATGTCGCCCAAACCTTCAACGAACAACTTGATGTTACAGGACTTGTCCTCACAAAACTTGACGGTGATGCCAGAGGCGGCGCGGCTTTAAGCGTTGTTCATGCTACGGGAAAACCCGTGAAATTTGCCGGCATGGGCGAAAAACTTGATGCGCTAGAACCTTTTTATCCTGACAGAATGGCTCAAAGAATTTTAGGAATGGGCGATATCCTCTCCCTCGTTGAAAAAGCACAGGAAAATTTTGACATCAATCAAGCCAAAGAGCTTGAGCAAAAAATGAGAAAAAAAGATTTTTCGCTCGAAGATTTTATGAAAATGCAACAGCAAATGAAAGCTTTAGGCTCGATTGACCAGATTTTGGGGATGCTACCGATTCCGGGAATTTCCAAAAATGACAGGGAACAAATTGCTCATGCCGGAGAAGGACAGCTGAAAAAAATTGAGGCCATGGTTAGCAGCATGACCATAAAAGAAAGACAAAAACCCGAAATTCTCAACGCCAACAGACGAAGAAGAATCGCTACGGGTAGCGGAGTTCAGGTTGCTGATCTCAACAGGTTTTTAAAAGAATTTGAAAAAATGAAAATAATGATGAAAAAAATGGCTGATATTACAAAAGGCGGAAAACTTCCTCCCGGAATGAAAAACCCTCAAGCTATGATGAAAAACATGCAAAACAAAGGCGGAAATTTCAGGGGATTTTAAGCTTCCTGATTTTCGGGTCTAAAACCAGCTCTTTTCATAGCTTTTTGAACAATTTCATTTTTATTAACTAATTTATGAATTAATCCTGAACTGTTGGAATTAAGCATAAGCAACATGCTTCCTAAATCAATGCCTAAAGCATCAGAAGTTTTCCAGCCTAATCTGACATTATATGCATTACAAAGACCATATTTTTCGTTATCTAAATTTTGGTTCTTTATATATTTAAGCGCTTTTAATGTTTCTTTTTCAGCAAAAGGCAAACAGGCGAGAATGGCCGGCGGGGCAATAGTTCCATCATGCGCCGGATATTCTTCTGTTCCTGCCGCCTGATAAGCTTGATATCCATTAGGACCGTCACACGCTGTAATACCAAAAACCCCTTCAGGATATCCATGATCTTTACAATATATTGCCTGCATTTTTACGGCATTTTGTGAAGCTTTCCAGAAATTATCACCATTTCTATCAACTTTATCTTTCAAATCTATCAAACCATGTGGATAAAAGTATGTGAATAAAGGCAAACAAACAAAACTTTTTAATCCGTCCTGTTCCCATTTTTTGTCGCGATTCCATCCTTTTGACCACATTTCATCAGGTACTTGATTAGATCCTAAGCCAAGAAGCATCACTAATATTCCTTCGGAATACTCATCCCATTTGTGTGGAATAAATTCTCTTTTGCCGTCTTTAACATGAAATCCCAAATTAAACGCAAGTTGATCCGGTTTTTGATTATCTTGAGTTAGCATCATTTTAAAGTCTATTTTGTTGTACATTTTATTAACTTGTTTTTTAACATCTCCACCAAAATATTCTGCGGCGGCAAAAGCGTTAAAGTAGAATATAGCAGTGTCTATGGAAGAAATTTCCGTGTTTTTATATGTTTTGCCTGTTTTAGCGTCTATAAAATGCGCTAACCAGCCGCCATTTATTTTAGGGGTGTTTTCGTCTATAAATGTAAGAGTTTGCATTACTTTTTCTTTAGCTTGCTTTTTAGGCAGCATATTTTTTTCAGAAGCTAATACCATTGCTGTAAGACCATAACCGGTAGCCGCAACACTGCACATTTTAGCGCTTCTGTCTGTTGGAAGCGTATCTGAATTAGGGGCTCTATCTAAAACAAGACCATTGGGTAAACTATGATCTAAGAAAAATTTAATGCTTTGCTTTTCTATTCGCTCTATATCTTTATTTAAATTAATTCTCTCAATGTGAGTTAATTTTGTTTCTTCCGGTTTTAAGTTTTTATTTGCGGTAAATGAAATCGTATCCTGCTGTAAATTTTTGTTATATAAAAAATCAGGTAAAGCCCTGCTCTGTACATCAAAAGCCTCTTTGGGTTTTTGATATGGTTGTAATTTTAATGGTTGTATTAATCTTATTAACATAATATCTTTCAGTAAAATTTATTAAATTAACCGCCTTAAATCATGTAAGTCGCGTAAAAATAAAAATTGCTATTTAATAAATAGCAATTTCATAATTTTTTATGACTTTTAATAAATATAAAAATTTCTTTTAAATAAGCTTCCAGTAAGTTTGATGTTCTATAATATCTCCAGCTTTTACAACTGCAAAAGCCGGTATTTTCTCAAAAAACAGAGTATTAATCATATTTTCTTTTAGCGCCATCAGCATTTTTTCAGGAATATTAGAAAAATCATAATCATTTATAGAAGTAGCAAATTCGATACCCATAATCCCATATCTCTTATCTTTCCCTGTCATTGCGAGGAACGCAGTGACGAAGCAATCTCATAATTTTACTAAAACCTTGCGATTGCTTCGCTTCCGTTGGTCGCTCGCAATGACAATTTTTTTAAATTAGCAATGCGCTAATTTAACGGTACGTCTAAAGGATCTTTTAAGATAACTTCAATCACATCACCGGGGTTAATTCTTACATTGTCACCTTTTTTAAATAAAGCCACTGTTGATTTAACTACAAAAATACCTGCACCACCGGTAACTCCAACGCCAAACCCAAGAGGGGCAGTCAATATTACAGGATAGCCGTTCCAGAAAGTTTTTCCTTTATCAAATCCGTATCCTGTTGCGCTGATTAAAAAATCGTTACCCTGTTCAATATTTTTATTTAAGGCATTTAGATAACCGCCGCCTGCTGAAAGCACTCCGGTATTGGTATCTAAGTATTTTGCGTTATTAATTTTAACATTCAAAGGAATTTGTTTGCCCATAGAGGTAACAATATGATCAAAAGTCAGATTTAACTTGCCGCCTCTGCTAAGATAAAAGTTTTTCTTTATTTCACCGGTTCTTCCTCTGACTATAGTTCCTGCGGGTATAATTACTTTTGTTCCTATACTTATATCTTGAAGTAAAGTAGCTCTAAAAGTATCGCCCAATGTTGAATTATATGAATTAACAGGCGTTTCCATTCTTAATTTAAGTGTTGTGCCGGCAGGAACCCTTTCGGATTTAATATCTGCCTGCATAAGATTTGATAAATTATTTGCTGCAAAGTTAACAGTTCCAGGCTCGTTAGAAGGCATAACCTGCGCAATGCTTACATTACAAAAAATCAGCGATAAGCCAAGCGATAAGGTTAATAATTTTTTAAATTGTTTCATAATCCGCTCCCAATATTTTTAAATTACTTACTTTATATAATTTTTCTTTTTCATTAAATATAAGAAAAAACTTAACACTCATTTTAAATAGATTTTTACTTTTTAGCAAATTATTAACAAATGTAAATAAAATTCCATGTTTTGACTTTGGGAACAATGATTTTTGTTTATATAAATAAGAGGAGTATTAAAAAGAATTTTAAACTGAATATTTTATTATGGGGTCTTAATACTAGATAAATAGGAGGATATGCAATGGGTATTGCTGCTAGTCAAGCACGTTTAATGATGGTTTCCCGTTATCAAAGCGATTTGGAATTTGCAATGCAAATGATTTCTCAAAAGAGAACAGTTTTAGCTTATCAAGCACAATCAGCAGCTGAAAATTATCCTGAATTAGCCGCTGAATATCACACATTAGATAAAAAACTTGAAGCTGAAATGAAAACTCTTGAAACACAACATAAAATGGTTTCAACAGAATATGATTCAGTTAAGAAAACACTTGATGACAACGTATCAAGATCAATGAAATATATGACATAGTTGTCTTTAAAATAAAAAATTAATAAAAAACACCTGATTTTTAAAAATCAGGTGTTTTTTATTAAAAGATGTTAATGGCTTAAAGTCAAGGAGAAAAGGCTTATCGGGTTTTATTTATTTGAATTGTAACAAAACATTAAGCCAATTCAAGCAAATTTAGCACTTTTTTGGAGTATTTCTTTTTTATATATATAAGAAACACAAAACACATACAAAACACACACACAATACGAAATTAGCTTTATAGAATTATTTACAAGGAGGATTTATTATGGGTATTGCTGCATCACAAGCCAGATTAATGATGATTGTCGGCTACAAGAGTGATTTAGAATTCGCAATGCAAATGATCGCACAGAAAAGAACAGTACTTGCTTATCAGGCACAAGCAGCAGCTGAAAATTATCCTGAGTTAGCAGCCCAATATCACGTACTAGACAAAAAACTTGATGCTGAAATGAAAACTTTAGAAACACAGCAAAAAATGGTTTCAACAGAATATGATTCAGTTAAGAAGGTTCTTGATGACAATATTACAAAATCAATGAAATATTTATCATAATTAATTTTTAAATAAAATATAACGAATTATTTAGACAGAAGACTCCTTTAAAAAAAGAGTCTTCTGTTTTTATTTGATATATCTAAGATTAAAGGAAAAGAAGCTGTAATCGTTGTGTTGTCATTGCGAGGAGGCACGAAGTGCCGATGAAGCAATCCAAAAATAAACGATTTTAAATATGTTTTTTTGTAAAAAAGCTCAATTTTCTTGGATTGTCCCCCTTCTTTTTTGACATTTAGTCAAAAAATTGGGTACCCTGCTTCGCTCGCAATGACAGTGCATCATTTTTAACTATCTTTCCTTAGCCCTGAATATTATACCGATCTAACTAAATTCTTCTTTTTTTTTGAATAAATATTCCAGTTTTTTTGTATCGGTTTTTGTATTTTTATTTATTTCGCTGATGATTGTATTTTGTAACATATTCATTTTTTCGAGTTTTTGTTTTTCTGTATAACCGGGTATTTTTTCAAATATTTTTTTCAATAAAGGTTTTGAAAAAGTAGAGGTTTTAAAATTATTAAGATTTTCCGTCATCTTGATTCCTGCATCCGAGATAATATCGGCAAGCATGTAAATAAAGCCTAATTTTCTATATTGGGCTTTATATGAATGTATTTCTTTCGTGAGTTGATTTTTCTTTTTTTCAAGCAATTCTTCTCTCGATGCTTCTTCAATTTCAAGCAATTTAGAAGTTTTAATTTCATCGTCAATTTTTTTTAATCTTTTTTCGGCTCTTTCAAGCTGTAATTCCAGTCTTAATGAGTCTGTAGGTAAAAATTTAATCAAATTTCTGTTAAGCATGTTGGAATCCAGATCATTAAATTCAATTGATTCATCGTCAAAAATTACATTTTGACCGGAAAGTAAAAAAGATTTTTTTCCGGTGGGAGATTTTATGGAAAATTTTTGGTTTTGCGGCTTATACATAAATTTGCCGGAACTATGCGCAATATTTTTTATATAGCTATCATCATTAAGTTTCACCGCAAAAACCTCTGTAAATACAATATAATTATTCAATTTAATAATAATAAAATTTCGCCTGCAAAAAATCGTTTTGAAGTTGTATTATCAGAAATAAATTTCCATTTCACACTTGGCGCAGTTAAATTTAAGTTCATATTTGTGATTATTTTCATCAATTAGATAAAAAGGCTCTGTTTGCTCAGGATGACAAGTATTACAAATATTAAATTGATGTTTCAGGCAATATTTTGTTGTCATAACTTTTTTACCCGCCATGTTTAATCCTGTTTCAGCAGCAGGATGAATTTCTTCAACGCCATGCCGTTTATAAAACTCTTTTGCGTATTTATTCAAAACATTTCCCGTATAATCAAGCTTTTTATCAGGATAAGGGTAATTATTTTTTTCTATTTTCGTTATCTGTTGCGGGTATAACTTAATTCTTTCTTCTTCAAGCTTTTGTATGAGCTGTCTTCTGATTTCGTTAATTTCTTTTACGGGAATAAAATAAACTTCTTTAAGATTAATTTCTGCTGAATCGGCGTAAAAATCTGTTTCTCCCAATTTCAGAAGTTGTTTTTCTAAAGTTTCTAAAGCTTTTTCTTTGTTTTGAGCTAATTCAAAAGAATTTTTTAAGTTAATTTGAGCTTTTACGTTATCTTCATCTATTGCTACAAAAATTAATTCATCGTTTTCTTCGGATAAATAAAGATTTACTCCGATTTTTCTTTCTATTTTTGAGTTTTTAAGAGTTTTCAAAAATTCATGGTCAAGATTTCTGTAAATAACAATATTTTCCTGAATATCTTTCATGTCATCGGGAAAAATATTATTTCCCATGACTTTATTTATTATTGTTCCCTGAAGCTCCATGTCTTTGTTCAAAAAGCATATCCCGTCAGCATTATTCAGTTTTATATTTCCTGAAAGATTAAAAGAATCTTTTTGAACGAAGTTTACTTCGCCTATTTTTTCCCCAATTGACTTTGGAGTATTTATGGATGAGATTTCTCCGGCTCTTCCGTTAATAAAATACTCTGAATAGCCTCTGTTAAAAGTTTTTTGGGGATTAGGCGAAAAGTTTATTATGCTTTTGCCGATAGAACTCTTCGCAAGTTCTTTTTTCTCAAGGACAAAATCAAGTTCCTGTCTGTAAAAACTCACTATATTTTTAATATATGCTTCATCTTTAAGCCTGCCCTCGATTTTAAAAGACGAAATTCCCGCATTTATAAGGTTTTCAAGATGATTAGAAAGGTTTAAGTCTTTTAAAGAAAGCAAATATTTATCTTTGGCTATAATTTTATTTTTGGAATCAACAAGTGAATATTTTTTCCGGCATGGTTGAGCGCATGCGCCTCTGTTTCCGCTTCTTCCCCCGATTGCGCAGCTCATATAGCATTGTCCGCTGTAACAAACACACAAAGCTCCGTGAACAAAAAATTCCAAATCAATATTTGTTTTATTTTTAATTTCTTTAATTTGCTCCAGAGAAAGTTCTCGAGCTAAAATCACACGCGCAAAACCTGCTTCTTCAAGGAATTTGACTTTTTCGGGAGTTGTATTATTTGTTTGCGTGCTTGCAAATAACGGAATAGGCGGCAAATTAAGTTCGAGCAGTCCCATATCCTGAACTATAATTGCATCAGCGCCAATTTGATAAAGTTTTTTGATTAAATCATAAGCCTGCGGGATTTCGTTATCTTTTAGCAGGGTATTTATTGTTATATAGACTTTTGCGCGATATTTACGGGCGAATTTAATTAGCTGCTCGATATCTTCGAGAGAATTTCCCGCGGAAGTTCTTGCCCCAAATTTTTCCGCGCCGATATAAACAGCATCAGCGCCGCATTTTATAGCGGCTATACCTGATTCAAGGTTTTTGGCAGGAGCGAGCAGTTCTATTTGTTTCATGTTTTTCCTCTGTCATTGCGAGGAGCTTGCGACGAAGCAATCCACACCACCCCTTTGTCATGCTGAACTTGATTCAGCGTCTGCCATCGATGATAAAAACCTTAATCGGGAATGGGTTAGATTGCCACGTCAGGCTTTCAGCCCTCCTCGCAATGACAACAAAAATTGGAATTATTTAACAATGATATTATCCTACAAACTTTCTAATTAGGGCTTTAAAAACTGAATTCAATTTTTTATATTTTAAACATGAAAAAATCTATTTGCGACATCGAAAAATATAATGAACTAAAGAAAAAATATAAAATAATTGTTTTTGACTGGGACGGAACGGCTGTTCATAACAGAAATGACGATATTCTCGAGCTTATAATTGCGTTGGAAGAACTTCTTAAACAGGGGGTTTATATTGTCGTTGTCACAGGAACAAATTTTGAAAATATTGACAGGCAGTTTAGTTCTCATATAAAAGAAATTCATAAAAAAAATCTGTTTATTTGCACTAACAGAGGTTCTGAAGTTTTTGGATTTGACGAAAATTCCCGGTCTGTTTTGCTTTTTCGGTTGAATATAGATGAAGACAAAAATAAACTGCTCGATAAAATTGTGGAAAAAACAAAAAAAGATATCGAATCTAAAGCTGCGATTAGGCTGGAGATAATTTATGACAGGTTAAACCGCAGAAAACTCGATCTGATTCCTGAATGGGAAAATCCATTAAAGTTGGAAATAGGCAAATTAATTATTGAAACAGAAAAAAAATTAACAAATGCAGGATTTAAAGAAGGAATTAAAGGCGCATTTGATTTAATGGAAAAGAATGCGAGCCTTTTGGGGCTGAATAATGCCAGAATTACCAGTGATGTGAAGCATCTAGAGGTCGGAGTGTCTGACAAATCCGATTCAATCAAATGGATTTTAGAAAATATTGCAGCTCCTAAAAATATTCAAGATAAAGAAATTTTAATTATTGGCGATGAATTTGGTACTATTGCAGGCTTTGACGGGAGTGATTATAAAATGGTTGTTAAAAATCATAATGATATTATGTATTTTTCGGTGGGCAAAGAACCTGATGGACTGCCCAAAAATGAAAACAGCGAAGGCATTTCAGTCAGAAACAGTAATCAAGATAAAAAGATAAAGCACATTGGAGGAGGACCGGAATGTTTTTTGAAAATTATAAAAAATCAAATAAAAATAGTATAAACATTTTGTTTGTTTGTATTATAATAATATTATAAATCGTGAACATTATCACGATTGAAACGTCTAAAAAATTAGCTTATTAAATTATGCGTGGCTTAAAAAATCGAGTTTTTAGATGTAAAAATGGTAATTGAAATTTAGTGTTTAGTGAATGGTGAAAAGAATGTCGAATTGTACAAGTTGTAACTGCAAAAGCAGTAAAAATTTACCTGAAGACTTGGTCAAAATCTTTGAAAAATACACAAAGAAAAGAGAAAATGTAATTCCTTTGCTTCAGGACGTCCAGGAAAAATATGGTTATCTTAGTAAAGAGAACTTAATAAGCATTTCCGAGTACTTAAATGTACCTACAAGTAATGTTTATGGTGTGGCAACATTCTATAATCAGTTTAGATTAGTGCCTTTAGGAAAGCATCTTATTAGAGTCTGCAGAGGTACTGCCTGCCACGTGAAAGGATCAGATAAGATTCTTGATAAGATTGAGTCAGAGTTAAATATTAAAGCAGGAGAAACAACTTCTGATGAATTATTTTCACTTGAAACAGTTGCCTGCGTTGGTGCGTGTTCAATTGCGCCTGTAATTACTGTTGATGAAGAGTTCTACGGCAGATTGCAACAAAAAGATATAACTGCTTTAATTGATAAATATAGAAAATCAGACTAACAGCTCTTGTCATCCCGAGCAAAGCGAAAGATCTGTCCATTTTGGGATAAAAGCTTATAACTGCATATCTGACAGATTCTTTAGGCTAAAGCCTTCAGAATGACAAAAAGACAACAAGATAAAAAGACTTATTATTAAGAGGATTCGAATAAAATGAGTGATAGAACTAAAATTTATGTTGGAATGGGAACATGCGGACTTGCAGCCGGAGCAAAGTTTGTTTTTGAGGCTATTTCCAACACATTAAAAAACTTAAAAATCGACGCTGAAATCATTCCAACCGGATGCGTCGGATATTGCAAAAGAGAGATCATCGTAGATATAGCAAAACCGGGTTATCCGAAATTATCTTACGGTGATGTAACTGCGGCAAATGTTGAAGGATTATTAAAATCTGTTCTCGTTGATAATGTCCATAATCACAAATTAATTATCGGAAAATACCCGACAGCAGAAGTTATAAACAAAGATGACCTTAATGAAGTTCCAAATATAAACGATTTACCGTTTTTCAAAAAGCAAAGAAGGTTGGTACTTAAAAATTGTGGTCATATTAATCCTGAATCATTGCAGGATTACCTTGCTTTTGAAGGATATGAAGGGCTGAAAAAAGCTTTTGCAGCAGGTCAATTAGGCGCAATTGACGAAGTTAAAAAATCAGGCTTGAGAGGAAGAGGCGGCGGCGGATTCCCTACAGGCATGAAATGGGAATTCGGAAATAAAAGTGTACCTAAAGATCCTGATAATCAAAAAAAATATATGATATGTAACGCGGACGAAGGTGATCCGGGCGCATTTATGGACAGAAGTGTTCTTGAGGGCGACCCTTTCTCACTTTTAGAAGGCATGACCATAGCGGCTTACGCTATTGGCGCAAGTTACGGTTATATTTATGTAAGAGCAGAATATCCTCTTGCGATTGAAAGACTTGAAAATGCAATAAAATTAGCTAAAGAAAATAATTTGCTTGGCGAAAATATTCTTGGCAGCGGATTTAATCTTGAGTTAAAAATTAAAAAAGGCGCAGGAGCTTTTGTTTGCGGAGAAGAAACCGCATTAATAGGCTCTATAGAAGGTAAACGCGGAATGCCAAACCCTCGTCCTCCATTCCCGACAGAAAGCGGTGCTTTTGGCTGTCCTACAGTAATTAATAACGTAGAAACTCTTGCAAATGTCCCCGGTATTTTAAGACACGGTGGTGACTGGTTTGCAAGCGTCGGTACAGATAATTCTAAAGGCACAAAAG
>Ga0209212_1002555_pt1 | contig 25555 bp, 12 predicted proteins | sample RifGroC2_FD_183996 | JGI IMG/M metagenome (GOLD analysis project Ga0209212, IMG submission 183996) | Groundwater microbial communities from Rifle, Colorado, USA - Groundwater C2 (SPAdes) (version 2) | ecosystem: Environmental > Aquatic > Deep subsurface > Groundwater | place: Rifle, Colorado... | reverse complement strand
GGTCGTATCCAACGAGCAAGATAGAATCCTGCCGTCGCTAAGTTCAACCGCTTCAGACACGCGATCCGTATGCCCTTCTAACTCGACTTCACTTTTTCCCTTTGCGCTCCAGATGCGCAGAGTATTGTCCTCGGACCAGGATAATATCCTGCCGTCCTTAAGTTCCCGTACGCCAAAAACCTCATCCGTATGCCCTATAAGCTCGGCTTTACATTCCCCCGTCGCGGCATTCCAGATCCGCAGGGTCCCGTCGTCATACCCCGCCAGTACCCTGCCATCACGAAGCAGCATCGTCGGTTTGCCTCCCTGGATTACCAGGCACTTACGCCTGCTCTTCTGTTTAGGCCGGACAGCAAGCATCCTTTCCCAATCCGCCTTCCCCTTTTTCGCGTATTTAACCGCAGCGGCGCTTACCAGACTGTCTTCACCATCTTCCCAGGCAAGCTGGAATAAAATCCGGTCCGAGCCCCAGGCCTTTGTTCCGAGAAAGAGCAGATGACCTTTTTCCCGAAAAAACTCCGCCCAGTCCCGGAAGACTGCCCCCCGACTGTGCCTGCTTAACGCCGCATATTCGCCGAAAATACTGCTTATGCCTCTCTCCTTTGTGCGGCGCATAAGAAAATCAAGATCCGTAAGCAGTTTGGCCGCCTTTGCCCATTCTTTCTCTATAATTAAATGCCTTACACCGTGGTGCAGACTATAGCGGTTATCATCGACCTTAGCTGTTTTGGCATTCGCCCCGCTCCATAACGCGAATTGCTTCCCTGCTACGGAAAACTCCCTGCGGGCAAAGGTCTTCCAGGCGTTATGACGGAATTCATAGCCGCCTGAGTCGGGGGCATACCGTACGAACCGGCTTGCGGTTCGCAGGCTCTTACGGACCGCAGAATTATCCCTATTTACGAAGGCCGCCAGCGTTTTACTGGTAAGGTTTTCACCAAGGGCGCACGCCAGCGCGCCGAGCAGTTTTCTGGTCATGTCATCAAAGCCAATAGCCCTTTTAGTAAAGTAAGATTTAAGGCCGTGGATATTCCCCCACCAAACCACCGCCATATTAGGACATTGCCTGAATTCTTCAGCGAATGCCGTAAGGATAAGCGGGTTCAAATTCCTGGAATTCTTAAGCAACCGCGCAGCGATGGCTCGCGCCGCGCGCCACTTGTCGCCTAATCTGGCTTTTAGGATCTGCTCCGCAGTTTCCACGGTCAAGAACGGAAGCGTTATTTTGCGGAAGTTGGGGCCGTCTGCGACCTTCACGACCTCAGGCTGAGCGAATAATAAATACACTATATTATTACTGCGCGGGAGGGCGTCCAGCAGCGCGGGGTAATCGGGGCACTCCTCCAGGCCGTCTATCAGCAGGTGGACGCGCCCGGTTTCTCTCGCTATCGGTGAATCAGTCGCCCGCAACAAACAATCCTTCAAGCGCCGGCCCCAATCACCCTGAAAAGCGGCGTCGGCACTTACGCCGAACTCCTTTTGCAAACAGCCGCATACATATTCCGTAAAGTTTTTAAGATCGTTCAGGTCAGAATGTGCCAGGGAAAACGCATAGCGTATTAGTTTCGGGGCCAGGCGGCCGTCGCCGGCATTAAAGTTATCGGACAGCATAGCCGCCACCGCGCTTTTCCCCGCGCCAGGGTCCCCCTCTACAAGCACGAACGGCGTTTCAGAGTTCAATACCATGTTTGCCAGGGTCCTGATAAAAGCTTCACGGTCTTCGCCTATAAACCCTGCCCGTTTAGCCCTCCATAGCTCGGAGAGCTTCTTATCAATATAATTAAATACTGGAGAAGCTTCAAATATCATAAATAGTTATCCCGCGCTTGCCAGCTTAGAGAAGTCTATTAACAGGCGCCTTATATTTCAGTCCGCCGTATCTCTGTTTTGCTTCTGCCCGGCAGAAGTAGCAAGCAGGATGCCTACAATAATGGAGGACGCTATCAGATCATTGCCGCCATATGAAATAAAGGGAAGCCCGACGCTAATACCCCCGACAACGCCGAGGCATCTTGAAATATTCAGAAAAGCCTGCCCTCCAAAAAGGAAAACCAGCCCAAAAACAAGCAGACCCGCAGCCCCCGAGCCTGCAGATTTCGCAATACGTAGCCCCCTAACAACTACAAAAACCAAAAGGGCCGTCACGATAAGAGACGCCAGCCAACCTACCCCGGCGGTAAGCGCCGTAAAAGCGAAGTCGGTATGCAGGAACGGCAATAATTTCAAGGAATCCGTACTAGCACCACCGAACAGCTTCGCCCCTGAAAGTAATTTAAGTGACATCATATTTTGATATCCATATGTGGCCGGATAGTCAGCTGGGAACAGTAGGACCATCAGTCTTTCAATACGGTAGGGATGACTAAAGATCTCAAGCATAATGATTAAACCCATAGCGCCGACCATGGCGGAAACATACTTCAGAGGTAGCCCGGCCTTTTTATACATCAGGATTATCGCCATAAAAATTAACATCGGGAGGGTAACATACCCTTCTAACATGATAAGGATCAGCGTGACACCGACTACGGCAATCGTGCTGACAGAAGTCCGCATATCAAATGGCTTATTCTTATCTCCTAAGCGGGCTGCCACAAAAACCAGCAACAGTATGCCTACAAAAACAGCCGGGTAAAATTTAAAAGAAATAACAGGAATGCTGGCGTGCATGCCTATTACTCCTGGCATAAACAGCACCGCAACCAGAAGCAGCCAGGCCCACCCGAACGCCCATCTAAACTGATGCTTATGGTTTAACATCTCCATCAAACGCCGCCACGAAAAAGCGGTAACAAGCATAACCGCCAACCCGGCAATAGCATGGACAAGTTGGTGTCTGGCGTAAAACAGCGAGCCATCGTAAACTCCTCGTCCAACAGCAGCAGAAACAGAGAACATAAGCCATACTCCAAATCCCAAAATCAGCATCGTGGCGGCCATCAAGGATAAATCCAGCCCGAGCAAGCGGGACACATAGCTTTCAACATGTTCCGTTTCAGTATTATTTAGCATAATAGCACCTCTAGATAATTTTGAACCTATAGCCATACCGCAGACCCATACAACAGAAAGTTGCCACAATCCCGACCGCCTACAAAGTTATTCGTGCTGCGGACCTTAGTGCAAGAAGTTTTTTATTTTAAGCCACCAGCGCGCCACGCCGCCGCCTTAAATATCAATTTCAGTCTTTATGAAAGGAAGCCGTATCTCCTCCGGCCCGCCTTTGCTGGCCGGAGCATGGTAAATAATAGTTTCTAACGACTCGATATCTATACTTATGACGCGCATATAGCACCTGCTCCTCATTAGAACAAGAACCGCCTTTCGCTCACCCAAAAGCGCTCTTTTTATTTTTAAAAACTCACGCCACAAAGCAGACTGCTAATTAATGCCAGCAAGCCCATCAGAACCAGCACCGCCGTTCCTGTCAATATTTTCAGCGTTATATGTAGCGGCATGGCAACAGTCCTTCTTAAATTGCGCCGCCCGACAGCCTGGTCCGCCCAGGCCGGCAGGCAGACAAGGAACAGAGAAAAGGCAGTGGCGCCTAGAAAACCGCAGGCCCCGGCCCCACCGGGAAACTTCACAAAACCGCTGCACCAAAGGCTTAATAGTGAACCCGGGAAAAGCACAAGAGCGGATTTGCCCCAGGGAAAATCACTGCCTTCCCGGAAAGGCCGCTTAAGTGAATCCCAAGCGCGTTTTACGAAGTTCCCCCCGGGGCGCTGCTCTTCCCCGCTGAGCCGCCCGGCCAGGCGCCATGAAACCAGCACCAGCGCCATAAAGACCAACAGCATTACGGCGAAAACGGTGTAGCCCGCCTGTTTTTTTATAAAAAAAACATAATGATAAGCCGTCTCAAGCGGCTTAACGATTATTACCGCGCCCTCGGCGTTCCGGAACGGGGCATAGGCCCCCAGCATAGCGCGGCCGGAATCATTAAATTCCATGGCCCCGGAACCCCTGTGGTTGCGTACAGCGGCATCAAAAACCGTCCAGCCCCGCACTTCGGAAAGAAAAACCCTTTGCGGACCTTCCCGCAAGCCCGGAGGAATAAGGGGCTGGCCCTCGGAATCCGCCAGCACAAGGTTGCCGCCGTGGCCGGCCTTACCCAGTTCCAGCGCCGCCAGCGGTTTATCAAGCGCCGCTTCCGTCCGCAGAAAGAACTTATCGCCGAAAGGCAGATAGCAGACCAGGTTTTCGGAAGCGGCCGATAAATAAAGGCCGGGAGAGCGCCTCTCCGCTTTTGCCCTGTCAAAATCTTTGCTTCCGGAGTAGGAAAGAAGTTCTTTATTGCCGGAGGTTTCTCCCGCAGGAAGGGCTTTCACAATCTCCTGCCCGGACGCGGAAACCACGGAAACCGCCGTTATCTCAGGATTCATCTCCAGAAACGAGTTGAACAATTGCAGCTTACCCTGCCAATTATTTACGCCCAGCTTCTTGCGCAACAGGCCGGTTTTCTCCGAGATATTCGCCGAATAATTATCAAAACCCGCCGCAGCGGCATCGGCCTTCGCCAGTTGCAATTCCATCAGGGCCGTTTTGACGCTGGTCTGGCCGATACTCGTCAGCCTGTAGCCCAAGAAACTGAGCGGCGCCAGCGTTACTGCCGAGAGCAGGGCCAGATATTTAAGAAAGAGTTTGGTCTTCATATCTCCTCTCCTGAATGAACGTCCCGCCCGCAATGCCCGCTTTACAAACGGCCGGGGTTGAATAGCACGGAGGTCAGACTGAAAAGCGCTGTCATCACACTGAACATCACCGCCCCGAATGCGAGAAGGCCGAGAAAAACCCGCTTCCCGGCCCCGGGCTGCGCGCCGGTTTTGTTCCCGGTGGACACCGCTGCGGCAAGCCGGGCGGCTATCGGCGCTAAAACCACTTCCGAGAGCAGAAGGCCGAAAAATAGGCCGGATAAGGCCATTCCCAAGCGCCTGGGAACCTGCACAACGTCATCAATGGACGCCAGCATAAGGATTATACCGAGAATCGTAGTCAGCGCGCCCATGGCCATGGCACAGCCGGCGGCGTGCAGTAGAGGCCCCGGCCCTGACGGCCTAAAAATCTCTTTTAACGGATAAGCCGTCCAGGTCAGCAGGAACGTCCCGCCGAAGACCAATACAAACGCCTCGATATTGAGGAATGGTATAAAGCCCGTCAAGCCCTCGGCCAGATAGATAGAAACTACTATCAGGATTACCACGGACAGCTGCTTAAAAAAGCCGCCGCCCGGCTTCTCAAGTTTCTTCTCTTTGTTTTCCATACATTCCTCCCTGAGATATTCTCCCGCCGACAACTGTCCTGTTATTTTATCTCCACTCAGTTGCTTCCGCCGCCCTTGCCGGCAGCCGACGGGGCTAAAGCGGTCTCAGCCGGTTTCTTGCGGTATTTCTCTACAAGGGCTATAAATTCCGGAGTGTCGTTCAGGCCTTTCAGTAATTGCCCGTCGTCTTTTTCATCATACAGCGTGTCAAATTTCGAGAAACCGCTCTTAAAGGCTTTCTCATACTCTTCCAGGGATTTCACCTTATCCTTCCTACAGGACCAGTAATAGCTGCCGAGGTTCGCGTAACCGGCTGAATGCTTGGGGTTTATAACTATCGCTTTTTCGATGTCCGTCTTCGCCTCATCGCATTTGTTTAATACCAGGTTGACCCAGCCGCGGTTACTGTAAGGCCAATAGGCGCCGCGGTCGAGTTCGATCGCCTTGCTGAAAGAAACCCAAGCTTTATCATATTGACGGAGGAAGGCGTAAGCGAAACCGAAGCTATTATAAGCGCCTGAATGTTTCGGGTTAAGTTTTATGGTCACATTAAGGTCAGATAAGGCCTTATCGTACTGCTTCAGCTCATTATGCGCCGCACCGCGCCAAAAATACGCTTCGGTATATTTAGGATCAAGCCTTATCGCTTTGGTGTAACCCTCCACCGCCTTTTCATATTTGCAGGAACGGTAAGAGGCGTCCGCAATGGAGTAATATCTTCCAGCCAGCTTCTCTTTTCCGCCAGGAAAAGCTTCCAGCGCCTTTCTGACGTCGCCTTTATCGTAATACGCCATTCCCCTTAACATACGCGCGTTCTCGTTACCAGGATCTAATTCCAGCGCTTTATCCAGGTCGTTTATCTCTTTGGCTAATTCCCCTTTTTCGCCATGGACTTGCGCGCGCGCCAGGTAGCCCCGGGAGTCCTTAGGAGCTATTCTTACGAACCTGGTTAAAACAGCTAAAGCGTCGTCATATTTCTTTGACGCTTTATAGGCTTCGCCCCATTCCCGGTAAACTTCCCATGACTCGGGGCTGATATCCGCCGCCGCACGAAAATACCGGAACGCCCTGTCAGGGTCGTTCTTGTCAAAGTTGTAATGCCCGGCGCAGCCGGCGACGGCCAGAGCAAAGATCTTTTTTTCTTCCGTCCCGGCTTTCGGCGTTTTCAGGTAGTTCCAGACCGGCGCATTCGTTACGAGCGGGCCGCAATACATATTGCGCCCGTAATCCGTCATTCCGGCGTAGTTTTTAACAGCCGCGCCGAATTCTCCCTTCTTCCAGAGCAGCTCGGCGAGGTTCCTGAGTGCAACGATACGCTTTTCAACAGAATCATTGCCGTACTCTCTCTTTTCCAGCGCCCATTTGTAATACCTTATTTTATCCGCAAGGCAGGAAGCTTTTGCGGCTTTTTGTGTCCAATAATCGAACCCTGCACCCGCTACTATCCTTTGATATATTTCACCCGCCCGCCTGGCTATCTCCGCAGGAGCCAGCTCGGCGACATTATCCATCACGGGAGTGTCGGCATATTCCAGGAAGTTTTTGAAAATTTCTTTTTTCGCGCCCGCCGCGGCGTTCTCGCCCGAAAACCTGTTAAGCAGCACCAGCGCGTACGGCGAGACCTGCAGGCCGGCCAGGTAAGCCTTGGTTTCCCGCTTGGCGCCGGCGGAAGCACTGTCGCCGGCCGGGCCGTCGCCGTTGAGGCTGCTTAAATAATCCTCCCCGTGCGCTTTTTCATGGGCCGTTACAGCTTTTATCTCCGCGGCTGCAAAAAAATTCTTTCTCCCGGTGGGCGGAATATCCTTTAACAACGTCCAAAGAACCTTTGACTCAAAATCTTTGCGCGACAGGATCTCATCCCAATTCCGCGCTATCTCTTCTCCTTTTTTCTCAATTGCGGAAACGACCACATAACAAGCGACTTTATTGTCTTTTTTCTCGGTCCACCCCCAGCGGTTGTCAGGCCTTCCTATCAGCCTATCCGCGGCTGTAACCAGCGGATTTATTCTCACAAGCTCTAGCCGCAGCCCGCCTTCTGTTTTTGTCTCAACAACTTTCGGCTTGCCAAGCTTGTCATATCCCGGCGAAAGCGTGAAGAACAACAGCGACGCGGCGGCACCTGCAAAGAATAGCCACGTGGCCAACCCCTGGACCCCGCGAAAAAAAGCTGTCTTAGCCGGCCGATATTCCGGCGGCAGGAAATAGCAGATCAGCAAAAACACCAACAGAACCGGGATGTGCAGAAAACCTATAGCCAGCAGGTCACGGCCTTCCACGGCGTGGGCTGAGCGGGCCACCTCATAAAGCCAGAGCGGCGCAACGGGGAACGAAACCGCCAGGTAGTATTTCAGAAGCCGGCGCTTCCTCCTGGAAATCCAAACGCCAAGCAGGACCGCGGCAAAGAATTCCAAGGAGCTGGCGCCAATAAGCAGGGAGCGCATAAGCTGCAGCTGCCAGGGGAGGTGACTTACCAGGCGCGCGGGGATCTGTATTATATACCCTGTGCACAGTTTTACCCCGCAGTCCTCCCTGGACACGTCGATAGCCGCCTTTCCTTTAGCCGCGGCCTTAAACTCCGGAAGAAGGTTAAGAGGTTTTGCGGCAAGGTACTGCTTATACCGCTCAGGCTCAAAGGATTTCATCATTTCCAGCTGCCCGTCGGCAGCAAGATCATCCCCTAATGCCGCGTCCTTGCCTTCTTTTAAGATCAGCAGCACGTCCCCGCCGTTCCAGGCGCCGAGACTATTCATGAACTTCTTCAGCTTCTTCCTGTCCGCCGCGGTAACTGCCGGCTCCGCCATCGTATTCTCGAATTTCACGAAGCTCGGCACTCTCTCCAGAATGCGGTGGCTCATCTTACTGACCCTGTATGTGCGGGTCTTAGGCGGACGCTGTCTGGTGTCCCAGGAAGCCATCCCGGCATCGGCCCCGAGGCCCCCCGCTTTTACGAGGTCCATTTTAATATCCATGGCCGTGTAGGGAGTGTTCCTGGTTATAAGCAGTTCCGAACCCATCGGGTAAGCCGCGCTATTAATAAAATTCACCAAACAATTATATTCTTCGATTATCAACCCGTTATCCCCGAACCTCGCTATTGTCAGCTCCTGCCCGTTTTCCGTTCGTAGGGATTTTGTATATACAGAGTTCCTGCCGCTGGGCCGCGCCGCCTTAAGCAACCTGCCGCCAGCCCAGACCGCCGCCCTGGGATCGGAGCCGGACACAAGCGGGCCCCTGGTCCTTAATACCAACTTTTGCACTCCCTCTAGCCGCACGCTGATACTGCCCGGAGCCTCGTTCCATTTCCCGCCCTGACCGGAATAAAGAAGCTTGCCGTCGCCGCGAATCTCGAACCGCACTTTCTTATCCGAATAAAACTTCTTACCTTCCGGGCTGAGGCCGGCCTTAATATCCAATTGCGTATACTCCCCGTTAAGCGCGTAGACCAGGCTTGAATTTATTTCAACGCTTATCCCTTCTTTAAACACCTGGCCGCCAACCGTCACCGGCCCGGTGGACTTGTGCTCGTCCAACCGGATCATATGATAGGCGAGATAAATTACCGAGACCGGCGTTAATTCGCCCAGCTTGACGGCGTTCCCGCCCCCGGCGAAGCAAACCCCGCCCACGCCCTGAATAGCCGCAGCAGTCGCTAGTATTAAAGCCAGGTATTTGGTTTTCATATGAGTGGCCTGGAAACTGCCGCCTTTTCTGCACCTATTAGACGTGCCTTAAGCCTTAAATAATTCAACGCGGCTGCTGAATACAGAAAGTAAGCTCTTTATTATTTTTATGGTTTCCCTTCGGGCCGATGCTGCATAAACTGAATCCTTTCCCGCCTGCGGTCGCGTTATATTCAAAATCCCTATAAGAGAAGGGGTCTTCAAGCATCTTCCCGGTGATAAACTTCGGACTGAGCTCCCTGATCTTCCCGGGATAGCGGCTATAGGCGCCGTAATATTTCACGGCCGCTGAGGCAACAAGGGCCATTTGCGCCCAGGCTTTCATCTCCCATTCCTTCTCGTGCAGATCGCTGAATTTCCCCGTCATGGTCTTAGTGAGGAAATAAGGCCACTCAGGAAGATTCTGTAATTCCCTGTCGGCTTTACTGCCCCAGGGCTCGAACAACTTATAGCGGGAAGTGGTAATAACTAATTCTGAGTAGTAGGAAGCGGATTTGGCGATGCTTAGGTCAGTCAAGCCCGTAAAGGCTAAAATCCACGACCAGACCTCCCCCTTATAATACTCCACCCTGCTAATTTTATTCCTGTCTTCGGCAGGAAGAGGGGCTGCTATAAAATCGCAGAACTTTGCCACCTCCGTCTTCATCCCGTCAGAAACCAGGGATTCAAAGGGAAATATCTGCAGACTTTGGGCAATATCGGCCGGAATGGCGGCTGAAGGGCGGCTGAGCATAATGCTGACCGCGGCCAAAGCGGCCTGGCGGCGCAGGACCACTGTGCTCATCTTGGCGATAAGAGAAGGATCGGACGAGAGAAGCCCGGCGATGCTCAATTGAAGCCTGACATACCCCCACGCCTCCGGCAGATTCCCGCGAAAAGCCTCCACGCAGGCGCATAGCCGCAGGAACTTCGAGAGCTTGATCTGGTCCGAAAATTTGGGGACCTGCAAACCGAACGGGTTTTTCACCGCGGCCAGGTAGTCAGCCTTCATCCAGCGCGTTCGCCCCTTAATCGCCGAGGAGAATTCCTTCGCTGCCAAGGGCAGCTGCCGCGCGACGAACGCGGATTGACGTTCAAATATTTCTTTATCCCACTTAAGCGTTTTCAGCGCTATATCGGTTTTCTCGTCCATTGCGCCCATCCCTATTCTTATCATGGCGCTTTCGATCGCCTCGCCGGCGTACTGCTCATCCGGCGCATTCGTCTGGAAATCAGCCAGGCTGGAGGGCCAGCCCTTTGCCTTGATGCTCTGTTTTAAGGTCTCCGCTTTTACGTGCCAGACGCCGTGGGTGACGAGAATAACCAGCAGCGAGGCGGCGGTCACCGCGGCGAATCGGGAAAGCAGCGGCGTTATCCCGCGTATTTCCGCACTGCTGGGAATATTCGCACGGCGAGAAGTCCATTTAAACCAGAAGAGCTTGCGGGGTTCAGGCGTTTTCTCCCGTATCTCGATCCCCAATATTTTAAAAATATCACTCTTGGGCGCTACCCACGGAAGAACATAAAAAGATACGGCGGCAGCCGCGAGCAAAGCAGCAGACAGAGTAATAGCTGAAGAATTGAGCGGAGAAAAAGTACTAAGGCTAAGGACGCTCATAAGTACCAGACTAAAGCCCAGCAGTCTCAAAAGAACAAAGGCGCCATATACCGCAACAACCTTAGACTTAAACAGCCACGCTTTTCTCTTTTCCGGTGAGGTGTTTTTAAGAAAAAAGAAAATTAGTTTCAGGAACAGCGTACCCAGGCAGAAACCCGTTAACCATTTTACCGGGTCCCGTAAAGAAGCGACATCCTCCGAAGTGGCGCGGGCATTCATATACAGTCCAATTGCCTCTTCCTTCTCTTTCCGAGCCTTATCCATGAGCCGCTCTCTTTCGTTTAAAGCCAGTTTACTGAACGCCTCGTTTAAGGCTTTTATCTTCTGGTCGTAGAAGTCCACATCATTGGTGTATTTTATGACTACCGGAGCTGTCTCATACAGGTAGAGGCCAAGGCCCAGGCTAAGGAACAGCAGGAAAAACAGCGGCCCCGCGCCCATAGTAACCGCAGTCTGAATAAATTTTGCCCCGGCAACGATCTTGAAGCTAAAGACCAGAAACGAAATAACCAGAGCGGCAGCCGTCGTCAATGCCATAAAGGAACTGGCCGCACATAAATATCGCGGCAAAGGCATAGCTGCAAGCTGCATAGAACCCAAAAGCACGAACGCAAATACAATAGACAGCCGCCCCCAACTGAACCCGGATTCGAGCCAGAATGCCGATTTTATACGGGAAAGCCCGCGTTTCAGGATATCCATATTACTAAGCCCTTTCCTAAACATCTTCCGTCCGAAGTCTCCGCACCCGCCCATATTAGACGCGGTTCCCTGCATTTAAATTCAATATGGCAAACAATCATAATTTTAGTCACGCCATGAAAGGGGTTATACGCGGGAGTAGTCATCCGGACGGCTTCGATACTCTTCTCAGAGCGCACTTCACCTGATAATAATTCAAACCCCGGTCAATCACTAAATTGACCGGGATATTTTAAAGCAGAGTTATACAGAGGTTATTTAATTGGCGGGTAATCGTCACGCAGGCCGCACAGGATCTCCGCCACAATAACAGGGATTATTGTAATTTCAAATGGTTTTGGCACATATGCCGAAACGCCGTAGTTAAGAGCCTCTTGGCAGCTTACAAGCTCACACCCCGTACACATAATGATCTTGATGTGCCGGGTCTTTGGATGCTCCCGCAAAAGGCGGCAGAATTCTTCGCCTCCACTCCGCATCGGCATATACATGCGAGCTATCACAAGGTCGGCCTGCAGCTCCAGCGCCATTTTAAAAGTTTCATCTGCCCGCTCCGGCGAGAAATATATATTTTTAAACCCCACAGCGCGGAAAATAGAATCATAGCACCAAGTCAGCTGCGAGTCCTGCTCCGCGATAATTATTTTCTTATTAAGCAGCGCGGGCGAGAAAAAAGACGCTTTTTCAGCGGCAGCAGTAGGACTGGCTTCCTTGCCGGAAGCCAAACGGCGCAGCCCTCTTTTAACAGATTCGCGTGTGATTGTTAGTTTCAACCAGGATCGCAACGCCCCCACCAACGGCCCCTGGCAACTTTCAAGACCCTCAATGGGCGTCTCCACCTGGGGAGGGCTGAAGTGTCCTTTTTCATAGCGGCAGCTAAAGCTCTTCCCCACATCGGCGTCATTTCCCAACTTCACACCGCCGGGGGAAGCGCCCAGCAGCTTTTTAGTAAATATGCAATCGTCGGTGACTTCGCAGCGGAAAAATAACCCGGCGCTTTCAACCCACAAAAGCGCCGGCAGCCCGGCGTTGGCCGCCTTTATGAACATAGCCCGGTCACCCGCGCAGTGCAGGAGGTCGTTCATCACCGGGCCGTTTCCGTTTTCAGTGTCTTTTTCAGCCATATAAATACCCTGAATAATCTCCACCACCGGAACAAGCCGGGATCGGGCACTCACGCTACGACAAGGCGCTTCTTTGAAGCATCCCGTCCTTTGCGACAAACCTTATCGGGGAATTCAGCAATTGGCGGATCACGCCCGTCTCGCGCGCAAGCCTTAGCGTTTCCGCGTCAGGCTCCCCGCCCTGAGCACGGCATTCTATCCGCACCTCCTTTCCGGTCGGGATCAGCCATTTCTTCACTTTACCAGGATACATTTCCCATTGGTTCATGCCGTATGGCGCGAGAGTTTGTTTAATCGCCCTCACGAAGGCGGCATCCAGTTCGACCGGAGCTTTTGCCAGAAGCCGTTCCTCAAGGGCGTCCCAAACCATGAACAGTGAATACATCATATCTTCGCGTAAATTCTTCGTGGCCTCCCGCACCTCCAGTATCAGCTCGTCACAGTCGGCGGAGGAGTTGAACTCCACATCCGGCATCAGCCAAGAGAACAAATTCGTGCCCGTCTCCAGGGCGGCCGCAACAGGATAATTATCGGTCCGCCGCCCAGCCTTACAAGCCTTCCTCACGGCCTCAAAAGCCGCACAGGTCGAAACCGTAGCCCACATCTCCGCCATTTTCATCGCCCTTTTTATATCATAACCCGGCCGGCTTTCATACCAGGAAAAAGGCCGCAAATACTCCGGCGCAAATTTATCCAGGCGCAACAAGTGAAGGAAATAGTCGAACTTGTCATCCATATCTAAGGACATCTCTTTAATCTCGTCTTCACATCTTAAGTATTCCAGGGTACATATCAACTGAGACCACGCCAGGGACGGCTTCCCACCTCCGGAAGGGCTGTCTGTAGTAGTATCCGTCATAAAGAACAGCGCCTTATCCAGCAGTAGATGGCCAGGCGTCAAAGGATTGATCTGCTTCACGAACCGCCTGTGAGGAAGCCACACCTTGTCGAACAAAGTGCAAAGAACGAACCTCTCGGCATCGTCAAAAGGCCAGATGGAGGCGGAAAAAATAACATCCCCCCTCCCCGGCGCCATATATTCGTTAGTCATAACAGTGCCCTCTCGCGGAAATCCCATAATGCTCGCCTATTCCCACCCCTATTAGACGCAATTTCCTTTAAAATAATTCAGCGGCCCAGAAAAAGTCCCGGGCAATTCAGAATTGACCGGGACCTCTTCCAAACAAAACAATAAACTTTGGATATTTATGACAAACAACCAGTCTTAGTACACGAAGATTTCAGGATACCTACTAAGGTGTCAAGTAATATTTCGCAATATTTTCAGTATAGACAGTATCATCACTAATATCAATGCTGTCTATATTCACTTAAATACAACTCAAAGCGAGTATTTAGCGATCAAATAAAATATCTACAAGTGTAAGCCCGGCAGAAGTTTTGGGATCAGTCCCCTTTCCCGCAAGTGTTAATACCGCCTCCCCACCCTCCTTAAATGTATGTCTCGTTTTATGTTCAATAACGATCTTATCGGGAATTGCCGACTGCGCATTCTGGACAGTCACATTTGCTCCGGCGGATTGTGACTTTTCAGCCTCGACCTTGTTTTTGTTTTCCTCAAGAATGATCAGTTTTTGCCAACGTTCTGCCGATGCCACATCCCCTGCATTAATACTATGCACATATTGCTTCTTCAAGCGCATAAGCAAAGGATTACTTAAATCTTGCATTGCCTTGAGCTTATTTAAACGACGCAAATATTTAGACGGCAACTCACTGGCATCCACTTCGCCCAACACCTCAATCCACTCCAATCTTAAGTCATTGGCATCTTCATATTTACCATTATTAATCAAATTTGCGAATGCATTGTAATATTTATTGTCTAGTTCTTCGATTTTGCCTACTTTTATACCGATTTCCAATCGCTTCGCTTCGGACTTTTCCCGAGCTTCCTCACTGCGCAATTGATCAATTAGATCAGGGAAGTTGGAAAGAAGTATTGACCCTCTATCCGCATCACCCCCGCGCCATTCATCTAATTCCACACTAACCCAGCCCGGCAATCCGATATGAGGTGTCACCCGAGAAGGCCAAGCAGATTCTTTACACTCAGAATAATTATTAGAGTTTAAGCCAAGCTGCTGTCCATCTTTATCATATACAAAGTCCCCAAGTTTCCATTTTCCATCAACAAAACACCCAGATGATGAGTTGCCTATAGCCTCCATGGGAGCTTTTATGCTCATTTTACCATCAGGATAAACAAGCCAGCATTGGTCATAATCGTCACTCGACACTCTAAGCGGTGCGCGCCCTATATATTTAGGAGTCTTATTCTTCGCACAAATTACTGAAGCCTCGCTTTTTTTGTATGCATTATTAATAATTTTAACAGGCCGACCGCAGACAGGGGCAGCTCCCAACAGCAAGACAATACTTATTAGGCAAGTATTTTTCATGATATTTCCTTATTAATTATCTGGGCAGCTTCATCTTAAAACTCTAAAACAAACTTATCATGCCAAAATTCAGTCTACACTCAACCGCCTATGACCCCCATAGAGACATTATGCGTCCGGGATGGTACTAATATTTTAACATCCTCGAAAACCAGACTACAACGAGCCTTAACTTTCACGGCGTAAATTAATTTTACAACATAATATTTTTGACTATCTGCGGAGTGTATTTGCCCTAACCCACCCTATATTATTGCGCCTGGTTTTTATCTGCACCCATTCGCCCTGCTGAGCCAGGACTTTAACGCCCTCTTTCTGGAGCACTTCAACTATTACCGCAGAGGTATTGTCGGGGGACTTGTAGACCTTGGCTTTCCAGGCATTTACAACTACAAAACTATTAATTTTAAAATTCCGCCCGTTTTCACGGATGCCGCGGCTCCTGCCATTTAGTCCAATTCCGGGGTCTTCCTCTCTCCCGAATTTCATCATAAAGGATATCACATGAGAGTTCCCCAGCTCGCCGAAAGGCGTAAAAGCGTAATCCACGGAAAACTGACTGCCCAGACCGCTGGCCCCGACCCTGGTATTGTAACCGGTCCGGAGTGCCGCCTTAAACGAATTACGAATATCCATTTCATACTCAACACCTGCGCAAACGGCAGCCGCGGCGCCTTTTGACAAAATCCCGTCCAGGGCGAAGGTCCAGTTTTGATCAGGCACGTCAGGAACATATTTATAACTACTGCCTATCCTTAAGGTCGTCGGCAATGGCGCTGTTTCTTCCCTGAATTTAAGCCCCGAGCCTAAATTTAAAATACTAAGTGAAAAAGCTGCCGGCTCTAAACTCCACCGGATACCGGCGTCAGCCGCATACGCGTTAGCGTTTGAATTGAGTTTTGAAGAAATATATTTAACACCGACTCCGTATTCCAGCTCGTCAAACTTCCGCGCGTTAGCTATAGATATCGCCAAATCCCTGGGCGCCAGGGAATCCCCGGTCGGGTTCCCCGAATTATCAACCTTATCCAACGAACCTATTGAGAGATATTGCAAACCGAAGGCGAAAGTTCCGTAATTTGGGGTTTTCATGGCAAAAGCCGCAAAATCATAAGAAATATCCTGGAAATACATCGCATGCATGAAAGTGGCATTCATTCCTTGAATGCCGGCAAGATTTGCGGGGTTATAATAGATGGCGCTTACATCCTCTGCGGCAGCCCCTTGGGCGGCCCCCATAGAAACGCCTCTAGCGCCCACCGGCAGTTCCAGGAATTGCCCACCTGTAGTACCAAGAGCATCCTTAGAAAAACCTCCAGCGGAAGCCAAAGGCATGAAACTCACGCCAATGCAGAGCGGGAGAAAAATTATGGAAACTAAGAGCCTGCAGCCAGTTCTCATCTTTCAATTACCAGTTTTTTCACGACCTTCTTCTCTAATGTCCCTTCAATGACCGCTATATACACGCCGCTTGTCACATTGCGACCGGAGACATTCTTGCCGTCCCAGGATTTACAGCCGTTATCGGCCGGCTCAACCGTCAGTCTCCGCACAAGGTCCCCCTGCAGAGTATAAATGGATATCTTGGCTTTCGACGTTATTTTATCTATCTGCAATCCCTGTCCGCAGCCCGCTATAGGTGAATCGTATTTATCTCCGCTGCCGGGGGTCCACGGCACGGGGTAAACCCTTACCGAATTAAGATTAGGCGAGGCATAAGCCAGCAGGGAGTAAATTGAGAAGTGGTACACGTTTGCGCTGATAATATTCTGTGTATAGTCCGGTGTCGTATCCGCTATCTCTTCCCATGTTGAGGCGGTCTCATTCAGCCAGAACAGAGTAAGGCGGTCCTCCCTGATATTTGTCCCGTCCACGACACCGTCATTGTTCGCGTCTGGGTAAGGGATTTTAATGATCACCGGCATAGCGAAGTTAGTTACAGCCGCCTGGGTATTGGTATCCTTCGCGCTGAAATCCCTGTATAGATTTATCGAGGCCATCGGAATAATACTTGAGTTATTGTTGGCTGAAATTATTTTCTCTAGCTGCGAATCGGGGGTCAGTATAACGATATTCATAGCCCCCGAGTAAGCGTTCGGGGGCGTAACTACCGTGGTGCCGTCAGCATTAGAGATAGTCCCGCCTGAAATCCCGCTTACAGATGTGTCAACCGTGAATGTCCCGCCGCTGGTAATCGTGCCTCCTATGTTCCCTGCCTCATCCATAGCGGAGAAGTTCACAGTAGCCGTACCGGTTGAAACGCCAGAGTATATAAACCCATTGCCCTGCCAGTTCTTATCCCCCCCAGTCAGCGCAATAGGCATCGTTGTGCCATCAGCAAGAGTGAAGCTGATAAGCGGGGCTTGCGGCACAGAACTTGCATCCTGAAGCGTGACCGTAACAGTAAACGGCCCGGTTTTCAGCGGGGCGGCAGGCGATAGCACTATTGCGGCGGAGGGGCCAACGTTATCAACCTGGAACGTAGAGGTTTGAGCGGTTGTATTTAAAGCCAGATCGCTGCCGGACACGTTAATACTTGCCGTCCCATCAAACCCTTCAACAACAGCATAAACCCCTTGCCAGGCAGTTGCGGCTGTCGTATTTACAGTAATAGGAGTAGAAGCCCCTTGGCCATTCTGGCGAACAGTAACGGTTGGAGTCCCTGTTAAGCTCTCATTTGAACTCAAAGTAATAGTAATATTACCAGCCTTCGCAGGGTTGGGGCTAGCGACGGCAGTAAGTGTCGGAGAGGTTGTATCTACCTCGAATTTATAACTATCTGTTTCGCTGAGATTCCCGGCATTATCGACAGCGCCAATATGCAGCCAGTAAATGCCGTCTGCCAACAACTGCGTGGAATAAGTCGTTAAGGCGGTCTCGGTAGTTGAATCCAATGTAAACGTCTCTGTTTGATTTAACGCATAGCTGTATCCGGCCACGCCTGATCCACCAGAGTCGCTGGCAGAAGTCCAGGTGAACTCGGCGATATTTGCTGGTGTCGGAGTGTTTTCAGGGTGTGTTAATGATGAAATGGTCGGTTTGCCTGGGGAAACAGTATCTACCAGGAGAGTCGCTGTTGCGGATCCGGCTTTGCCGGATAAATCGTTACCAGAAATAGTAATGGTCGATATCCCGTCATAACCAGAAACCACAGAATATATTCCGGACCAGGTTATGCTGTCCTGGCTGGTTAATGGCACGGATACCGCCGACTTCCCGTTTTGGGCAACAGTCGCCGTCAGCGTGCTCATTTGCTCACTGGCAATAATAGTCAGTGTAGTATTACCTACCTTCGCTGGGTTTTTAGAAGAAGTAATGCTTGGGAATGTCGGTGAATATAGATCGATTTTTACCTGGCCGTAGGTTGTTGGGAGGCCCCAATTCCCCGCATTATCTCTTGCCCTGGCATGGAAATACCAGATTCCGTCGGCCACATTCATAAAAGTTGTGGAGGTGCCGGTGAGATTTATGCCCGAGGTATCAGGGGCAAAACTTGCCAAACGATTTAAGGCGATATTATATCCCGCCACATTAGAACCAGCATCTGAAGCGGCACAATTAAATTGCGGATTGTTGCTGCTGGCGTTCCAGGTATCCTTTGAGTGAGTCGGAGATGTTATATCCGGCGTCGTTGGTGAGGAAACATCCACGGTGGTAAATGCATCCGGAGCATCAGGATACGCCTCAATATTACCGGCATTGTCTTTTGCGCGGACGCGGAAGGAATAAATCTGACCATCCGCGGCTGACCCAAAAGTTTGGGAGGTTAGAACTGTATTGGTAATCCAATCCGTCCACTCGCCCGCGCCGGTTTTGTATTGGAGATCATAAGAATCAAGCTGTGAATCGCCATTATCACTCCCCGACCAATAAACCGTAAATGCCGGAGAATTGTAAGGAGCCAAGGCAGCACAGGTAGAAACAGGAAGGGATTTATCAATGAAGATATAAGCAGTGTTGTGAAAAATCTCATTATTATCAGGCAAACCGGTATCAGTCGACCAGTATTCCAAATAATGGTAACCATTAACGGCGACAACAAAAGGCACAGAATAAGCCTGCTGGGCGCCGCCGTCAATTGCGTAATATGTCTGTATACTGGCGGACCCGCCACTAGCAGATAAGGTAACGCCCACATTAGATTTATACCAACCCTGATTCCCACTTGTGCCCGCAAGCGAAACCTGAGTCTCCGGTCTTGAAACTACGTTAAACGTAGGAAATGGAGTAATTGTCCCTGACGTGTAGAATACCCGTTCCGCACTAACCTGAAGAGTATATGTCCCGGAAGAAAGGGTATCCGCGAACTCTTTTACATACTTTCCCGAAGACGCGTTATAATTTAGATAAAATTGGTGCGTTTTTAAATCGGGGGTTGTGATAATTCCTGTAACAATAGCGTCGACAATATTTGCACTTGAAATACTGTCCAACACGGAGACGGTAATAGTCTCTGTCGCACCCATTTTCAGCGTAGCTGATGAAAACGAAACACTGGGGATGGCTGTCCCGCCAGAAACCGATATTGTTAAAGGGCTAGCTGAGGTTTTAAAATTTTTGGTCCCGGTAGTATTTTCATAGTTAATGGTTATACCGGGGATCGAATATACGCCGGCTATTGTCGCCTTAATAGAATAACTATCCGTTTCACTGTCAGGGTCTCCAGGGTCATCAGATACCGGATAAATAAAACAACCGGGACAACCCGGGGCAATTGCGCCGGAATACTGCAACCCTGCCGGCAATACTGGAACCTCGAACACCCGTTCATCCGCGGGACTCGTCCCCGAATTGGTCTGGGCCAAGGAAATATTAACTATATCCCCTACAAGGCAAGTAGAATTGGATATTGTGGTATTTATTTTAAGATTAGGATCTCCGTCATAGGCTGTAAATTCATATCGGGGATTGCTTAAATTATATTCCGAGCCCATCGTGGTCCTGATATTAACATGATTGGAAGACGTCGTATTCGGGTCATTAATTCTTGTGGAAAACACAGTCCCCACGGCCTTTTCCATAGCCCAATAAATATCAGTACCGACAGTTGTATAAAAACCGGCCCGGGGCTCCGGATAGTAAGAGGGATTATCCCCGTCCCATTCGAGGTAATAATAAGGGTAACCGTTGTTGGAGCCCAGTGTAGCCTTGAATTTTGATTTCGTGGGGATCAACCCGTTTTGTATTACATCAGAATAGGGACTCAAATCCATATAACAGTCCAAAGGAGTTGCTTGCGTAACATAATACGGAGACGACACGCCAGTGCAATTAACCGTAGCCGGCTCTCCCGGCCGGTATTGAGTAACAACCACATTAAGCGGTAAGTAGATCGTTCCGCCTGAATAAGTAAAGGCAAGCTGTATGGGATAAGTTCCTACTGCGGTCCCGGCAGGAACATTAATATCAAAATAAAAGTTTTTGGAGGAATTACCATTAATAGAGAAAGATGTCGGGGTATTTAAAGATACCCACGCGGATTTCGAGCCTGATTTAGCCACGCTTACCGAAATCGCCTGTTCGCCGGGGTTCTTTAACACAACCGGGTAATTTCCAGAGAAACCATTGGAGGTTGCTGAAACCTGCATCGCAGAAGGGGATGAGTTACCATTAACAAGCAGGGCCCCGGCAGACGGCACGCCTCCTCCATTTACATCAATTTGATACACGAGCCAGCCTTGCTGGTCAGTTCCGCCAGTTGCTGGGTCATTGATGTAATAATTTTGACTGTCGTTGAATGTCGCCCGATATTTAATCCACTGGGAGTCATAAGCATTGGCATTGGCCTTGACCGTAACATATATTTTCCTTGTTTCACCGGCACTATAAGTCTGATATGCATCTAAAATCTCATAAGACAATGTTATCTGCTGTTGAGTGCTATCCCAACCGGGTTCGCCGGGTTGCTTATGCGAATACTGCATTATTGGATCATGGTCACTGCTATAGCTGACGATATCTAAGCCTGATGACAGGTTTAAGCTGAGATATCCGCCAAGATTACCTGTCCCTGTACCCGCATTATGGACAGTAAAAGTAAAAGTCTGCTGTTGGCCTGGGGGTAATAGTATAGAACCATAATTAGCAGAAGCGGATGGACGTGGAGGAGCTGTTTTTGAGATATTTAATACGGCACCAGTGACCACACTCCAATCATCAACGGAGTCAGGTGACACATAACCAATCTGTGGCAAATACCAAGTTTCGGTAAGCTTTGCATCGCCCCATCCGAAGTTTAAATGATACTTTCCCGTGCCCGTATCGTACCCATCTGCGACAATTGCATGCCCATGTAAATTTGTTGAATCCCGAATATCAACTTCGGCTGGACGGCCATACCGTATATTGCGCTGTAGTGTTGAATAGAAATCCGCATTGCTGTAACTTTTCCATTCTGCAGCACCATATCCAAATTTGTTTACCAACGCCGACGCGACCCAGGAAGTGTATGTTCCAGACCCTTTATTCGGATCACCCGTATAATCCATATGAGTCGCCACACCACAAGCATAAGATAAAGCTGCCTTATCGGTATCGAGTGAAATAGGGTAAATCATCCCGGAAAAGCTTGCAGTTGAGGCAGTAATAGGCATGTGTCTTGTATCGGTAACGTAATTATCTGCAGATGTAAATGCAACTGCGCTTGGGTATGCAAAGTGATTGACAATTTGAGCCATAGCTGTAGCCACACAACCCACATATGACTTCGCACCATATACCGAATCATCTGGACACTTTCTGTTGTATGGATTCCCCTGACTCCAAGAAGTCTGAATCAATGGCCCATAAACTGCAGAGTTCGATGTTATCTGCATAGAACCATCTAAGTACTTATCCCATAAACCGTTATTGGCATTCCTAACTTCCTGAGAAACGAAAGGCAAAGTTTTAAGACGATTTTCCATATCCCATATAACTAAATGTAAAAGAGCATTATCCATAAAATCCTCCGCAATAAAATCCGACTCGTATGAATAAGCAATTACAGGAGCAATATCTGTATCGGGGGAAACAACAATATGCCCCCTTGGCTGCAAATCCAAAACGTAAGCAAAAACTTTATCAGATACTTTATCCATAAGCGTTTGAACTTGCTTTATGGAGTATCCCTTTAAAGTAGTCCTAGATTTTCCAGCCGCATTTACCCGTACCGATTTCTTGGTTTCATAATCAACTTCAGCCTGACCCACCTTTTTTGCGACATCAATAGAGACAGGTTTTGCATAAACAAAGGACACACAAAACAAAAAAAGATTACCTAAAGCGAAATAAATCGCCCTTGGAATATTTGCCCTCCGCCCTTTTTTCATCATATTGCAAGCTTAAACCGAACTGCAAACCGCAGCAGCATACGGCACCTTTATGACAAGCACAAAAAAGCGGTCTTTCTCTTTGGCATCGGGGACGGTTCTTAATATCTAACAACTCTCACAAAAAGCCCCCGGTTCTGATTGGCATAAATGCGACATCGCACAGGAACTTATAATTATATTTTTTGCCAATTTCAGCGCCATAACTATTACCCTTTGATAGCTTTAGACTTACCGAGAAGTTGTAGGTAAAATTCTTCCCCCGGAATCCGGTCTCTGCAATATTAGACGCGCTTTCTCTAAATAAAATTCAAATATGATATTGATTTTTTGTAAGCTATCAGGCCATTGGATGGCGTCGCAGCTTAAATCTGGTTTTTCCGGTAGGTTGCTACTGGGATTCTTGTCATAGAATACCCCCCTTCATGACAAGCGCAACAAAAAAACAGCGGTCTTTTACTTTGCAAGCAGTAAATGTTGCTACCATAGTATACCGCCCCACACTTGACATGTCAATAGCCATAGCATGGAGCGCTTTAAGAATATAAAATTCAGTCTGCTATTTGTTCTCTTATTGCCGTCACGTCCAGGATAACGATCCTGCCATCTTCTGTGCTGAAAACGCCGTCTTTAAAGGGGAGGGCTTTAGATAATATCTTTTTCACTCCGGGGCGGTCGGCCCAGGACTGACCTGCTTTTAATACGTCTTTAAAACCGATCTTGGGGCTGAATTTGTTGGTGTCAAGAAAGCGGTAGCCATATACCGTGGGGCCGTTTTCAGGGGTGTGCTCGAGCATCCAACCTATAATTGCATGGCCCTCTCCCTCGTCAAGGATAAGCACCACCAGCGGCCGGAATTCCATGCGCTCCAGGATGCTCGCGAAGAGCACGGAGTTATCTATACAGTTCCCGCTTTTTTTCGCGGTTTCTCCCGGGGACAGGACATTTTGAGAGACGCCGGCTTTATATTTAAGCACAAGCGGTGTGCTTTTATAGGTTACCGCATAGGTCTTTTCCAGGGCATTATAGGCCAGCTCTATCTGCGCAAGGGAATCGTTGATTTTTTCTTCCAGCGTCCTGATGTCTTTTGTCCCCCGGAACGCTCCCGGGGATTGATTGCCCACAATTTTTATAGCCGGTTCCGCCATATTGCCCATCTGGCTGGCGCTGTCAACAATTATCCCCACCTCCGGGCTCTGCGGCTCAACCCAGTTAACCAATGACGCAAAAAGATTAATTTCTTTGCCCGCGGCATCTTTCAGCACCGGGAAAAACCGGCTCTTAGGATGAATGCGTATTTGCATTTCCCGTGACGAGATAGTGGCATAGGAACCGTCCGGCATGGCGCGTTCAACTGTAAGACTATAAGCAGCGGATGTCACGGCAGCAGCACTTACTTCAGGCTGGATATCCGGGAACAGCACAACTTCTTTTTGGCTGTCAGCAGGAATGTCAATGCCGTCGACGAGTTGTTCCTTCCCTGAGTTTTGCAGCACATGCCGCACACGGAGATGCGCCTCTCGCCCTGTTTTATTTTTGACGGTGAGTATGGCCACAGAAGCACCGAGTCTTTTCAAGTCCTGGATCTGTCCCGTGGGGAGATCTTTAAGAATTTTATATGCGACATCAAACTGCTCCTCGGGCTTGGTCGCGGCGGTCAACACGTAAGCCTTATCTGAAACCAGCACCAGCTCATTGGAGCCGCCGGGGATCAGGTCGGAAACTAGCAGCGCTACCTCCCTGCCGCCGGAAGGGTATTCAAAGCCGGAAACCATTTCAAGATCGTTATCCAAAACCAGCAGGTTATTGGTATCTGTTACGACAAAATAATCCGGCCTCCCGGTTCTGATAAAATCATTTCCGGCCAGCACCGACACGGGCCCTGTGCTGGCATAAGTGCCTAAAAGTTTAAGGGCGGGATCGTATTTCCGTACAAGCCCCCCCCTGCCGCCAATCACTATTTCGGACCGGCCACTACCGACGGAATTGGAAATCACAAGCCCTTTATCGTCTAACGACATATCGGAAGGGACTTTATTTTTAAATTCGCCGGTGATGCCGTCGATCGTGGCTAAAAAGCCGGAATCCGCGTCTTTTATATGCTGCCACGCCCTATACGCGCTGATAACGATCTCTTCCGTGCTGTCGCGGTCTATATCCTGCACCGCTATGCGCGCTCCGGAAAAATATCCGCCCAGTTCCCGGATCCAGTTCACTTTGCCTGCTTCCCTGAAGGAATAGAGATAGCTGGTGGAATCGTTTCTCGTATCCGGAGCTACATTCCCGTTGCTGATCGAATATCCTGACGCCAGAACATCAGGCTGCCCGTCACGGTTTATATCATGCAGCAGCACCTGGGTTATAGCAGGGCCTACCGCGTAGTACCATTTCTGGGCCCCGCTGGTTGAATCCAGGGCAAGCACTCCCCTGGGAAGACGCTTGTAGCCGGCGCCAAGGGATAAAATAACCTCCAGCTTCCCATCCCCGTCCAAATCGGTTATTCCGTGTATAGCCGCACCGAACATGTTCTCCATTTGCTCGCTCAGGACTGAGATTTCATGCGGGTTAATGACAAAGCGCCTTATAACAGCTCCGCTGCCTTTCAGGAAAAGGACGACAAGTTTATTTTTAACGCGGCCGGCCAGCAGGATGTCGTCTATTTTGTCGCCATTTATATCCTGCAGCGCCCCTATACGCAACTCCCCGGCCACACTTGCGCTGGAAAGTAGAATACCCCGGCCTGAGTAAACGGAAACCTTGTTCCCGGCCTGGGCTACCAACTCAATTTTCCCATCCCCGTTAACATCCCCGGTAAGCGCCAGGTCGGCCGGCACGGACCATTTGGTTATCAATTCAAACGGGCCGGTAATTTTCTCCGGGGACGGGTATGGATAAAAACTCCCGCCCCTGATCTCACACTGCGCGACCCGCCAACCCACAGGGCGGCCAGGCGCCTGCCCCCGGAGAGGAGTGAGCATCCCCGTTTGCAGCGCTAGAAGTAAGACAAGGAAGGAGCGTTTCATTTTTATCTTGCCTGTTCCCATTTGCCGTCTTTTGGCTGGTACCAGCGGCCTTCGGCCGTAAGTTTTCTGGAGGCGGAGGAAAACTCGCGGACGATTTCGGGTTTTATAATATCTTCAGCCTTGCCGAGTTTTATGCCCAGTTGAGCGGAATAAAGCTTTATTAAATCTTCCCTGTCCCGGTTCTCAGCGGCAACGGTGTTCTTTTCGCTTTCAGAAAGTGCGCCGGCTCCGGGCAAAGCGGACAAAAGGCCGTTATAATCTTCGCCGATCCTGGCCGATGTTTTAAGAGCCTCCACAGCCGCTAATCTGGCGTGGCGGGCGTTTAAAACTTTTTTTATTTCAGCAGTAAGCTCAATATCTTTCAGCTGGCCTCCGGCCAAAACGCGCACCAGGGCGGAATCTTCCCGCATGCCGGCGCCCCGGAAAACAAGGCCGG
>Ga0209212_1002552_pt1 | contig 25569 bp, 23 predicted proteins | sample RifGroC2_FD_183996 | JGI IMG/M metagenome (GOLD analysis project Ga0209212, IMG submission 183996) | Groundwater microbial communities from Rifle, Colorado, USA - Groundwater C2 (SPAdes) (version 2) | ecosystem: Environmental > Aquatic > Deep subsurface > Groundwater | place: Rifle, Colorado... | reverse complement strand
AGCGCCGCGTCCGCGCCGTAAGCGGCGAGCACGGGCGTTATCACGCCGCCCGCCCTGAGCTTTTCCGGAAGACGGGAAATTTCCCCGGGCCTCAGGAACTGCAGATGCTCGAAGACCACGCGCATCGCGCCCGCGCGGCAGGCAAGACGGTAAACTTCGGCCAGGGCCCCGGCATTATCGCGGTTCACCACGCAATTGACCATTACCTCCGTGCCGGGACCCGCCGCGGCCGCGAAGGCCTTCATGTTGGCGAGCAACGCCCGACAGGAGCCGCGCGTGCCCGTAATGCGGTCGTGCGCGGCGGGGCCACCGTGCAGGGAAAATATTACGTACTCCGGGTTAAGCGCGGCCAGCGCGCGGGGCCGCCGGCCGGTGAGGAGCGTGCCGTTAGTATTAAGGCCGAAACGCGAACCAGCCTCTTTTATGCGCGCCATGATCCGGAAGATGTCGGGCCGCAGCAGAGGTTCGCCGCCGGACAGATAAAAATGCGTATCGGAGGGAAAGCGCCCTATAAGCCTGAAGACCGCGGCCGTATCCATCTCCTTGGTTTTTTTATTGAGCAGGCCGCGCCGCAGAAGGTAACAGAAACCGCAGCGCAGATTGCATCGGTACGTCAGTTCCAGCATCACGTCTTTAAACATTCAGCTCTCTCCCTACGGCGGCGGCGAAAGCCCCCGCCCCGTCGAAAGCCCCGGGGCCAGCGCGGAAGCCAGGGGCCGGTCCATCCAGCGCCGCGTCCAGCGCTGCGGCAAAAACGGCGGGGGTCAGTTTGCCGTAATCCAGCACCAGAGCTCCGGCAAGGTCCCTCAGCATGGCGGCACGGGCCAGCTGGTCGCAATGTTCGCGCCCGGCCGCCCCCGTATACGGAATAAGCACGGCCCGCCTGCGCAGGCGCAGGGTCTCGTACGCGGTGCCGCCGGCCGTCCCGGCCGCCACGGCGCAGCTGCCCAGCAGATCGATAAACGCCGGTGTTTCCTTCAACAGGGTTACGCCGGAGAGCTTCTCCCGTTTTATCAGTCCGCGCCAGCGGCGCATTTCCGCCGGGGATGTGGCGGGTCCGGCCACTACGGTCATGGGCAGCCGGCTTTCCAGCAGGGGCTTGGCCCGCAGGGCGCATGTTACTATCTCCGGCGAGGTAGAGCCGCCGCCGCGGTGGACCAGAATAAAGCGCCCGGCCGCGGCCGGGCGGCCCACGGGAAGAACATAGCCTGTAAACCTTATTTTCGGGCCTAACCGGCTGAAAGCGCGCAGGAAGGCTTTGGAACTTATGCGCCGCTCGAAGGGAACGGCCTTGGCCATATACTTGAGGTCAAAGCCGGGAGGACAATGGATAAAGATGCGGTCGTATACCGCGGTCGCGCGAAAAAGCCCGGCCAGATCCTTTTGCGGCCAGGAGAAATACGGCAGGGCGGAGGAAGAATAGATCTTGGCCCCGGCGGCGCGCGCGGCGGCCAGCGCCGGCAATATTTCCCGGGCGCAGGCTGTCCTGCCCAGTGGAAAAAAAGCCGTCACTATGAAATCCTGACGCGCCTCTGCGACGTGTTTTTTCAGGAGGATCTTTCTTTTAGCCGGAGAGGAAGGGAGCCGGACGAGGGGTCCGTACGGCCAGGCGGAAGCCGGGGGATAAACCACGGAACTGTCGCGCAGAAGGGTGAGTGAAAGGCGGCTGCCGAAACGCTTACGCAGGGCGGCGGCCAGGCGGAAGAGATGGACGCCGTGGCCGACGTCCCCCCCGGGGCTGAAATGGTAGAACGCTCCTCTCATAGGGCCGGCCCCTGACCCTGCGGGGAGTTAATAAGACCCGTGGGAACCGTGCGAGCCGTGCGAACCATGGGAGCCATGGGAACCGTGCGAACCGTGCGAACCGTGAGACGCGTGGGAGCCATGAGACCCGTGCGAGCCATGGGAACCGTGGCTGGTATGGCTGGTGTGCGAGGTTGAGGAAAAGAAGTTGCTGTGGATCGTCTGCGCCGCGGCCTGGTCCACCATGGTCAGCCCCAGGATACCCAGCGCCAAGCCGGTCTTAACGATATCCGAGTCCAGCATCTTGCCCTCTTCACTGGAAAAGAAAAGTTTCACGTTCTTTTTTATCTTGGAAGATTTGTTTTTCATAATATTTCGGCTCCAGCTAATTCTTTTTCAGCATTTCCTTCACGCGCTTATTGACTATGGCCTGTTGCTTTTCCTGCTCCTTCTTCATTGTGTCGGCCTCAGCCTTGGCAGCCTTATTTTTTTCGATATCGGCCGCTATCTCTTCCTTGGTCACGCCGATATAACCGCCGGTGACCTTCTCTACCCTCTTCACAGTCGAGCAATAGAACTGCGACATCTCCTTCAGTATGGGCTCGCAGGAAGTTGTGGCGTGGTCGGCCAGAGCTTTGCAATGGGGAACGTAGTCTTTCGGGCAGTCCTGCGGGCGCCCGTTTTTCACGGCTTTGTAAAGGCGATACTTGTCCAAGCACTCCTGCTTGCTCTTGCAGTCCTTTTCCTTAAGCGGGAAATCCATGGCTATTTTGGCCGAAGCGTCGTCGGGCGCGGGCGCGAAAGCTTTCAGCAGAAAAGGCTCCGCGTTCTCGGCCCCTTTAGCCAGCACGGAACAGAACTCCGGGACAGAGAACCTCTCAAGGTCCGTCGTATCCCAGCCGGACAGGCCAAGGCGGCAGTAGGAATCCCCTTTTATATTCCCGGCCAGATAGGCCTCAAAAAGTAGGTTAATGGTCTTTTTACGGCAGGCCATATAGGGCGCCATATCCGGCGTCACCTTGAAGCCGCCCCTCTCCGCCGGTCCCGGCAGGGAATCGCACAGGCTCACGTCGCTTCTGGCGGCGGCCTGGCAGGCCACATAATCCGACACATAGCCGTACATCCTCTGCGTCTCGCTCTGCGTAAAGGAAGTATCCCAGGCGAAAAAGCCCCAGTATTTATCATGGGAGGCCAGCATCTCCCGGAGCCCGCCCCCGTCGCAGGCGCCTTTATAGGCCGACTGCACGGTGGGAAGCACTATGCCCCCGTAAACAGCGCTGCCGGAGGCCGGCGGCATGGCGTTCTCTTCCTGACGGGCCACATAATCCGTGGCGCCGGAGGGCAGGGCCACACCCACCTGCTGTTCCGCCGGCGGCATGGCACCGGACTGTGCGGCGTCCTTCTTTTTTTCCATCATGTACTGCAAAAACAAAAGCGCGGCTGCCAGCGCCACTATCCCCAATACGGTCCATTTTTTCATAAATAATCCCAAACACTCCCAAAGCCGCCTAAAAAGGCGGCCACAATATCAACCTATGTTGTAGCACAAAAAAACCCGATTTTCAAGACTACGGCCAAGCACCGCGGCCCGTCGCATACCGCATCAGGCGATCCATTCTTCCAGGACCCGCGCGAAGCGCCGGTCCTGCAGGCGGTCAAAAACAACGTCAAAGATACCCAACAGGGTGCGGCAGCGCTCATTGGACGGCATCGCCCCCCAGAAACCGCCCTGGGCGGCCTGATTATAGGCGGGGCAGGCCCCGCAATAGGGCCGGTAGGCGCAGCGGGAGCAGCTGGGCTGCAGGTCCAGGCTGGAGGCCAGGGCGCAGGCCTTTACCGGGTCCGAATTTATGATCCCGGCATAAGACCCCTCGCGGACGCTTCCAAGGCGGAAAGAAAGGTCCCCGTCCCCCGCCAGCATGCGGCCCTCGTCGCAGGTATAGATGCCGCCGTCGTGGTCGTAGGCCAGCTGGCCGAGCCCGGCCCCGCAGGGGCAGCGGAGGTCGACGTACTTGTTATCCCGGTTGCCGATTATTTTTTTCGCCAGCAGGAAAGCGGTTTTCTCCATTATCGGCACGCCGCGCAGGTTCAATTCCAGCACGCGGTCCAGGCCGGCGGCATAAAACTTAGCGAAGTCCCCCGGCTCGTAGCCGATACGGCCCCATTGCTCCCGGGCCAGCCCCATGGGAGACAGCGGTTTAAGAAAAACATAGGGCAGTTCGAGGCGCGCGTACTCGTCCACTATGTCGCGGGCGCGTCCGAGCGAGGCGCGTGTGACGGTAAGCAGGGCGCTGGGGCCGCCGGGAGGCGTAATACCGCGCGCGCCCTGGAAATATTTTATCCACTTCACGGCGCGGGCGTGCGAATCCCCGCCGGAGAAAGGCCTGTTGGCGTTATGCAGGTCGGCCGGCCCGTCCAAAGAAGTGCAGACGGCGATGTCCTGGTCTATTATGAACGCCGCTTTTTCCGCGTCCATCAGGCTGAAATTGGAGACCAGGGCCAAGTCCAGTTCTTTGCCGGTCGCGGCGGCCTTCTTCCTGGCGTAAAGGGCCGTTTCTTTCAGGACCGGCCAGTTCACCAGCGGCTCGCCGCCCTGGAACTCCAGCGTGAGGCCCTCCACCGGGGCGCTGAAAGCGAAATCCACCGCCCGGCGGGCCGTGGCCACGCTCATACTGCGCCCTTTGCCCGAACCGGCCTGGCAGTAAACGCAGCTATGGTTGCATTTCTGGGTAAGCACCATTATATGCAGGCCGGGCCCGCGCTCCAGGTATCCGTTGGACTCCCGCCAGTCGTTAAAGATGGTATCGAAATCCAGGCGCGAGCGTATAAGCCCGGCCTCCGCCAAAGCTTTGAAGGCGGCCCCGCTCTTAAGACGGCCGGCGGCGAAAAGCCGGAACTCCTCCGGCTTCAGCACGGCCCAGCCGCCCATGTAGCCTGTGACCAGCACGCCTTTCTTCAGGCGGCGCCAGTTGAAATAAGAGGGGAGGGCGTCGTTCTTCTTCATCTTAAAACCCGCTCGGGGCTCCCGATATCATATAAAAATGGGGCCGCCCGGAGAAACGCCGCCGGCCGCGCCGCTGACGATTTTCTTGACAATACAACGGGGAAAGACATTTAATTGGATAGTCGTTCCAATCAATCTGGAGAAAAAAACAAATGTCCATCGATATCAACAAGTCCATAGCCGAACTCGAGAAGATAGGCGCCGACCTCTACGGCAAAGATTTCCTGCTGACCTGGGAAAAATCCGACAAGGAGCTGCAGGCCGTGTTCGCCATCGCGGAACTGCTCAAGGAGATGCACGCCAAGAACATCCCGCTCGACATGTTCAAGACGGGTCTGGCCGTTTCCAACTTCCGCGACAATTCCACCCGCACCCGTTTCTCCTTCGCCTCCGCCTGCAACCTGCTGGGCCTGGCCGTGCAGGACCTGGACGAGGGCAAATCGCAGATAGCCCACGGCGAGACCGTGCGCGAGACCGCCAACATGATCTCGTTCCTGACCGAGGCCGTCGGCATCCGCGACGATATGTTCATCGGCAAGGGCCACACATACATGAAGGAAGTGGCCGAAGCCCTGGATGACGGCTTCAAGAACGGCGTACTCAACCAGCGCCCCGCCGTGGTGAACCTGCAGTGCGACCTGGACCACCCCACGCAGAGCATGTCGGACATGCTGTTCATAAAGAACCATTTCGGCGGCTTCGATAAACTTAAGGGCAAGAAGATCGCCATGACCTGGGCCTATTCACCCAGCTACGGCAAGCCCCTGTCCGTGCCGCAGGGCGTTATCTGCCTGATGACCCGCTACGGCATGAACGTCGAGCTGGCCCACCCCGAGGGCTATGACCTGCTGCCCGAGACCATAGAAGTGGCCAGGAAGAACGCCGTAAAGTCGGGCGGTTCGTTCAAGGTCTCCAACAGCATGGAGAGCGCCTTCAAGGACGCCGACATCGTTTACCCCAAGAGCTGGGCTCCTTACAAAGTAATGGAGCGCCGTACGCAGCTGCTCGAAAAGAACGACCACCCGGGCCTCAAAGACCTCGAGAAGGAATGCCTGGCGCAGAACGCCAAGCACACCGACTGGGAGTGCAACGACAAGATGATGAAGCCCACCAAGGGCGGCGAGGGCCTGTACCTGCACTGCCTGCCCGCCGACATCACCGACGTCTCCTGCAAGCAGGGCGAAGTGTCCGCCAAGGTGTTCGAGAAGTACCGCATCGGCACCTACAAGGAAGCCGGCTACAAACCCTTCATCATAGCGGCCATGATCACCGCCTGCACCAAGAAGAACCCCGCCAAAGTCCTGGAAGCCCTGCACAAGGCAGGCCAGAAGCGGGTCCTGTAAGTTCGGACGGCGCCTGAGAAGAAAAGAGCCGGGCACAGAAAGTGCCCGGCTCTTCTTTTTTGCCCGTCTGTTACAGGTACTGCGGCAGGGCGGCGTAGAACGCGGCGGCTTTTACCAGGTCCTCGGCCGGCATGAACTCGTTGACGGTGTGCGCGTAGACCTCGTTGCCGGGGCCGAAACCGATGGTGGGGATCTTCAGGCGGCCGGCCGAAGCCACGCCGTTGGTGGAGAACACCCATTTATCCACTACGGGCATTTTCTTCAGGGCCACCTTGCCCGCCTCGACGCCGGCTTTCACCAGCTTGTGCTCTTTGGGCAGCACCCAGGTGGGGAAATATTTTTCCTGGCCCACTTTCAGGCCGGTCCAGGCGACGGCGTCGTACCAGAGCACTTCCACCTTGCCCCTGGCCCGCTTAACGGAGGGCAGGCGCTGGATCTCGGCCACCGAGCTCTTCAGCGTCTCGCCTATGGTCAGGCGGCGGTCCAGGTAGATGGTGCATTCGTCGGGCACGGCGTTGTAGGAAGGGGTCTTGCATTCTATGGAGGTGACGGCCACGGTGCCCTTGCCGATGAATTTGTCGTTCTTGAGTTTTTTATTAAGGGCGGTTATTTCTTTGACGATGTCCGACATCTTCACCACGGCATTATCGCCGCGCTCAGGGGCGGAGGCGTGGCAGGAGCGGCCCTTGGTAATGACCTTCATCTCCATGCGGCCGCGGTGGCCGCGGTAGACCTTCAGGTCGGTGGGCTCGGTGATCACCACGAAGTCGGGGCGGATCTTTTCTTTATTGATGATGTGCAGCAGCGGCAGGCCGTCGCAGTCCTCTTCCATCACGGAGCCGACCACCATCAGGGTGTAGTCGCCTTGGAGCTTGAGGTCCTTTATGATCTTGCCGGCGTAGACCATGGAAGCCATCGACAGCTTCTGGTCGGTGGCGCCGCGGCCGTAGATGGTGTCGTTCTTATAGATGCCCGCGAAGGGGTCTATCTTCCAGGCCTTGGGGTCGCCGATACCGACGGTATCTATGTGGGCGTCCATCATGATCTTCTTCTTGCCGTGGCCGATGAAACCGATGATGTTGCCCATGCGGTCGACCTTAACTTTGTCGAAACCGACCTTAAGCATTTCCTTCTTTATCAGGGCCACCAGCTTGCCTTCCTGGCACGAGAAGCTGGGGGTGCGGACGATATTGCGGGCGAAAGCGACTATATCTTTCTTGTATTTGTCGGCGGCTTTGCGGATAAGTTCGGCGTTGTTCATTTTTCCTCCGTGGTTCGTTTACTACCTATATTCTATATCTATGGGGCTTCTTTTGTAAATCAGCGGGGCGTTCTTTGCCGGGCGCGCTGGCGCTGGCTCCCGGTTTCCCGGCCCGGGCCGCCGCTAGCACGGCGCTCTTCACCGCGTCGGCTATCAGCTGGTGCCCCAGCCCCGTGCTGTGCCCCCAGGAACCGCGAAAGCGGTCCGTGAAGAGGGCGTCGTACCCGCGGGCGCCGACCGCCGCCAGGAAATTCTCCCGGTTGGAGACGAAGATGATTTTTCTATATTTCTCATCCGGCGCGCCGCCGTCCCCGAGGAAATGGGCCTTAAGGGTTTCGACAGGCAGCGTGGGATACTGCATAGCGATATGGACTATCCCGTTCTCCCGCAGTTCCCGGGCCAGCAGCCGGTAGTGGTTCCTGGCCGGGCTTTCCTTTAAAGTCAGGACCCTCAGTTCCGGCGGCCAGTACCCGGCGGACCGCGCGAGCTCCGGGTGGATGTCGATAGCTATCGCCAGCAGGGAAAGCAGGTCGTCCGAAAGATTGGGGCCGCACTCCAGCACTTTTTTACTCACGGCCGCCAGGCGCGGGCTCCCGGGCACCAGCACATGGTAATGGAGCTCCCAGAAAGCCGTGTCATGATGGAAAGGATAAAGATCGAAAGCCCGGTCCGAATATTCCCCGGCCAGAAGCGGCGCGCCATGACCGTTAAAGTCTCCCCTCAATTTTACGGAGATGGCCGACAGGGCAAGCGCCAGCGTCCGATCATCCTTCATCCCCGCCCGCAGCAATTCCTCCACTTCCGGCAGCGAACCCTTCCGGGCCAGCGCCGCCCCCCTGTCGACGGCTTCGGCGTATTCCGGGCCGAGCGGCTCTAAATCCAGGCGCCGGCTCCTTAAGGCGTTCAACGCGAGCCCGCCCCATTTATACAGCTTCACCAGGCGCAGCTTCCCTATAGCCGCGCCAAGGCGCGGCCCGGCGGCCCCGTCGTACATCAGCGCGGTATGGTCATTCACGCCCATCATGGTAACGACCATATCGGGCCGGTATTTTTCTATATAGCCGGGCAGCCGCAGCAGGATGAGCGCGCTGGTGGTCCCGCCTATCCCCTCGTTATACACGCGCGCCGGGACCCCGGCCTCGTTCAGTCCGCGCTCAAGACGCCGGGGCCACGCCCCGGCCTCCGGATCCGAGAAGAAATCGGCGGTGGTGGATTCCCCCAGCGTCAGTATCCTTAGCTTGCCGGCGTCCTCCGGCCGCACCGCGTTCCTGACGTCGGAAGGGAGGGTGAGGGTAAAACTGATAAGCCGCAGGAAAACTTCCAGCGCCGCCGCCAGCAGGAGCGGCAGCGTTATCAATGCCGCCGCGCGCTTTACGTTGATCCTTAGCGCCATGAAGTGTTAAAGCCCGGACCTGCGGCGCCGGGCGCTACAGCAGGGAAATGTATTTTTTCAGGGCCGCCACGAAAGCTGACGTGTCGGCCGGGGTGTTGTAAGCGAAGTAGGAGATCCTTATGGTCTCGCTGTAACCGGAAGCCAGGCACGCGAGGTCGGCGCAGTGGCGCCCAGTGCGCACGGCTATCAGCCGGCCTTTTATCTCCCGGTTCAGGAACATATTGAAGTCCGGCACGGAGAACCCTTTCTTTTTGGGCGCTATGGATATCAGCGACCCGTCGGCTATGGCTTCCCGCCGCCCGAGCACCTGCGCGCCTTTTACAGCTTCAAGTTCCGTTAAAGCGTGGAGGACCAGGCCGGAAACATGCCGCCGGATCTCGTCGAAACCGGCTTTGTCCAGGCGGTCTATCGCGGCCGCGAGCCCCGCCGCCCCGGAATAATTCTGGACCCCGGCCTCGAAACCCTGATACCCGCTCAGGTATTGGGCGCTGTAATGCCCGCCCGAAAGGGAGACCCCCTCCACGGTGCCGCCGCCGACGCGCCAGGGCCTGAGCTTCGCCATAAGGGAAGCGCGCGCGTACAGGGCGCCGGTGGCGAACGGCGCCCCCAGCTTATGGCCGGAGAAAGCGCAGGCGTCCGCGCCGTAAGCGGCCCCGCACCCGCCGTGCGACGGCGCGTACTGCGCGTCGTCCGAAAATAAATAGGCGCCGGCCGCGTGGGCCAGTTCCACCGCGGCGCCAATGTCCTGAGTGCCGCCGAAGATGTTGGGGGCGTGCGTCAGGGCTACCAGCGCGGTCCTCGGGCTGACAAGTTTCTCTAAGCCGGCCATGTCCACTTTAAAATCCTTCAGCGGGGCCACGCGCAGCTTTATGCGGCCGGCGGCGGCCAGGCGCTCGAAGGGCAGGAACACGGCGTTATGCTCCAGCGGGGAAAGCACCACCTCGTTCCTGCGCGGCGTGAAAGGGAAGGAATTGGCCAGGAGGTTAGCGGCGTCGGTCACGCCCGAAGTGAAGATGACCTCTTCCGGCGAGGAGGCGCCCATGAACCGCGCCACGCGTTTGCGGGCCGCGTAAAAATCCTCTTCCATGGCCGCCGCGAGCGAGTGCATGGACCGTTTGCCGCCGCAGCCTCCCAGCAGCAGCATGTGCCGGCGCTGGGCGTCGGCCGCGCATTTCATCTTAAGCACGGTACAGGCGCTGTCGAGATACACCAGCCGGCGGCCGCCGAAACGCTCGTCCAGCGCGGGGAATTCTTTTTTCAAGGCGGAGATCTTCTTGTTCATAATTCGTTGTGGACGGTTATATAGTCCTTCCTGGGCCCCGGGCAGAGCGCGTAGAACCTGCAGCCGCGGCAGGCCGGCACATGGGCCTTCTCTTGAAGGTGCGGCCCAGGGACGGCGTCCCTCATTTTTACCATATCCACGTTCAGCCGGTAAAACCCGCCCAGGAAACAGGGCGGGATGTGGTCCACCTCGCAGTGCAGACCGTTCTTCTCGCAGATGAACAGCGCCTTTTCAAGATATGGGCGCACTTCGCCGTATTTGGGCAGGAACAGCGGGCCGGCGGCGCGGCCTATGCCCTTTATATAGCTGAACTGCGTCCACGAGACGCCTTTAAGTTTTTTCACCGCTAAAGCGGCGAAGTCCGGCAGTTCGCGGTAATTCAAAGAACTTATCACGTGCGTCAGTCGCACCCGGGCGCCGGCTCTTATAAGCCGCCCCACCCCGGCCAGCCGTTTCTTAAAAGCGCCCCGCACCCGCGTTATCTTAAGGTCCAGCGCCGCGGTGGACGCCGGGAAATTAACGTTGAAGTAGCCGCCGGCCGCGTTCAGGCCCTTCACTATCTTATTGAGATCCTCGGCCCGCATGCCGGCGGCGGCTACGGCGTTGGTCTGCAGCTCGGCGGTACGGCCGAGCTTCTTTACGGCGGCCAGCAGCGCGCAGAGCTCCGCGGGCGGCGCCAGCAGCGGCTCCCCGCCGGAGATCTGCACCAGCCCCGGCGGCATGGCGGCTATCTCCTTAAGCCAGCCCTTGAGCGTTACGCCCTCGTCCGCCCCTGCCTCCTCCGGGTAGGAGCAGAACACGCAGCGCTGGTTGCATTTTCTGAACAGGTGTATTAAAGCCATTTTTTGATTTCGGCGTAGGGTTTGGCAAGGCGCCAGCGGTAAGTGCCGCGGGCGAAGGCGCTGCCGACCAGGCCCTTGGAAACCAGGCTCGCCGCCGCGGTCATTACGGCGTTGCCGTCGGAGCAGTCCCGGCAAAGCACTATTTTCTTTGACAGCGCCAGCACGCCCCGGGTCGACGCCTCCGGCTTGCCGCGCAAGATCTCCACCAGACAGCGCTCGTTGTCGGAAAGATATATTTTGCCGCCCGCGGCGGTTTTTTCGCCTGCGCCGGGCTTCTCCACCGGTACAAAGCCGCGCCAGCCGAAGCGCTTTATATAATGCGCGTCGGCGCCGCGGCATTTTTTATTCAGCGCGCAGCCGCGGCAGGGCGGGCCTTTGATCTTTGAGGCCGCGGCGTTGGCGTCCAGGTCCGTGCGGCCGCCCGCGGGATCGGTCACCACCGTGTTGAACAGGTCCAGGCCGATGGCGAGTTTCTCACGCCCTTTCAGGAAGCACGGCGGCGTATTCAGGAAGAGTATCTCGCCGGGCAGGCCAGCCGCCTCCATCATCTTTACCGCGGCGTCGAAATACGGCTCGCAGTCCGACAGGCGAACGCCCAGCTTTTTGCAGTTATCGGCCATGGCGCCGATATAGACGGGATAGATAATGACGAAATTGGTTATGCCCCGCTCCAGGTAGAATTTAATTATCTCCGGCAGGCGGGTATAGTTGCGCCTGTTCACCAGGATGTTGGTCCCAAGGCGTATTTTAAGCTTACGCAGGCTCTTAAGACCGGCCAGGGCCTTATCAAGCGCGCCCGGCACGCCCACCAGCTTATCGTGCTCGGCGGCGGAATCGGTGGTGAACGAGAACTTGCAGAAGGTCAGGCCGGCTTTGACCAGCGCGCGGCAGAAAGCGGGATCCGCCAGTTTTATCCCGTTGGTCTGCACGCGGATGAACCGGAAACCGACTGATTTGCCGAGCGCGATGACCTTAAGGATATCCGGCCGTATCAGCGGCTCGCCGCCGGTGAGGCCGAGGCGGCGGTAACCCGAACGGTAGGCGGAATAAATATTGCGCGCGATGGCGTCGAAAGGCGCGTTCTGGGACTTGTCGAAATCCCCCTGCGAACAGAACCGGCAGCGCGCGTTGCAGTTGTAATTCAGTATCAGCTCGTAGCACTTGCCGTTGGCGGCGGGTTCTTTTTTCATTTTACCGCCTTCAGTTCCTCATCGCCGTAGCGCTCGAGGTACTCCACCCAGACGCCCTCGCATTCGGCGGCCAGCCGGCAGCCCCGGCAGCGCTCCGTTTTCCTGCGCCCTACCGCGGCGCGCGATCCTATGGCGTCCTTGTTTATAAAATCCGGCGCCCAATGCTCGGTGAGGAAGATCTTCCTCTCGTTTATTTCGCTTATCTGGCCGAGACAGTCCCTGAAATGACAGAGCGGCACGTAGCGGGCCTTCCACTGGTCCATCCCGGCGCTCCGGCCCAGGGCCAGGGTCCGGCGCATGAACGGCGCGGCTTTGGAAATGCGCGGGACCAGCGCCTCGAAATCGTTCTTCGCCCCGCCGTAATTAGGGTCGACGAAAATAAACTCCACGTTGCGGATGCCGCGCTTAATATAGAACTCGGCCAGCCGCGGCAGGGCCGCCATGTTGCGTTTTACCACGGTGGTGTTGCCGCTGACGCGCTTGAAACCCAGCGCCTTCAGGTTGGCCAGCCCTTTTTCAAGCTGGGCGAAGCTGCCCGGCGCGCGGGTGAGCGCGTCGTGAACGCGGGCGTCCGGCCCGTGCACGGAGAAGATCAGCGCGTCGATGCCGGAGGCCACTATCCTTTTTGCCGCCGCCATGTCCGCGAAGACGCGGCCGTTGGTGGCGCAGGTGACCTGCGCTATCCCCAGGCGCTTGGCCGCCGCCACCACCCGGTTGAAATCCGGGCGCATGGTGGCTTCCCCGCCGATTATCTCCAGGATATAGGCACCCTTGTTCTTCGCGCGCAGAACTTCCTTCAGAAGCTGGGCCGTTGTCTTTTCCGGCAGGCCGCGCTTATCCGCGTCTATGCAGAAAGAGCAGTTGTTATTGCAGGCGTAGCCGGTGAACAGCACGATCTTGAGTTTCTTTTTAGCGGGGATCATTTCAGGTACCCCATAAGGCCGCGGTCCAGCAGCAGCGTCAGCGCCGCGCCCGCGAAGATCCAGAGCGCGAAAGGCCTGCCCGTCACGGTCTCTATCTTGGGGTCCTGAACGTTCAGTTTGGCCAGCCAGGCCTTAAGAAGGCCCACCTGTTCGGCCGTAAGCCCGTCCTTAAAGCAGTCGTCGAAGGCGCCTTCGAAGGCGGCGTTGCCTTTGAGCGTGCGCGCGGCGTTGGAGGACAGGATCATGCCGGGCTCGAGTTCCGCCGGCCCCACGCAAAACGTGTCCTTTTTCTCCATCAGGTGTTCCAGCATGAACCGGCCGAAGAACAGGATGAGGCTGAACCGGAACACGTTCACCAGGGCCGCCAGCACCAGCGCCACCAGCCGGTCATGGAAGAAGAAATAGCCGCCGAAGAAATAGAGGGCGTAACAGGCCGTGGTGACATAGAGCCACTTCTTGCTGCTGAAGGCGCCGCCGACCTTATCCCAGAGGAAGAAGAGGAAAAAATAGATCAGGTCGGTGCGGCCTATGAACTTGCCCAGGAAATAGCGGGTCTCCATGTTGAGGATCTGCTGCAGCAGGAACAGGAACGTCATATTGACCAGGTACGCCGCCAACAGCCAGCCGTTCCGGCCGCCCTCGCCGCCCAGGGACGCCAGGCGCTTTTTTACGTCGGTCCAGAGCTCGCTGAAAAAATCCGCGGGGCTGGCCTGGTAGAAGCCGGAAGCGAGGAAGCTGCCGAAGGTCACCAGCGCGGCCGCCACGAAGATGTTCACCAGCAGACCGATGAACAGGTAGCCGGGGAAATTTTTAATAAAGGGATTTATGACCGGCAGCCAGGCGGCGGCCAGCATGAAGAACTTGGCGTCCCCGGCGGGCCAGATGCCAGAATACCACAGGACGACGCCGGCCAGGGCCGCCAGGAAAAAGTGGACGCACCACAGCCAGTAAAAACTCCAGACCAGGTAAACGCCGGTGTGGCTGTAAACGCCGTACGCCGTGTTCGCCAGCTGCAGGCCCAGCGCCAGCAGCAGCAGGCGCCAGCCCAGCATTATCGCCGCGTTAGGGATCTTGCGCGAGGCCATGTCCCCGCTTACCACGGAAACGCCCCACCAGGAGAAGACTGCCAGATAGGCAAATTGCAGGTACTTCATAACCGCCGGAGCTCCCCGTCGCCGAAAGCCTTGTAATATTCCGCCATCAGCCCCAGGCAGCCGCGGCGCGCGGCGCAGCCCGCGCAGGCCGCCGTGTAAACGCGGTCTTCGCGCGGCAGGGTCACCCGGCAGAGGGGGCGCAATTCGCGCCGCACCAGGCAGCGCGGGAAATGGTAGAGACGGAGATCATTGAAGCGTTTTATGAGCGGCAGGGCGGCGCCGAGGGCGGCGGCGGACTCGGGCAGGCGCAGCGCGAGGCGCCGGTGGTTCGCCAGCGACATGCCTTCTATTTCGTAGTGAATGGCGGTCACCCGGTAGCGCGCGGTGTCGGGGAATTTTTCAAGCAGCAGGTCCAGGATCTTGGGCAGGACCTTTATGTTCAACCGGTGCAGCACCAGCCGTATTTCCAGGCCCACGGCCCCGCCGCCGGCGAAAAGGTTCTCAAGGCCGGCCATGGTCTGCGCGAAAGCCCCCTTCACGCCGGCTATCCTGTCGTGCAGGGCCGGGGCGGCCGCGTGCACGGGCACGGCCACGAAGAAAGGCGGCCGCGCGATCCCCAGGAAGCGCCGCGTAAAGGCCGCGTCGGCGAAGCGCCGGCCGTTGGACAACAGCGTGATGCCGGTGCCGGGCAGGCGCCGGCGGAAATAGGCGAGCAGGCGGAAGAAATCCGGATGGATGGTGGGCTCGCCGCCGGTCAGGCTGACGAAGCCTGGCTTGTCGTCGTTCTTCAGGTAGACGCGGCCCTGGCCGTTCAGGTAGCGCTCGAGTTTCTCCACCTGGCTCCTCAGACCGTACAGGGCCGGCGAGTGGCGGGCGAAACTCCCCTCGTTGGTGCACATGACGCACCTGTTATTGCACTTGTTCCAGAAAGCTATGTCGGGCATTATTATCGGCCGCGGGCGGCGCTGCAGCGGAGGGCGGAAGGGAATATTCTTATTTTTTCTTCCGGGCGCTGCCGGCGGCCGAAAGCAGGGCTTTGGTGGCTATCATGCCGGCCGCTTTGGAGTTCTTGCCGGCCAGGTCCAGACGGCACTGCTGGTTAAGCGCCTCGTTAAGATAGTCGCCGGGCGCGAACCCGGGGGCCGCGTTCTTGAAAAGGACCTCGAAGCCGCCCTTGGCCGGCTTCAGGGTGACCGAGACCCTGTCCGAGAAAACGAAAGCCGCGAGTTTCAGCGCCTCGCCGGAATAAACCGCGGCGTCCAGCCGGAGGCCGCCGTCTTTTTTTACTTTGTCGCTCATTTTTCCACCCATTTCTTAAGCAGCGCCTCGCTGCCGGGCCCCTTGAGCCTGGCGAACAGCGCGCCGAAGATACCTTTAAAAAGACCGCAGCGGTCGTTGGAGGCCATGTCCCCCCACAGCGAACCCTGGACCTCGTAATTGTAGACCGGGCAAACGCCGCAGTACGGCTTATAGACGCAGCGCGCGCAGTCCGGCTGCGCTTCCAGGTTGGACGATACCACGCACGCGCGGGTGGCGTCGCTGGCCATCACCTTGCGGTAGGAGTCCCTGAACACGTTACCCACCTTAAAAACCTCGTCCCCCTCCCAGCCCACCATGCGGCCTTCGTCGCAGGTATAGAGGTCGCCGTTGTAGTTATAGGCGATCTGCCCGATGGCCGCGCCGCACGGGCAGCGCGCGTCCAGGTAACCGGGGTCGCGCGAGTTGATGATCTTGTCCAGCATCATGGAGGCCATCTTCTCCTTCAGCACGACTCCGGAGCGGTTGAGCTTCAGGATATAGTCCAGGCTCTTGAGGTAGAACGCGGCAAAATCCCCGGCCTCGTAGCCGATCTTATCCCAGAGGTTGCGCGCGTAGCCGATGGGGGCCAGCGGCCGGATGAAGATATCTTCGAGCCCGGCTTTTACGTATTCGTCGATGATCTCTTTATGGCGGGAAAGCGAATAGCGCGAGACCGTCAGGAGGGCGCTGGGCTTGAAGACCCGTATCCCGGCCGGCTGGTCGGCGTTCTTTTTTTGAAAATATTTGAGCCACTTCAGCGTGACGGCGTGGGAATTGCCGCCGGAGAAGCACCTGTTCTTGTTGTGCAGGTCGGCCGGCCCGTCCAGCGAGGTGCAGACGGAAACCTCGTGCTCCATCAGGAAGCGGGCCTTTTCCTCGGTCATCAGGCTGAAGTTGGAGACCAGCGCCAGTTTGAGTTCCTTGCCGGCGGCCTTGGCCCGTGAACGGGCGTGCTTTACGGCGGCGACGAGCGCGGGCCAGTTGAGCAGCGGCTCCCCGCCCTGGAATTCTATGGTTATACCCGGGTTGGACGATTTAAAAGCGAAGTCCACGCAGGCGCGGGCCGTGGCGGGGGTCATATCGGTGTCCCTGGCCCCGGCGCCGCCGGCGGCGGCCTGGCAGTACAGGCACTTGTGGTTGCACTTGAGCGTCAGCACCAGGATATGCAGCCCCGGGCCGGTATTGAGATAAGCGTTCTTACTGCGCCACTTGGCGGCCAGGCTGTCGAAGTCGAGACGGTCGCGGACGAAGCCTTTAGCGGAAAGGCCGGCGAACAGCGGGTGTTTTTCCCCGACCTTGCCCGCCGCCAACGCGTCGAAATCTTTTTTCTTTAGCCAGGCGTAATGGCCGAAGTCGTTAGTGACCAGGAAATCGGCGCCCTCCCGCCTCCAGAACAGCTGCGGCGGCACCGCCGCGGCCGCGCTAGTTTTTTTTGCGGCTTTTTTTTGCGCCATATTTGTCTTCCCATGTCCTGGTGATGCCTAAAGGGTCGCCCGCCGCGCCGGCGGCGGCTTCCTGTTTTATCTCGCTCTCCACCTGGGCTATCAGGGCGTCGAGCTCCTTCTCCTGCTCGGGCGTCAGTCCCGAATCGTCCTGGGGGGCGGGGACCGGCGCCTCTTCTTTGGAGAGGGCCTTCAAGATCATAAAATCGCGCAGCTCGCGGTTGGCGGCGTAAATGGCGGCGCGAAGTTTCTCTTCCGCCAGCTCGGAGCGGAAAGCGGCGGCGATCTTTTTGGCGGGGACGGAGCCGGTGGGCGAGAATTCGACCAGGGCCGCGCCGGACCCGGCCAGTTTTATAAAAACATGGGCCGCGCCGCTCGAGGCGTGCGCGGCGTAGCGGACCGCGTCCAGACCATACTCCCCAAGACTGACCCGGACAGAAATAGTTTTATTTTTCATGCTTCTTAAGATCGCCTCCCGGCGCCACGCAATACCCGCCCGGCTTAGTTGCTGGTGCCTATCCTGCAGCAGAGCATCTGCCCGCTGCAATTCTGAGCCATATGGGGGATCCAGTTGGAAGCCAGGTGGATGTCGGTGCTATTGGCCCTTAAAAGCACGCCGCCGGTCTGGCACTCCTGGCCGTATATGGCCGTGATTATCGTCCCGTTATCGCACCTGGAAATCCCGCCGCCGAAATTACGGATGTGGCAAAGACCATAGAGCGTTCCGGTGCCTCCCACTCCGACGTCGCCTATCCGGACATCGCCCCGCACCTGGAACCTTCGCGTGGGCCCCGTGGTACCTATGCCGACAAAACCGCTGGTCTTGGTGATAGACATTACGTTAGGGGAGGTCCCGTCGGTTGAAAATCCCATAACAGTATTAAAATTCCCGACAAGAGCGTCGTTGGCGGTGCCAAGCCACACCCCGCCGTTGCCGTTGGCGTCGCCGGTCTGCATCCGGCCGTTAACCTTCATGTCCACGGTTCTGTTGCCGGCGCCCCACACATCGAATTTATTGGTGAAGTTAGGATTCGGGTTGTTTCCGACCCCGACAGTCCCAGCGTCGCGCGCTAATATGGTGCGGTTCGTAGTCATCAGGCTGACGTACCCGCCGTAGGGCGCCGGGTAGTAGGTGGTCAACTGCAGCGTCTCCGAGCCCAGCGGCCCCGGATGCCAGCAGAGGAAAAAAAGCGCCAGCAGCAGCAGCGCCCTGTCCCGCGTGACCTTGAGTTGCAATGTAACGATATTTTCGTTTTCCATAATGCCCCCTTGCCCGACCAAGCCGCGGACAAAAAACAGGGAAAAAAGAATCTCCCGGGCTACCCCCGGCTTAACCCCTATAGTCTAATACAAAATTCGTATTATTTCAATACGCGAACGGGTTTTTAAAGAAGGACCACTTTAAAGGGGATCTTCAGCTTTTCACGCAGGAAAACCGCGGCGGTCTGGACCACGTCGCGGAAATTTTCCATATCGGAAGGCGAACCGGCGAGGAAGGCGGCCGAATTGCGTACTACCAACGCGTAGCCGCCGGCGGCGTTGAATTCCGGCAGGGAGCGCAGGCAGTCGAGCAGCGCGTCCCAGTTCTTTCCGAAATAGGACGGAAAGCGGAAGGCCGAAGCCAGGGCGGCCATGAGGGCGGCCTTATCCGGCACGGCGGCCCCGTCGACAAAAGCCGTAAAATAGACCGGCGGAGGGAACATTTCGACAGTTCCCTCCGCCGTCAGACCGCCTGCCGTCAGATCCAGGAAAACCACATCTTCCCCGGGCAGGCCCATCGGTCTCAGTACACCACGGTCAGCTCGATGAAATGCGCGTAATGGTCCGGCGTGTAGTAGATCTTCTCGCCGTTGCCTATGATAATGCGCTCGGAACCGCGGGCGCTCAGGTCGGGCGCCACCTGGTAGGTGGTGCCGCCGATAACCACGGTATGGGGCGCGCTGCCGGTGAGCAGGGTATATTCCTTGTAAAAACCGACCGGCTGCGCCGGCAGCTTGCCTTCCTTGTTCTTAAAAGTCACGCCGTCCTGCGAGTAGGGCAGGTGATTGCCCTGATAGATATCCGTGACCAGTTTCATTATGGCCTTGATGCGGGCCTGGTCCTCTATCTTGGGCTTAAACTCTTTGCCCGGCGCGGGGGCGAGACCGGCCGCTTTTTCGGCGGCGGCTTCCGGCACCTGCAGGTCGGCGACGGCCGGCAGCTGCACGTAGTTTTCAAAAGAAGACCCCGCCAGCAGTCCGGAGAGCGCGGCGTTGACTTTTACCGCCGGGGTTCCGGCAAAAAGCGTTACAGAGGGGAGGGATAAAGCGAGGACGGCTACAGCTTTCAACCACAGGTTCTTATTCTTAAGCATGCTGGTTTCCTTTGGGCTGTCGGCATTAACTGCGCTGTTTATATTTTAAAGATATTAGCCGCGGTTGCCGAGGGCCCAAATACCCAGGACCGTCTGGGCCTAAAGGCCCAGCCCGGCGCCTGCCGGCGCGTTCACCGCGCCGCCGGGGCCGCTCTGCCGCGCCCCTTTACCGGAGAATTCTATCGCGTAGAACAAGCCGCCGAAATCATGGGTTAGAAGCATCAGGTAGAACATATTTTCCGAAGCGCCGCTGCGGAATCTTTCAAATTCAGAAACGGCCGCGGCCCTGCGGCCGAGCGCGATATCGGTTATCCCGGCGGCGAGCAATTCCCTGTCCTTCAGCATACCTTTTTTTATTATGGTCTCAAGTTCCCCGGCCGCCCCGCGCGAATCGCCGCGCAGCGCCAGCCTGAGCGCCAGGCCGTAACGGCAGGGGTCGCAGTCCGGGTCCAGCGCCAGGGCCTCTTTGAGCAGCTTTTCCACCCCGGCTCCGTCGGAGAACGGCCGCAGGGCGGCCCTGGCGTTAAGGCGCCAGGCCTTGTCCCGCGGGGTTTCCGCCGGGTAAAAACCTATCCTTATCGGGCCGGCCGAGGCCGGGCCGTCCCACACAGAATAGAACCTGTGGACGAAGGTCCGCCCGAACAACGGTTTTTCGGCCGCGCCGACGTAACCGGGCGAGGCCGCGTTATACTGCTGCAGGAGTTTTTTCGGCCGTCCCTGCGGTGTCTGGTAGATGGGCGGAAGATATTTAACGGAACAACTGCCGGACAGGTCGGCGCCGGTCCGCGCGAGGCGGAAATACTTGGCCAGCAGGTCGTGCCGGCTATCGTCCATTTCAGGATAAACCACCGCGCAGCCGGGCGCGAGACCCCTGGAAGCCTCTAGCAGCACCTGCCACTCTATATCGTTGGTCCTGAGCTCGCCGTCCAGCGCCCGCGCGGCCCGGTAATTAAGTCCGGCGTAGACCAGCGCCAGAACACCGGCGACGGCGGCCAGCGCGCGACGGCGGCCGGGCGTCAACGGCGCCGCCTGGCCAAGAACGAAGGCGAACAGCAGGGCAGCCGGCAGAAAAAAATACGCCTGATGACGCATAAAATGCAGGGGGTAACGGTCCAGCGGCATAAAGAAAACCGACATATACACGACCCAGAGTATCAGTACCGCCGCCGTAGCGGACCCGCGCAGCCTGTCCCCGGCGGGCCGCAGCGCCGGCAGGCCCAGTCCGGCCAGGCCGGCGGCGGCGGTCAGCGCGGCGGCCTGGCCTTTCAGGAAAGGGAGGAGCGCCGCCAGGTTGGCGCTGCCCAGCTGATATTCAAGATTTTTCAGCCACTCCAGCATGTCGCCGGGACCGGGACCGTTGTAATGCGTCACCGACGAGAGCCAGGCCTTTAGAAGAAAAAGACAGCCCAGGAAAACAGCCATAAAAACCGCCTCGGCGGCCAGCATTTTATCCCGCGGCCCCCGCAGCAGCCTCCGCGCGGCGCGGAAGGCCCAGAGCGGCACGAACACCGCCAGCGGGAAAAGCGCCAGCTCTATCCGTCCGGCGGCCAGCAGCCAAAGGGAGGCAAGGGACCAGTAAAAATAAGCCGGCTTCCCCCCGCGCCGGTAGAGGGCGAGCGCGCAGACCGAAGAAGCGAAGAAGAATAGGTTAGCCGCGGTGGAGGCCATCGACGAGGAATTAAGGATGAGCAGGAAGTTGAAGAGATACAGCACGACGGCGGCCGCGCCGGCGGCGGCCCCGCCCAGGGCGTAAGCGGCCAGGCCCAGCGCCGCGGCGGAGGCCAGCGTAAGCAGCCTGTTCTTCCAGAGCACCGCCCCCAGCGAACGCCCGGAGACCAGGTCGCCCGCGGCGTCGGCCGCCAGCGGCGACAGCTCCTTGGTGAATTTATCCGCTCCCGCGCCGGAGAAGCTGCGCTGGTCAACGCCCAGGGAGAGGAAGTCATGTTCGTTATCGTAGCCGCCCCGGACCGGGACGGAGACGGACAGCGCCAGCCACACGGCGGCCAAGGCCAGGGCGGCCAGAACAGCGGCGCGCCCCGGCCTCAGGGCCGCCAGTTCCATGACAAGAAAAACAAGCGCCGCGCCGAGGCAGATCACGGACAATATCAGGAAAAATGCAGGCATGTCAGAGCGAGCCCTTTACGCGGGGCAGGGCCTCGAGGTAACGCGCGGCCAGTTTTAATCTGGAGCGCAGCCCGGAATTCCAGCTGGAGCGGCCCGCGGCGCGCGGGCGCACCGCCACCGGGAAACGCAGCGCCCTGTAACCGCGGCTCAGCGCCAGCGCGTAAACGTACATGTCAAAACAGAAATCCTCCGGCGGGGACTTGAAATTTTCCAGCAGCTCCCGTCTGATCAGGTTCGGCTGGCCGTTGATGTCGCTGAGGGGCAGCCGCAGGTAAAGGCCGGCGGCCAGGGCGAGGCCGGCCGTAAAAAGGCGTTCCGCCAACCCCCTGTTAAGGCGCCTGCCTTTTATGAAGATCTTTTCACCGCCGGAGGCCGCGGCCGCCCTGATGGCCTGCGCGGCGCTGGCCGGGTCGAACTGCAGGTCCGCGTGGGTCCAGCCCACCCAGGCGCCGCGCGCGGCTTCCAGACCCTTAAGGATGCCGTGGCCGTAACCGCGGTTCACCGGCACGCGCACGGACCGGGCGAACGGGAAATCCGGCAGCGCGGCCTCCAGCACCGCGGCCGTGCCGTCGGTGGAGCCGTTGTCCACCAGTACGAGCTCGGCGTCCAGCCCTGAGAGGGCCCGCGCGAACCCGGCCAGCAGGGCCGGCAGGCCCGCCGCCTCGTTGTAGCACGGGATAACCATGGAGTAGGCCGGCCCGGCGCTCACCGCGCCTCCCGCCCGCCGAACGCCGCCACCTCTTCCGGCGTGCCGAGCGGGACCAGCTCGCTCACGGGGTCCAGAACGAAACGCCGGCCCGCCGCTATCAGCCGGTTATAAAGCGGCGCTACGTAAAACTCGCCGCGGGCGGTCTCCCCGGCGGCCACGGCCGCCGCTGCCGCCTCGAAAAAATCACCCGCCCGGCTGAAGTGGTAAAAGCCGGTCAGGGCATTGTCGGAGATCTGCACCTTCTCGGCCGTCTCCTCCACCAGGCCGCCGGGGCCGGTGCGCGCGAAGCTCCACTTGGGGTCGGCCGCGCGAAGTCTGAAAGAACCGATCACCCCGTCGAGGCGGGCGCGGGGGTCGGCCAGGCGCGCCGCCAGCGAGGAGGAGTGGAAACAGGTATCTATATTATAGATGCCCAGGCCGCCGTCCTGCGGGACCAGGTCGCGTATTTTCAGGACGGTCTCGGCTTGGCCCCGGGTGGGAGCGTCCAGGAGGAACAGCTCCCATGCCCCTTTCATGCCGGGGCCAAGTTTCTCGCCTATGAAGCGGGTAAGGTTGAATTGTTCCTCGTGCTCGCGCAGGGCTATGAAGCAGACCTTGTCCGCCAGGTGCAGCGGCAGGGAGTGGACGGAATGTTCGAACAGCGTGCGGCCGCCGGCCTCGAGCATGTACTTCGGCCCGGCAAAACCGGCCTGCGCGAAACGCAGGCCCCTGCCGGCCATAGCCACCGCGAAACGCAAACCGCCCATGGCAGACCTCCGGAGCTTAAAGCAGCTCCGCCACCAGGCCGGCCAGCTGGCTGCGCTCGGTCTTGGTGAAAGTCAGGTGGCCGTACAGTTTCTGGCCGCGCATGCGGTCCACGATATAAGTAAGGCCGTTCGAGGCTACGTCCAGGTAGGGATTGTCTATCTGATACGGGTCGCCGGTCACCACCACCTTGGTGCCGTCCCCGGCGCGGGACAGGATGGTCTTTATCTCGTGCGGCGTCAGGTTCTGCGCGTCGTCCACGATCATGTACTGCTTCGGGAGCGAACGGCCGCGGATATGGGTGACCGAGGCGATCTCGATCTTCTCGTTCTGCAGCAGGTACTCGAATTTCTCTATGGCGCCCTCGGGGTGGCGCTTGTCCATGACGAACTCTAAGTTGTCGTAGATGGCCCCCATCCAGGTGGAAAGCTTCTCTTCCTTGGTGCCGGGGATGAAACCGATATCCTTGCCGACGGGCACGATGGGGCGGCAGATGATCAGCTTGCGGTACACGTTCTCTTCGACGGCTTTCTGCAGGCCGCAGACCAGCGACATCAGGGTTTTACCCGTGCCGGCCGAACCTATCATGGTGACCAGCTTCACGGAATCGTCGAGCAGCAGCTCCATGGCGCAGCGCTGCTCTTTGTTCAGCGGGCGTATACCCCAGGGGGACGGCTCGGGATTGAGCGCCTTGATCTTGGTCGGGTCCGACGGGTCCACGCGGCCGATGGCGGATTTTTTCGGGTCCTCTTTGGACTGCAGCACCACGAACTCGTTGGGGGAAAGGTCCTTTTCAGGGCTGGTTATGGTGTGTTCTTTGTAGAACTTATCCACGTCGGCGCCGCTGACCTTGACGTTGACCAGGCCGGGATACAGCTCGTCCACGTTCACTTTGCCGGCTTCGTAATCTTCGGCCGCCAGGCCCACGGCTTCGGCCTTGAGGCGCAGGTTGATGTCCTTGGTCACCAGCGTGCTGTTGTGTTTTTTCTGCTCGTACCAATAGGCGGTGTTCAGGATGCGGTTGTCCATCTCCAGCAGCTTGAATTCCTTGGGCAGCACCTGCACGTGGTCCAGGTCCACGATCAGCGTGCCGCCGGCTTCGGTCTTGACGCCGGCGTTAAGTTTGCCCTTGGCGCGAAATTCGTCCAGCTTGCGCGACACGATGCGGGCGCTCTTGCCGCGCTCGTCGGCGGTATGTTTGAAATTGTCCAGTTCCTCTATAACGGAGATCGGGATGACCACGGTATTCTCTTCGAATTTGGTGAACGAAAGCGGGTCATGAATGAGAACGTTAGTGTCGAGGATATAAACTTTTTTCATTTTTTCTCCCTTTTGGAACTCTCCGCGTTTTGAACACGGGCTAATTTTAGCATAAAAGCGGAATAAGGCGGCGGGCGCGCCGCGGGCGTGGGTGTGCCTACCCCGCGGCAAAAATAGTAAGATATCTATATTGTAGCCGCCCCGGTCCGGCGGTTAATTTAAGGATATGATGAAAAAAACCCTGCTTCTCCTCCTGCTGACGCTTACCCCCGCTCTCCATCTTTCCGCGCAGACGTCCCCCGCCTCCATGCCGGGCATGGAAAAACTCGATATTTCCACCGCCGCGCCGGCCGCGGCCGCAGCCGCTGAAAAAGAACAGGGCAAAGGCCCCTGGGAAGTGGCCGAAACCGCCGTAAAAGGCGCCGTCAACGTAAAACCCAAGGCCGTGCTCAAGGCCGGCAAGGCCAAAAAAGGCCGCCTTTATCTGCGCGAATTCGTCAGCCAGGACATAGAAGCCGTGCTGGCCCTGGGCAGCATGGAGAAAGTCTCGGTGGACATAGAGGAGTTGGAAGGGCGCTCCGTCTCCCCCAAGCTCGCCTCGGTGGCCGGCTCGTCCCTGCCGGTGCGCGTGACCTACCTGGTCGCCGAAAAACCGATGGTAAAAAAAATAGACGTCGTCGGCGCCAAGGGCCTGTCCAAATCCACCGTCAAGGACGAGATGACGCTCAAGGAGAAGGACTTTTTCGACGAGCTGAAAGTGCGCGAGGACCTGATAAAGATAACGGACAAGTACCACGAAAAAGGCTACATCGACGCGAAAGCCGACTACGACGTGAAGTTCGATACGGCGGCCTCGCTGTGCTTCCTCACCATCTCCGTGACGGAGGGCAAAAAAGCCCGCGTGGCCGCGGTGACGCTCGAAGGCGCGGCCGGCTTCAAGACGAAAAAACTCATCAAGAAGTTCAAGAACCGCCCGAAAAAGATCTATTCGCCGGTTGACCTGGACGCCGATTTTAAATCCCTGGAAACCTTCTATAAGAACAACGGCTACGGCGACTTCAAGATCAGCGCCTCCAGCGTGACCTTCAACGCGGAGCGCTCCAGCGTCACCATCGTCATCTCCGTCTCCGAAGGGACCAAACAGAAATTCGGCGCCACGTTCTTCAACGGCAACACGGTCTATTTGCCGAGCGAACTAAACCCCGCCATCGAATACCGCCGCGGCAAGCTCTATAACCAGGACCGCTTCGACGAAACAGTGCGGGGCATACAGGACAAGTACGCCGACAAGGGCTACCTGAAGGCCGCGCTGCTGCCGGATAAGGTTTACAACGAGAAGACCGGCGAGACCGACATCACTTTCAACATCACGGAGAACAGCCAGATCTTCGTCGACCACATCGACGTGGAAGGCAACAAGGCCACCAAGACCTACGTCCTGCGCCGCGAAATAACCCAGAAGGAGGGAGAGGTCTTCAGCTCCTCCAAGATCCGCCGCAGCCAGGAGAAGATCTTCAACCTGGGCTTCATCGACGACGTCAGCCCCGTCATCAACCCGACCCC
>Ga0209212_1002550_pt1 | contig 25577 bp, 24 predicted proteins | sample RifGroC2_FD_183996 | JGI IMG/M metagenome (GOLD analysis project Ga0209212, IMG submission 183996) | Groundwater microbial communities from Rifle, Colorado, USA - Groundwater C2 (SPAdes) (version 2) | ecosystem: Environmental > Aquatic > Deep subsurface > Groundwater | place: Rifle, Colorado... | reverse complement strand
TTCAGATTCTTATCACTTCTCACGGACCGACGGCGTTCGATAAACATGAAATTTTGCAGTTGCAAAAAGCCGCCTAGCAGTTCTTTCAATACTAACCGGCTACTACAGTAGTTGGTTAGTTTGTGTGTAATACTTATAAAAGTTTTTCAAATAGGGTCTTAGTTTGATATAAATGTTTAAATATATTAAAAAACCACATCGACAGAGCCAATGTGGTCTTTAGAACGTGCTACCTTGCTTGTCTACAGTTGAACAAAAGGATATGGCAACATTTTTTTGAGTTCAAGCCGCAACGCTTCAAAAATAATCTGCTGTGCTTCACTCTGTCCAAACAATATTCCTGCTTGGCACTTGTCAGAAGCAGGCCATACCGTCATACATCCTTTGCCGGCATCTGGTTTATCCCAAAACAGCATTTTTCCGTAAACGCCGAGTTGGTAACAGTCCGGTGCAGTTTGTGATGGATCGGACGCTTCTTCAAGTTCTTTCTGTATGTCCTCAATGGAAATTGGGTGAACGTCTCCTTTGCTGATTACCTGTTTCAGTAGATTACTCATATGGTTAGGGGGCAGATACATAACCTCAATTCTGTTATCGAGAATATCTACCCGTATTGAGCCCCCGAATCCCTGAGGAGCTGTTGGGTCAAAAACTACACCACTGTACTTTCCCTGGAATGCAAAAATGTCTTTCGGCATATAGCCTCCGTCAATATCTATCAGTTAGGGAAGGGTATCCCCGATTCCTCGCAAAGAACCCACCGATATAATCCATCTGTCCACTTATATGCAACTGCCTTACGGGGAACATTCTTGTACAGCAAGTAGTCCCATTGCATGACTTCAATCTTTGAACCTTTGCAAAGCTGAGCTCCAGTTGAAATCAAATAAGACCCTCGTCCTTTTTGGTACACTCGAGTATCTTTACTCACAGTAATTTGCATAACCCGCCTCCTTTTGTTGTACAAAGTTTTTGTTTATAGATGTCTATCTATAGGGGAGGTTATAACAAATATACTATTATGTAAATAGGATATGTGTAGGACAGTCTAGTAATGCATAAAAATAGAAAAGACTGCAAGCACTTGAGGTGTTGCAGTCTTGTAATCAAGAGAGCGTTAGACAAAATACAATTGAAAAGATTTACCTTGCTTTGTAGGCGGGGTTCGGACGGCCTTGCATGGAGGTGTATCCTGGGGAGAATGCTTCGTTGAACTTATGCTCACCAAATCTCTCAAGAAGACCACAGACCAGAGAGCAGACTTCGTCGCGCTCACTGTCAGTCATTTTGATAAACTGCTTTGTATAGATCCGTGCCATTGTATGTACTTCGAGCGACGACTCTACACTGGGGTCGACAGCAAAGTTGACGGAAGTTTGGTCCAAATCCAAATCATTAAAACTCCAAATATGTGCGAATGCTATCTTAATTGCGAGGCGAATATTTTTCATTTTCTCCACTTCATCATTTCCGAAACCACTAATATCTACGATTGGCATAGAGCACCTCCCTTATTTTGAAATTATTCACTCCCATACACTTTGACACCGTCTTCAGTAGGGAACCAATACGACTCTTCAATAGTGATGAGAATAACTTCGACGGATACAGAAAAGCTGTACTGAAGATACAGAGCAATAGCTTCGCAAAAGCTTTTGAACGATGGTTTTGCACGGTCAGAAGCTTCTGCGTGGATTTTGATGTACATAATGTCAGACTGTGTTAGGTCATCACTACTCCTGACCCATATTTTTCTTGGGTCATCATAGCCAATAATTTCCCCAGTCTTTTTTATTGCCACCACTACATGTTTCGCTAACTTTTCGGACGCAACAATTTCAATGATAGGCATACAACCTCCACTCTCAGGATTGGACGACTTTGTATAAAAAACAAAATTACTGAAAATATAATACACTAAATACTTAAAATGTCAAATAACGCAAGGCTTTCGATTAATTTTTCTTATGACCCGCCAGCTGGCGGAGAATTAGAAAAATGGAAATAACCTTGTGTCACGATTGGTGCGCACCTTACTCATCTCCACAAAACAAAAACGACCGCCTTGTGAGGCGGATACGTTTTTGTAATTTGTGGAGATGGTGTCTGAAAGTTGGAACTCCTTAGTGGAGTATGTAGAGGCTTGGTATCCTCTCATCAAAGCCCTAGAAGAGAAGCGCCTAGAAGCCCAGAAATTGGCTCTCACAGGCGAGATTGTGTCTATTCGGACGAAGGTTGCTTAAGCTCCGCCTTCTCTCTCATATCCCTTAATTTCACGTCTACTAGCGTTCCGTAGATAGTCATTGCGCCATTGGCAATCTCACGCACCTGGTCTTCTGTGTAGCCTTCAAAAGAAGCGCCAGCAGTCTCAAATGCTTCCTTGAATTTCTTTACTTGTTCATCAGTGAGCATCATGTTTTTTATCGTATTCCTCAATCCACTCTTTCTTTAGGGGTCTATAAACGACGTTCATTATGGTAAGTAGATTTACCGCCTCATCCATAGTTACCTCATCAGAGATATCTTCTCCATGCTCTTCACGCCAAATCTTCTTAAATTCTTCGAGGGCTTCCTTTGAAATCATTTTAGTACCAACAAAGCTCTACCTTTTCTCCTATCTGTTCCTCGACGTATTTGGTAGCAGTAATTAAATCACCAATCTCATCAACCAGTCCATTCTTCAAAGCATCTTCGCCGACAAAAGTAAGACCGTTAGCGAGCTTTTCAACTGCGCTTACTTCAAGCTCTCTGTTCGCGGCTACATCTTGTACAAAAACATTGTGAGCTTTGCGAAGGTCTGCCATCACAATAGCTTTTTCTTCCGCAGTAAGTGGTCTGCTTGGGTCTCCAACATTTTTATATTTAGCAGATGAGAGTTCTGTATATGTATAACCCTCTTTTGCATTCTTGTTTGATTCATCGAGATACGAAGCAGTAATACCGATACTGCCTACATCAGAAATTTTGGATGCAAATATCTTATCCGCACCAGTTGCAGCCCAGTATGCGGATGACGCACCTAAGCCTCGTATAACAGCCACGGAAGGCTTGTCAAAGCTTTTAAGTGCATGTGCAATCTCTTCACCCGCGACTCCATCTCCACCTCCAGAATCAACGGAAAGTATTACGGCTTTTATATTAGGAGTATCTTGAGCAAGTAAAATACCATCTACAATTTCTTCCGAAGAAGATACATCAACTTCTTCACCTGCTGGCTGTAGTGGGGTGTAGGTACTCAAATATCCTTTTACTGAAAACGCCATCACGTTGCAACTTTCTGGTATAGCCGAATCAGCTAGCTCTTCGTAATCTCCGCTAAAAAGATATGCACCAGCGGCAAATGCTATGAGGACAAAAACGATACCCGTAAATATATAAATCTTTTTCATAATTGTTATCCCTGATAAGCAGGTAGGATTGGTGAGGTTACTATAAGCATTCTTTCGGGTTGATAATTTTCTAATGCCACTTTTGCTTGCGCTAGTTTCTCCTCGTTGTTACCTAGGCAAGCTAACAATTCTTCTTTACCCGCATTCTCAAATTGCTCAATGCTACTAATACCTGCTTTGAGTAAGTTGAGATAATCTCCTCTGGTAAAGATACGCCCAATGCGAAAACTTAATTCTACAAGCGCGGCTGGTATGCCCAGCTCCAATCGCACAAGAAGACGAGATGTACGATTGCTCAAATCTATATTAGGGAAAAGCATTTCTACAATTCTTGCCACAGTTGGAAGCACATCGCAGGTGCGTGTCGCAACACTCCGTATCTGTCCCGCAGCTCCATTAAATTTTCCTCCAAATTGTGTCATCACGTCTTCTATCTCGCTTAATGGTTTATCTGTCACCCAAAGAAGAGACGCAACAGCTTTCTTTGCTCGTAGTGTAGGTTGCGCTTCATCGCTAACAGAACGTCGCATAGCATTTGTAATCTCGGAGGGAATACCTTGATTACCAATCTCAGAAGCCCATGTCTGTGGTTCCTTTTGTGTACTCTTTTTATTAAGCGGAAACAGTAATTGGTCTAGCTCTACACTAATTTGACTAAGAGCTATCAAAGCAGGGTCGTTTATGTCGGCTGGATTTATTCCATCCAAAGCATTAACTACTCTGATTATAGATTCAACCTCAACACCTGATTGTCCTGCGAGTTTCCCTAGCGGAGTAAGATGGTAATTACCATCCTTGTCCTGCTCTACAAGTTTGTTTGAATGTATGTCGCTTAGAGCTTGAGTGAGATTCTGCTCGTTCCAAGCCCAAGTGTTGTCACTCATCTTCTTTTGAAAAACACCGAAACTCTCCTCAAGAAATTCAATGATGTCTTTTGATGATAGTCCCTGTCCTGTGCGCCCAGCAGCAGTAAGTACTCGTACAATAAGTGAGCGGGGGTCTGTATTGTCTGCTAAAAACTTTGAGTGTAAATCTTCTGGTGCACCCAAGACATATGTATTCCAAATATGACGCTCTTCGTTTGCATCAAGCGCAACAGTATAAGAGGTACCACGTGTTGCAAAGCCTAATCGTCCTGCCCGTCCGATAATGTTTTTATATTCTGCAATAGAATATGGCTTATCGCCTGGGTGCATTAAGCCAGCCACAACAACAACTTCTGCTGGTGTATTCACGCCCATAGCGAGGGTTGTAGTAGCAGCAATTACCTTGAGAGCTGTAGGGATTGTCCTGAATTGCTCTTCAATAAGTAGTCGCTCCTCTGTATCCAAATCTGATATGTGGAATGCAACACCTCCAGCAAGCGATTCCCGCAACTTTTCAGAAGACATGGAAGGGTCGGCACTCGAAAGTGTATCCAGGGCTATTTGTGCGGGTGGCAAGCCAAGAGAGGTCGCCAAGTAGAGTGCGCACCCACGCGCCTCACCACGAGTCTCCCGAAAAACTATTACACTTTTATCCTCATTAGCTATTTTTCTTACCAACGGAATTATTATGTCTTGACTCGAACCTTTGCGAGACTCTGGAGTTATAAAAGATGGGATTGTTTTTTCTTGTCCCGTGTCTGACTCAATGTAACGAAAACTACCGTCCATTCTAATCACACCCTCATCGAGAGGTACTGGACGTTCGGTTCGTTTCAAGAGGCGTGCTCCGAGCCATCGCTCTAGTCCGTTTGTATCTCCGATTACAGCAGAGAGTGCAATCAACTGGGGTTCAGCTCCTTCTCTTCGGCGCATTCGCAACAGTGTGAGAATAAACTCAAGATTCACGCCTCTGTTTTCATCAGCAACCATCTGCACCTCATCAACTACTATGGTTCCTATCTGGTCGAGAATGTGTGGGTTTCCAAGAACAAGTGCGGAGAACTTTTCATATGTCATTAAGCAAATATCATATTGCCCGCGCATTAAAGGCATCATGTCGTCTGTAGTGCTTTCGCCAGTTGCTTTGATTGTTCTAATACCAAATGTGCCATAGAGAGCTTGGAAGTGTCGTAATTTGTCATTTACCAAAGCCTTAAGAGGAAAAAGAAAGATTGCACGCTTGCGTTCCAAGACTCCATGAATGGCAGCGAGTTCGCCAACCATTGTCTTGCCAGAAGAAGTTGGGGCGGAAACTACTAAATGCTCTCCATTAAGCAAACCAAAATCGTTGATAGCATCTATTTGGAGTTGATTGAGAGATGGAATAGAGCCAGCCCACACTTTAAGTATTTCTTCTGGGAATCTGTAGGACTCAAGACTTTTTATGTCAGCGGTAACTTTTTCTTGCACTCTATCTGGAAACGCGGCGGCGTATAATTTCCCTGGTGTGAATATCGGCCAGGTTAAGCTACCATCAACTTTTCCTAAAAGCGTAGGATTTTGTGGCGTACCAATTTTCGAGGCATCAGCAGTGACTCTTTCCGTGACGTATTCTAGTAATCTATAAACAGATATTTTGCCTTCCTTTTTTACTTCTTCCGCTCCCTGCATCGCAGCCAGTAAATGATATGTCAGTAATCCATGTCCGAGTTTTGTTTTCTCCCATGCTTTTTCCGTAGCAAGTGAAGCAGCAAGAATGACGCGTCCATCTCCAGAAAGCTGTTTAAGCAGTTCTTCTGGGGATGAGGAAGTTGAGGAGTCACGGGCAACCATATCCACCTGTATTGCTTTCGCTCCTACTCCTCCCGAAAAGCAACAATCTAAAATACAAACTAACTTTTTAGCAGGTATCTTTTCAAACCATTCACTTAGGGTTGAGAGAGGGATACATGAACCCGCAAAATCACTCCTGTCTGCATCATAGGTAACCAGCTCGTGTGTTTCTGTTCCGTGTCCAGAAAAAGTTATAACAACAACGTCATCTTCTTTGCAGTGAGTTAATTTCTCAAGCTCCATCTCGATAGCTGCACGAGTAGCTTCACTATCTTGGAGAAGAGTAGTGTTACCACCAAGAGTGTCAGTAAACAAGGCATGCAAAGCTACAGCATCACGTCGAGCACATCCTAACCACGGGATACTAGGTGAGGCGCATCTATCTATACCAATAAAAAGTCCATGAAGAGTCATAAAGATTAGGTTGAGAGATTTTGACCCACAAACTGTCCGTAGTTCTCGACCTCCTTATACTTCACCTCGATAACTTCAAAGTGCTTCTTTGCAGAAGCTATCTTCGCCTGTTCAGTTGGGCGTAGGTTTGATACATCACCCTTAGTTTCAATCACAAAATAGATGCGCTCTTTATCTTCATTTCCTTGAAGGTCTCGCTTTGCAGTTACGATTGCCCAGTCTGGGTTGTACCCGCCGATAGGGGTCTCCACCTTGAACCAGTTAGGAAGTTTAATAAACAGTTTTACTCGTTCATCAGCATCAAGTTCGACAGCAAAATTCTTTTCTACTTCGGAATCAAATACAACCGCATCGTAGATAGAATTATTTACTGGATGAGTTGCATCTTTATAGCTTTCGATATTATCGAACTGGTCTATACCGTACTTATCATCAACAACTTCATAGCGAATCTGCTCAATGTAATCCTTTATAAGTTCTTCTTTTATTATTCTTGAGACTTCAAAACAGAATCTCTCTGGGTTATTGAGAAAGGCGGTAGGATTGTTTGCCTTCGTGAGAATGCCCGCGACAGTCTGGCGCGTCAGCTTTGTTTCGTTCTTGATGAACTCGATACAATCAATCACTCGCTTTGTTTGAGATAGGCTATCAGCTCGGCTTCCAACTACGCGTGCACTGATTCCACCTGCGGCAATATCAACACCCGCTCGTTCCACGCGGATTTGAGGCTTAGAGATAGAGAGCTTTTCAATCTTACTGGCGCATCCAGCTATCAATCTCTCGGTATTTACCTGCACCTGATACCTGGTCTTCTTTGAAATCCTGTCCCAGATAGCACTGAAATCAGCGTCCTTCTCAAATCCCTTCTTGAGCTTTACGGTCTTTCTGCGCTTCGCATTGTGAGGCACTGGTGCAGCCTTGTAGATTCCATCCTCCACAAACTCACCTTGAAGCTGGCTCACATAAGCTGAATAGCTCTCATTGGCGATAACAGAGAGTAGATTTACGTGCTTCAAGAAGACGCGTTCGCCGTCTTGATTCACACACAAGCGCATTCCACGCCCAATCTCTTGGCGCTTGCGCATAGGGGCAATGGTTTCTCTAAGAGTACAGATATTAAAAACGTTTGGATTGTCCCAGCCTTCTTTGAGAGCAGAGTGAGAGAAAATAAACTCGGTTGGTTCATCGAAAGAAAGGAGACGCTCCTTATCTTTCATAATGAGTTCGTATGCTTCCTGATTTTCAGCGATGCTTTTTTCTCGCTCAAGATATTCTTCACCCCGTTTTGCAAAATATCCTTTGTGAACGGTATCAGCATCCAGCCCCTTCAAATCATATTCACCCTTGAGACGATTAAATTCCTGGATAAAAGTGCTGCGGATAAAGCCATCACTATCTACGTAATTAGAAACCTTATCAATAAAGAAAAGGGAGAGAACTTTGATATTCATGTCTCGCAACTTTGTTCGTTTCTCAAAGTGTAGGCGAAGTGTCTGCTCAATTTGCTCTCGCATTATCTGCTCATGATTGCCACCAACACTCTCACCTTGAGTTATTTCTACACTGTTACGAAAACGAATCTTGCCTACTTGTCCCATGTCGGGAGCATCGGCATCAAGTGCGTCCACAATGTAACCAACGTATACATCATTATTGGTTTTTTCTGCCAAGTCATCACCTTGCTTGAGAGTAAAGCTTTTCTTCTTATACGTACCTTCCGTATCTTTTACGATAGCCTCAACTTTTGCCTTTATCGTTTTGCCTGCCTCCACCGCAATGAGATTGAGAGTAGGGCGTGAAATTCCTGTATCATCGTCGGTTACTGAAAATACTTCAATCTTCTTTACTAAGCCAAGCTGGTAGGCATCTGCTGGGGTAAGTTGATACATCAGGTTGTACGCGTTCTTGTGCGTTGCAGAGTAACGAAGACGGAAGAGCGAATTAAAATTCTTGAGCGCTTCTTTTGTAGCCTCACCTTCCATGTTTTGCGGCTCATCGAGTATTAAAATAGGGTTGGTCTTCTGAATGTAGCTGATAGGTTGTTCACCCTGCATCTGGTCTCTCGCTGCATACAGTACGTTTGCATCTTTATTGAACGCACCAACAGTCATAACCATAATGTCTATATTGCTTGAGTCTGCAAAACGTTTTACCTGCGATATATTCTTCGACTGATATTCATAGAAACGGTACGGTACATTGTCATAGAGTTCAGCAAAGTGGTCTTTGGTTATCTGGAGTGTTTTGATAACACCTTCACGGATAGCAACAGAAGGGACGAGGATAATAAATTTCTTCCAGCCATACTTTTTATTCAGTTCAAAAATTGTACGAAGGTACACGTAGGTTTTTCCTGTACCAGTCTCCATTTCGATTGAGAAGTCATATTCCTCAACCATGCCGCCGTTACCAATCTTATTTTGCTCTTGAACTTTGGTTACATTCTTAAAAATCTCTTCATCTGAAAGAGTAAGTTCATTGGGATAAATACCGTACGTATCTTGTAGGGGGAGTGTTCCAGAAACGCTCAAAGTAGGTACGTGCACCGTAACACTTTGACGGCGTGGTTGTCCCTCAAAAATATCAGTAATTGCATTTACCGCTTCGAGTTGAAAATCTTGGTTGGCATCGAACTTAAATCTCATATAGTTTTTAGTTCAACATTCAATCCAAGATTAGCCTTAGCTGAATCATTAAGGGCATTATCAAAGCAGATAAATACTTTGCCTTTGTATTCTTTACCTGTAAGTTCCGATACTGTTTTCTCGCCAATTTCACTGTCGAGACACACCAAAAGCTTGTGCTCACCGTCAACAACAATATACACATTATTCTTTCCAATCTTTTCCTCGGTAATCTTTGAGTTTAGTGAGAATCCTTCTTTGACGATATTTTCATACACCACGCTCATCTCATCCATTTCCTCCAAGAGCTTGGGCTGCTTTGCTTTGGTTAGATACTCCTCAAACGCAGTCTTATTTTCTCCTTCTGATTTTGCGGGGTCAAACTCAAAAGTGTTTTCTGGGTAGTTTGATTCCGCAAGTTTGAATACTTTGAAAGTACCCTCTATTTGTCGAAGACGGTCTTTTGAGATGTCTGCAATGGTTTTATAACCAGGTTTGTAATCTGGGCTTGTTTCGCTAATTACTTCTGGTAACTGTACAAGAATAAAATTTCTCGAACCTGTATCTGTGTAATTCTGTTCAAGTACCGCTTCTGCTGTTGAACCAGAGCCTGCAAAGAAATCGAGTACAAGTGCTTTTTTATCATTAACGACCTCCATCATTCTTTGAATAATTTTCGGGTTCTTTCCGCCATTTTTTATCCAAGTTGAGTCTGATTCAATAAGGTCTGTCCAGTTAGTATCTAGGTTTGTCTCATTGCTTGCGGCTAGTCGGTACTGCGGCTTGCTCGTGTTTGGAGAAAGTCTTAAATCTCCAGATTCAACCATTGCCATCGCGCGCTCCTTCTCATACATCCAATGTCTTCCTTGGGGTGGTTTACAACCAAGTAGGTCGTATTCCATTGTTGAACGGATACCTGGAGCATCGAACGCGTGCCACCGCTCTTCCTTCTTCTGATATTTCTTTGGTGGAACCAGCAATGTGGCTTCACTTTTGGCATAACATAAAATATAACCAACCCCTTGATTGAGAGCTTTTACGGTATCAGCTTCCTGTATATTCTTTTTTACTCTTGAAACAAAAATAGCATTTCTGAAATTTTCCTCTCCAAAAACTTCGTCCATCACCATTCTTAAATGGTGCACTTCACTATCATCAATACTTACAAAAATTACTCCGTCATTACGAAGAAGATTCCATGCCAATTTAAGGCGCGGATATATCATCGTCAACCAATCACTATGAAAGCGTCCGTTTGTTTCTTTGTTAGTTTGGAGGTTGTTACCCTCTACATCTACCTGTCCCGTCTGTTGCAGATAGTTCTTTACTGGAGAAGTAAAATTATCTTTGTACACAAAATCATTGCCAGTATTGTATGGCGGGTCAATGTATATCATCTTCACCTTTTCAAAGTATGCCTTTTGAAGGAGCTTGAGCACTTCGAGGTTATCGCCCTCGATAAAAAGATTTTCGCTGTCATCAAACTTTACACTCTCATCTTTAGCAGGGGTAAGCGTAGCTTTACTTGGTAACAAAACGTTCTTGATGCCATTGCCTTTGCCAGCCCATGTAAAACCAAACTTCTCGATGTGGGAATCTACTTCGTCACCAAGAACGGTGCGTAGTTTCTCCCAGTCAATCTTATTCTCACTGAATGCTTCGGGAAGTAGACGGTGTAGCTCCGCAAGTTTCTCCTCTGAAAGATTAGAGGAGGTGAGATTTACTTTTTTGTTGTTGGTGTTTGTGGTTTTCATGGTTTGGATGGAGGCTACTTGTTGCGAAGGTTCGAGCTTCTTTTAATAAATTCTTCCAGCTCCTTCTCTCTAATCCTCCAGCGCCCTATCTTGGTCGCTTCGAGTTTTTTGCTGTGAATATATCGAAAGACGGTCTTGTAGTTGAGACCTAATTTCTTCGCGGCTTCATCTATTGTGAGGAATTTTTCAGACATAAAATCTACAAATACAATTTTACACCTTGAGTACAATATAGTCAAAAACTGTCCAAAGAGATATAATACCCTTACATGAAAATAAGCATGACAATAGACATGGCAACTTTCCTCGGTCTCATTGAGGAATCTTTGCAGTATCTTAAATCAAGTGACAACAGAGTTGTCCTGTCAGAAGTAAACATACTAAAGAAAGGCTTGGACAAGCAAGGTATTAAAAATTGCTTAAAGTATCTATCAGAAAATGATATTGCTCAAAACGAAATAGGATACGCGCCAGAAGTAACACAATCAAAAAAAGGTGTTATGTATGCCACGCATACATCTCTTCGCACACGAGAATATAATCAGGTCGATTACATTCTGCATATAAACAGGAAGAAAATAATTCCTTTATTTGAACAAGCCCGTAAATTACGAGATGAACAGAAGTCAGTGAGCGGTGGTAAGAGCGGTAGTCGCCTTATTGAAAAAGATGTGAGAGGAAATTATTTATTTGATGGACAAAAAATCGAGGTTAGCAAAGAGCCTATGTACTACAAAGCCTTTGATATTTTATTTTCTAATGCAGACCAGGATGGCTTCCTCTCTTACGCAGATATTGAAAAAGCGCTTATAAAGAGCGGTGTTCCCGAAGCAGATAATGAAAAGACTAGGAATAAGCGCATAAATAATGTCTTGAAAAATGAGCAGGATGGCTTCTTTCGGTACGCTAAAGTGAATGGTAAACCGCTCAAAAATAAAACACTAGACGGAAACCTACTTATAAAAGTGATACGAGCGAAGGGACTACAACTGAACAACACGAAAGTATAAAAGAAGATTTCTTGTGATTTCTTGGGGACAACCAAATAAGGTTGTCTTTTTTCTTATTGTTTAGCCTCTTTTGTTACGTTCAAAATCCTGAACCAGAAATTCACGGTAACGGTCAATCGCGGGAAAATTAGGACACGCTAGCCAACCACAGAAGGCTTACGTATCAAAATGATAACCGCAGAACGTTGCAAAGAAATACTTGGTGAACGAGGAACTCAACTAAGTGATGAGCAGGTATTAACTTTGCGCGACTCACTCTACGGAATTATTAACTTGATTTTCGACAACATCGAAAAAAAGGTAATCAAACAAGATAGCAGTTCTTCCACAACGGTAGAGGAAACATCCTCTCACGTTGTGGGCGAATAGCCCGTGTCTACCCAAATCTTGCGGTGATGATGCCAGCGGACAAAAAATGTGCTGGTGCAACCGTCGAAGGAGTCAGCGATAGCTCGGAAGTGAAGTAAAAGTTCATTGCAAACAAGTAAACGCAGCCAAAAACACAGCAAAATGCTGTTAGCACGAGTTGGAAAAGCCACCACGGAGCTCGGCGCACGACATCACACTTTCAGCAGGAGCGATATCAGAGTGGTTGGGGGTTTAGCAATGGCAAATGCAATGAAGGGTCGAAAATTATTAACCAAATAAATTAAGTATATGAAAGATAAAAAAGAGAGAGACCTGCACTACAAAAACAAAACGATGAGAATTGCTGATAAGACGTGGGAGACACTTAAAGATAAGCGACTCAAGTCTAATAAATCATGGAATCTCTTTATCGTATTACTACTTAGTCTCTATAAAAAATATGGACACAAAAAAGAAGATGGGAAAAATAACTAAAGCTGGACAGCCATGTCGGCATTGCGAGACACCAGTGGTGAAAGTTGCTTCAAAGAATCAACCACGAGGACGTAGGGCATTCTATTTTGAGTATCACTTTAGGTGTCCTAACCCACGTTGTCCTGTTGCAGGAGGAGCCACGTATCTAGCCCCAGAAGCAAAACGTTTTTGGTCTGAAAACTCAAATTAGGAGAGGGTGTCCCCCCAACAGCAAAAAAGTCGAAAAAGGAAACTACCACCACGTCGAAATCACAAAGTGAGAAAGCGGATAACACCCCTTTAGCATGATTAGCATGTCATTGGGTGTCATTAGATAGCAATAGAGACAATAACTGGCACATAGCAGTCAGTACCAGTCATAGAACTACATGACAAAACACTGGTATAAGACTGGTCTCAAAGATATCCACAGATTCTTTTGCATTAAATGGCTAATTAAGGCAATAAAGCCGACGCAAAGATGGGTTTTCTGGTAATTCCACCGAAATCATCCTCACGTAAGCATCAATAGCACTACATAGCCATCATTATCTTACATTAAATAGCCAATTATAAACCAATGAACCAGGACGAAAATAAAAACAATTTGCCCGAAGCTACCTTCACTACAAGTGAAGTAGCGACAATGTTGCGTATTTCAGACGCGACTTTGTTGCGCTGGCTTAAAGCAGAAAAGATACCAGGCTTCTTTCGCGTTGGTCGGCGCTGGCTGATTAGGAAATCAGACTACGAAGCCTATATCGGTAAACAGGTCTCTGGTGAAATTACTCAAAAACAAAATGAATAATGCCAAATCAAATGATGTAGTGAAGTGTCGGCAGTGTGAGGCGGTTCGTAATGTATCGGAACAGACTTACTGCTCTCAATGTGGTGGAAGAGAATTGTGGCAATCGAAACCAGAGTCGCAAAAGAGCACCCTTTTCGGCAAGATGATGAGTTGGTGTGGTGAGAGTATTTTGCGCACGTTTTTGCTTTTCTTTATTGGAATACCTCTAGTCTTAGCGTTGCTAATTAAACTACTCGGTCTTGTAATGGGATTTGAAATTGAATTTCATGGATAACTACATAAACAAATTTTTAATTTACCTTGATACTGAACGCAAATTTTCTTTGCGTACCATTGAGGCGTATAGACATGACCTGGGTAAATTTTGTAGTTTTATGTACTCAATACAAAAAACAGAAATCTCGGAAGTAACACGAGCAGATATTGGCGCTTTTGTTGCGAGTCTCTCAAGCAATGCGGGAATAACAAAAGCTAGAAAGCTCTCGACAATAAAATCATTCTTTAATTATCTTGCACAGGCTGATGCAATAGAGAGCAATCCAGCAACGCACGTCATTGCCCCTAAAATTCCACAGAGAGAGGCTTCCTATTTGAATGGCGAGGAATACCAGAGACTTATGCAGACTGTAAGGGATGTGGCTACTCCATATTTCTGGCAAAGAGATTTGGCGATAGTCACTATCTTTTTGCACACAGGTATCCGCTTGTCGGAGCTGGTTAGCCTGACGTTAGATAGCTTTGATTTGAGCGAGAGAAAAATTGTAATACATGGCAAAGGCGATAAGGAGCGCACTATCCCGCTCAATGATGAGGTGGCACTGGTCATTGAAAAGTATCTCACTAAGCGCCCCAGCGTTTCTAACAACAGTCTCTTCGTGAGCAAGCTAGGTACAGGTCTTTCTGGTCGAAGTGTTTACCATTTGATTAAGCGCTACCTTGAGAAGGCTGGTATCAAAAAAGAAAAGTTAGGCGTGCACTCTCTACGTCACAGTTTTGGTGCATCTCTCTTAAACAAGAAAGTGAATCTTGTCGTGATTCAAGAGCTTCTAGGACATACAAAGCTCGAAACCACACGACGCTATCTTCACGTCAACCAGGACGAACTACGCACTGCCGTAGATACGTTGGTATTCAAAAAATAATATGAGAGACATAGACAAAAATTTAATACCTCAAAAAGAAGACTTGATTGCTCTTGTCTATGCTCGTGTTTCTTCTGTTAGCCAAGAGTCAGATGGGCAGGTGCATAGATGTAAGCAACATGCAGAACATAAAGGTTACCCAGTAGAAGAAGTTTTCCGAGACAAATTCACTGGTGGTGGAGATTTTTGGAACCGTCCACAAATGAGAGGGTTGCTGGATTACATAGACGAGCATCCATATAAAAGATATGTAGTAATTTTCGATGACTTAAAAAGATTTGCTCGTGATACGGAATTTCATATCCGATTAAGAAAAGAATTTAGGAGCAGAAACGTAAAGATTGAATGCTTAAATTTCAATTTTGAAGATTCTCCCGAAGGAGAATATGTTGAGACAATTTTAGCGGCTGGAAATGAATTGGAAAGAAAACAAAATCGAAGACAGGTAGTACAAAAGCAGCAAGCCAGACTGGAGCGTGGGTATTGGTGTTTCGATGCACCACCTGGCTTAAAATACATAAAAGACCCTATCCATGGAAAGCTGTTGGTTCCTGATGAACCGAAAGCAAGTATAGTGAGAGAGGTGCTTAATGGCTTTGCATACGACAGATTCCCTAATCAAGTGGATGTACAAGCGTTCCTGGAAAGAAAAGGATTTTATCATCGCAAGAAACCAAAGAGAGTACATCTTGAACAAGTCCGAAGAATACTTACCCAGATTCTCTATACTGGATATATTGAACTTCCAATTCGCAAATTAAAAAGACTAAAGGGACAGCACCAAGGTCTGATTGATTTAAGTATTTACGAAAAAATCCAGGAAAAACTCAACGGTACCTCAAAGACGAAAGCGAGAAAGGATTTGCACTTAGATTTTCCTGCACGCGGCTGGGTGCTGTGTTCAGAATGCCTCCAACCATTTACGGCAAGCTGGACGACAAAGCCGAGAAAGGGTTACCAGCGAGCATACTACCGATGCAACCATCCTGGTTGTGTCGAAAAGAATAAAAGTATCCCTAAAGACCAACTAGAGGGTGCGCTAAGTAAAGTACTCAAAAAGATTCATGCCCATAAAGAAACCCTGCTTCTCACAGAAGCGGTGGCTCTCGATATTTGGAATGAGCGAACATCAAATTCTAGGCGGTCTGAAATTGAACTTGAGAAAGAGGTGGCAAGTACAGATAAAGAAATAAGTCTCTATGTTGAGAGAATTGGGAAGGCTACCAATGAAGCTGTGCTCACTGCCTACGAAAAGAAGGTAGAGGAACTAACCAATAAAAAGCTCCTCCTGGAGGAGCATAAAGGTAAGCAAAATCTCTATGGTGGTGTGAACTTTGAAACCGCCCTTAAAGAGGTACTTGGATATATCAAAAGCCCTTATGAAATATGGAGTAATGGCATATTTGAGGACAAGCGCCTGGTGCTAAGAATGGTCTTTGAGGAGAACCTGGTATACAACAAAAAAAGCGGGTTTGAAACCGCTCTTTTGTCTTTACCTGTAATGGTTTTTCAGCATTCTAGTACTGAAAAATCACGTCTTGTGGAGATGGCGGGTATCGAACCCGCGTCCAAAAAGAATTCTATGAAATGTTCTACAAGCGTAGATTGTTTTTTTTCCGCCAAATGGCGGATCTCGGAAGGGTAGGGCGAAACAAACAAAATCTAATCTTCCTACCATACTTAGTCTCGAGTGGTACGGTGATGGTAACCACACTTCCTCATAGCCGAGTAATATTACGCCCGTATCAGTATATCGGCATCAACCAAAACGGACGCCGCTTGGGTAACTATGTGTTACGCAAATGCGGGAGCGAATTGTATCGGTGATACAACAGCCCGTGCAGTTTTGTTTGCACGTATTGGTTTTCCACTCAGTTTAACGACTTATTTGGTGGTCGGCTTGCACATCTCAAAGAACGGTCCCTTTGTCTAAGCCAGTCATCCCCGTTTTGAGTTCGAGTGTCGAGCACAAAACGGGAACTTCTATTTATATTTTATCAAACGCTCCAAGTCTCTCTTGGTATCACGTTCCTTGATACTTTCACGCTTGTCTGCCTTCTTTTTACCACGGACAAGTGCGAAATTTAGCTTGAGCAACCTCTTATTAGTATACAACGAAACAGGGACAAGTGTCAATCCTCTGGAAGCTTCTAAACCTATGAGTTTATTGAGTTCTTTGCGAGTGAGAAGGAGTCTTCGTGGACGTTCAGCATCATAATTCTTGCCAGCATTTGTGGGTTGGTAAGGTTCTACAGATGAACCCACAAGATATGCCTCACCTCCTCGAATAATAACGTGGGCTCCTTCCAGCTTTCCTCTTCCATTACGCAGAGATTTCACCTCGACACCCAAAAGCTCAATACCAGCCTCGAAGGTTTCAAGTATTTCAAAATCAAATTTTGCTTTTTTGTTTTTTATTAAAACAGGCATGAACTTTAGCATAGCATATGGTGAAATAATATTGTATGTAATATTTGTTTGTTAGCGATGTATTGCAGCACCTTCCGAACTCTTATTTACTTATTTACTTATTTAACAAATATTGTATTCTGTGGTCAGGTAAATTAAATGTTATTTTAAACTCAACCATGGAGAATACTCATGGCGACTGGAATAATTCCTCCGAATGCACAACTTTCTGAAGCGGCTAAATATCGTGATGAATTGTACAAGAATTCTTACTCACGCCTACAACATTTAACATGGAGAGCTGTAAATGTGCATGGTAAAAGCAACACAGAAATTGTTGCTGTGTGTATACAAGTAGATTCCAAATGGAGAGCACTGGTCGATCATCTCATGCCTGGACAGGATTGGCAGGCAGTTCGAGATTCAGGTATTGATCCGATTGCTCATGGAACTGCTGGTTGGGACGTCTGTACTATTGTAGCTGCGATGTGTCCAAGTATTGCGAATGAAGCAACTGAAAAGCCTTCTGAAGGATACTTTAAGGTATTTGTACTCGCAGATGGTGGAGCTACTATTTTTGAAATTGAACCAAAAGAACAAGTCTTAATGTAGACAATTAATCGGCACCAACGTATACGTTGGTGCCGACGTTTTGTAAAGTAGCATCTCAACAAACATTCGAGCAGGCAAGATTAATTATATAAAAATACCAGTATTAAATCTGTAATTAATACTGGTTTTTTATTTGCTGTGTAGAGGGCACAACTGCTAAACTATAATCATTATGATCCCGTTAGAGACCAAAAGTGTGTGGGTTTGTTGCAGTAATTTCAAAATATGAGAAATAAGCAAATAAAAATCATTAGTAGTTTATCTGACACCCCGCCAAGTCAGGGGCAGTCTCTAACGGTATGATACCAACTATACAAAAGCTTGCGAGCACATTGATGACTCCTAGTAAGGGCATTCTCGCTGCCGATGAGAGCGAAAGTACTATGAGTAAACGTCTGACATCAATTGGCGTAATAGATAATAGTGAAAACGGCAGGAGGTTCAGAGATGTTTTATTTAACGCTCCAAACGTGGAGGAATATCTAAGTGGGGTTATACTCTTTGATTCGACGATTCGAGGATTGAGTAATTCTGGTGAGCACTTTGGCAGACTTCTAGAACGAAAAGGAATCATGCCAGGGATTAAGGTTGACAAAGGACTTCAGCCGGCACCCAACTTTGCACAGGAAGAAATAAGTCATGGACTTGATGGGCTTCGTGAACGACTTGATGAGTATTACCAGCTTGGAGCTCGCTTTACGAAATGGCGTTCAGTAATACGCATCACGAATGACCTGCCTAGTGATACGATACTTCGGGCAAATGCACAGATATTGGCATACTACGCTGCTATCGTGCAGGAGAAACATATGGTGCCTATGGTTGAACCTGAGGTCCTCTTTGAGGGTACGCACACTCTGGAACGGTCTGGCGAAGTGCTTCACAAGACACTCAAGTATGTCTTTGAAGAGCTTCAAGCGTTTCGAGTTTCACTTTCTGGATTAGTATTGAAAACAAGTATGGCACTCCCCGGAAGTGAGTCAGGAATAGCACCCAATCCTATGCTCGTTGCGCGAGAGACGGTAAAAGTCCTCAAAGACGTTGTGCCATTTTCTACAGCAGGCATCGTTTTCCTCTCGGGTGGACAGACGCCAATCCAAGCTACAGAGAACCTCAACTCCATCGCGCTTCTTGGTAACCTCCCTTGGCCAGTAACTTTTTCGTATTCCCGTGCACTTGAGGAACCAGTACTTGAAGCATGGAAGGGGCTTGATGCAAATACCGATGTAGCACAGAAGGCCCTCTTGCACAGACTATCGTTAAATGTTGCCGCTCGTAAGGGGGCTTATAAGAAAGAAATGGAATAGGGCTTACGAAAACGACTACTTCGTTGTCAAACTTCACAAAATGTCGTTCACATAGAATTACACTCTTTTGCGTAAGGTCTAAAAGAAGTAGGGCAAATATAGAAAACTCTAATATCTATTGTTATACCTAGTGGTATGACCAGCATTCGAAGCCCAAAGATGCTATAATTATGGTGAAAAAAATAGGACCTATGGAAACGAGTGCAGTTCGAGGCGCGCAAACAAAATAATACGAGGCGTACATGTTGTACGATGAGGATTATTTTTTGTAGGGCAACAAAGAAATGCGCCGTTTGCGTAGGTCCTATAAAAAGAATTATTACTTTACATACTACTATGAACAAAATCTACCTATCATTTTTACTGAGCGTCTTTGCAATTGGCGTGGGTCTACTTATGCCCGACGTTACACACGCTATGGTGATACGTGGAGGTGAGACGTTTGAGCTTGAACCATATACTACACTGGAGGATGATTTGTACGTAGCTGGAAAAACAGTCTCTTTAGCAGGAACTACTACCGGTGACGTCTTTGCTGCTGGATCTCAGGTGGCGCATTCTGGCGTGTCTACTGAAGACATGCTTTTTGCTGGTGGGGAGGTGAATGTTACAGGTGTTGTGCAGGGTGACCTGCGTGTACTTGGAGGAGAGATTGTACTCAGTGGTCACGTTACAGAAGATGTCGTACTTATTGGTGGTACGATTCACATCACAGAAGAGGCGGTAATCGACGGTGATGTGGTGGTGGTAGGTGAGTATGTATCGAGTAAGGGAACCATAGGTGGTATTGTTGAAGCATATACACGAGTAATAGAGTTCACAGGAGGTAGCATAGGAGGTTCTCTACGTGCGTACACACGAGAATCTCTGTCCGTGACAGGTACGACACGTATTGAGGGAGACCTAGAATACAAGGCGCCTCATGAAGCGTTTGTCTCTGAGACAGCGTCTGTTGCAGGAGAGCGTCTTTATACCCCACTTCAAACTTCGCGTGCAGACAATGGAAAAGTAGATATAGTAAAACTTATCGAGCTAATACTCATTACCGTGGTCGCCGCGGTAACTTTGGTGTTTTTCTTCCCAGCTCATACGCGTGCTTTGTCAGATATAGCACTAAGAAAAGGCAATCCTATTAATTTTGTAAAAGGTTTTTTGATTTTGATTTTTGTACCAATTGTTTCTCTACTTGTTATGATAACCATGATAGGAATCGTTCCGGGATTCATTATGCTTTCTGTGTACTTTGTACTTGTGTGTGTAGCACTCGCACTCGCACCAGTACTTGCAGGGATATTTCTCGCTCGCTCGTTTAAAAAAACGAGTGAAGAGCTCTCCCTCGCTTGGGTATCATTTGGAGCTATCGCCTTTACCTTGATTTCAATTCTACCTTTTATTGGATTTGCTGTTCGTCTGCTCGTGTTCTTACTGGCTTTTTATGCTACAGCTGTTTTACTCTACGAGCATGTTTGGGTACAGCGAAAAAAACAACAAATTGAAGCTGAAAAAAAACCACTCTATGACTCAAAAGAAACAAGTGACTCGGAGACCGCAACCCCATAAGTCTATCCCTCAAAATTCTGAACTTTTTCGTGAGCGAAAAGCTCGGCTCTCGAAACTCAACACGAAGCTTAAAAAACTATTTCCAAAGGCAGAAATGGCTCTTCGGTGGAACACACCTTGGGAGCTCCTTGTGGCTGTAGAACTGTCCGCACAGTGTACGGATAAAAAAGTAAACGAAGTAACGGAGATACTTTTTAAGAAATATGCAACATTGGATGCATATCTCAACGCAAAGCAAAAAGATTTTGAACGAGATATTAAGTCAACCGGCTTTTATAAAAACAAAGCTAAAAATATTTTAGCTGCTGCAAAGCGAGTTGCAGAGTTTTATGGTGGTGAGATACCCAAGACCATGGAAGAAATTCTCACTATTAGAGGAGTTGCTCGAAAGACGGCTAATGTGGTGCTTGGTAATGCGTACGGTGTCGTAGAGGGTATAGCAGTAGATACCCACGTGAGACGTTTTGCTCTTAGGTATAACCTCACCGATTCAAAAGATCCTGTAAAAATTGAGCAGGATTTAATGAGACTTCTTCCAAAGAAAGAATGGTTTGGATTTACGTACCGTGTGATTGAGTATGGAAGGCAGATAGCGCCGGCGCGTGTGTATGATACCGGGAGCGACCCGCTTGTTTCCATATACCCTCCCGCAGGAAAGATTTTTAGAGTGTAACGGAGGTATTGAATACACATAAAAGACGACACCTCTACCGTATGATAGACAAAAAGAAATTAAAACAACTACAAAAGACTGTTTGGAACTATTTTGAAGAACATGGACGTCACACTCTTCCGTGGAGAAAGACAAAAAATCCCTACCACATTCTTGTGTCTGAGGTGATGTTACAACAAACACAAGTAGTTCGTGTTGTTCCTATGTATAGAGAGTTTTTGAAACGTTTTCCCACTATACAATCTCTCGCTACAGCACCACTCCGTGATGTGCTCGTAGCTTGGCAAGGGCTGGGGTATAACAGGCGGGCTCAGGCACTCCATAAGCTCGCAGGAGTCATTATGAAAGAGTACAAGGGGAGTATACCTACTACATATGAAATACTGCTTGAGTTGCCTGGAATTGGCCCGTACACCGCATCGGCTGTGTCTGTGTTTGCATATAACACACCTTTCCCTATGGTAGAAACCAATATTAGAACCGTATTTTTCTATCATCTTTTTACTCATCAAGAAAAAGTTTCTGACACTGAACTTTTAGAAGTTTCTAGGATACTAATTGATTCAAAACGACCGCGAGAATGGTACTGGGCGCTTATGGATTATGGAGCGTATCTGAAAGGGCAGGGTGTGCGAAGTAATATGAAGAGTAAACACTATACACCACAGTCTAAGTTTAATGGATCAGACAGAGAGGTACGCGGCGCTATTGTTCGTGCTTTGACACAACGGTCATATGCAAATGAAAAAGAGATTATTCGTCTCACAAAAATTGCATCGGCCAGAGTACGCTTGCAACTTTCCAAACTTGAGAAGGAAGGAATGATTACGAAAAAAAATAACACGTGGTCATTGTGAGTTAAAAGTTAAATGTACAAAGTTAAAAGTACACAAATCTGCCCTGCATGCGGAGGCATGGTAGGAGGGTTTGTGTTCCACCGAAGGCGAAAGTACTTTCAACTTTTAACTTTGTACTTTCAACTCGAATCTACTCAAAAAATCCCTTGAGAAATGACCACACGTTATCAGTATCAATATACCAACTATTTACTGTGTCGAATCGTTCATTGGGTTCAACGATAGGATGTACGCTCACATTGTGAACATGTTTGTCAGTGAGGTAAATAAAATCAGGAGCATATAAAAAGATTGCAGAAACATTTTTGCGAACGAGCGCAGAAAAATCGTAGTAGAGTTGTGAGCGCGCTGAAGCATCTTGCTCGGTACGCATTTTTTCCAAAAGTGCGTCAGCCTCGATGTCCGCATATTGTGCGATGTTTAATCCTGGATCGTTTCTTTGCGAACTGTGCCAAAAAGCATAGAGGTCAAGTTCGTGCCCAATAACCATACCAAACAGAAGTGCATCAAAGCGTCTCGGACGTATGATGGACTGTGTTAAGTCTGTTGGTTCAAAAATTTTGAGCTCAACTTCCGCACCAACTTCTCGCCAACTGCTTGCTACTCGTTCAGCGGTCTGTACCAGCTCCGGTGTGTTCACGGTAGATAAAGTCACAGAAAGTCGTGTTGTCTCATCGTCATCTTCTAGTATGTATACCCCGCTCCCTTCCTCACGTTTCCAACCGGCATCTTCAAGAATATGTCGGGCTTGCTCAATGTGATTCACTGCACTTTTTTCATCTCCTTCTCCAGTACCAGTTTTCCCACCTGGTTCAGCTTCTTCAGTAGGTGCACTGTTTTGTGAAGTTGTGCTCGTAAGGTATGAAAAGAGCGGTCCATCAAGGAGTGTTCCATAACCACGAAAAATTTCTCCAACAATAGCTTTTTTAGGTGCTGCTTCAGCAAGAGCTTCTCGAACTTCTTTGCGTAAAAAAATAGGTTGTCTATTATGATTAAAGAAAATACCAAACACGCGTAAAAGAGGAGCACGATGTATCGCAGTAGTGTTTTTTGTATCTGTATTTAAAAATTCTTCCAAGTGCATAGGAGTAACACTATTAACCGCTTGTACAACACCTGTTCTGTATGCTGTGAGTGCTTCTTCTTCATTGTTAAAGAGAACAAACTCAATGGTTTGTATGTACGGTGATCCTAATGCAAAATCTTTAAATCGAGTAAGTTTGTATATTGTAGGTATACCTGATTTATCACGTTCAATCAGCTCAATCATGTATGGCCCTGAACCCACCGGGGTAATATTAAATTGACTGAAAGGGAATTCTTCTGCGGAAAGACCTTCCCATATATGTGAAGGGAGTATGCCAAGTGTCAGGTTTTCAATAAAAGGTGTATATGGTTCAGGTAAGGTAAATGTGACGGTTCTTTCGTCAATCTGCTCAATCTGTACTCCTTCCCAGTCAGCAAATGATGGACTTCGCACAGAAGCATTCCCAGCTTGCTCGACAGTAAAAACAACATCCTTAGCTGTAAGGGGTGTACCATCATGAAAGGTTACATTATTACGAAGGGTAAACGTATACAGAAGCCCATCTTCTGAAACAGTATAAGATTCTGCAAGCTCCGGTACGAGAGTACCTTCTGCATCTCTTGAAAGTAGTCCAGCGTATACGAGCGCAGTAAGGTCTTTGTCAGCATTGGAGATCGCCAAGAGAGGGTTAATGAATCGTGGAGTACCGACAATACCCTCAACATGTCTGCCTCCCACTCGGGGTATCTCTACAAAGGTGTTTTTGTTTGTTTGGTAGGCAAGTGAGGTTCCACTTATAACCACAAGCAAAAAAAGTACCCCGATAACCAATCGCTCAAATGAGCTTAGGATACGGAGCCGGTCAAATAGGGTGAGAGAGTACGAATATGTTGTTTCAGTATCAGCGTGTTGATTTGAAGTCATACGATTGTTTAAGTGTTCAATACACATCAACGGATTATTTATATATTAACCGTTAGTAGTCGTTTCTCAACGGAAATAAAAACAGGTAGAAGCCTAACTCGTTTATATAAAAAGAGTTAGAAATGCTGTACTAGCAAAAAGTACTCCAAGTACAACAGTGGCTTGGAAGAGTGTTTTTTCAGCTCCACGTCTAGTGTAAAATGTAGAACCCATACCATCCCCACCAAACGCCCCACCAAGTGACGAACCTCGTGATTGTAAAAGAATCGCGGTAATCAAAAAGATTGCAAGCGCGACTTGTATATATGGAAGTATTGACGCTATAAATTGCATGTCAGTGATACTACACCGAAATCTTCTCTCTGACAATACAATAAAAAACAGTAAGTTGACTGAAATGAATTTAGTCCTGTATACTATGCCCCTCTCTACCTGTGGAGCAAGGATGCTTGCCATAGGTTTTTACCAATAATAAATATTCGGCATTATGTCAAAAGACACAACAGCTCAAGTAACACTTCGCCCGTTGGGTGATAAAGTGCTCATTCGTCCACTTTCTGATGATGAGATCGGTACACGGTCTCCTTCTGGCATTATTATTCCCGAAACTGTTAACCGTGATAAGGCCGATCGTGGTGAGGTTGTTGCAGCAGGTCCTGGTAGGTGGGATGAAGATGGAGAAAAGCGCATACCTCTTGGTGTCACCGTTGGCGATATTGTTATTTTCCAATGGGGAGACAAAATCGAGTATCAGGGAACAGAGTACTATCTCGTATCTGAAAGTAACATAAGTGCGGTTATAGAAAAATAGGCATGCTTCTGCTGTGCATTTACCAGTAACGTATTTAATTTTCATATGGCAAATAAAGAAATAATTTATAACGAAGATGTTCGTAAAGCTCTCAAGCGAGGAGTTGACGCAGTAGGCAATGCAGTGCGAATCACTATTGGTCCTCGTGGACGCAACGTGGCCCTTGATAAGGGTTACGGAAGTCCTACTATCACCAACGACGGTGTTTCAATCGCAAAGGAAATAACACTCAAGGACAAGTTTGAAAATATGGGTGCAGAAATAGTTAAGGAGGTTGCTTCAAAGACGAATGATACTGCAGGTGATGGGACGACGACTGCAGTAATTCTTACACAAGCTATCGTGAGTGAGGGGATGAAGCGTACTGCACTCGGTGCAAACGCAATGAATGTTCGCCGGGGGATAGATGAGGCGATGAAAGATACAGTTGAGGAATTGAAGAAAATGGCAAAAGCGGTAAAAAGTAACGATGAGATTCGTCAGGTCGCCACTGTGTCGGCAGAAAGTGAAGAGTTGGGGAAGGTGATTGCTGAAACGATTGAAAAAGTTGGGAAGGATGGTGTTGTTACTGTTGAAGAGAGTCAGTCGTTCGGTATCGAAAGTGAGGTTGTGGAAGGACTTGAATTTAATAATGGATACATTTCACCATACATGGTAACCAACTCAGAGAGAATGGAAGCCGAGTACAAAGAAGTGTCAGTACTTATCACTGACAAAAAAGTTTCCTCGATTAAG
>Ga0209212_1002549_pt1 | contig 25587 bp, 25 predicted proteins | sample RifGroC2_FD_183996 | JGI IMG/M metagenome (GOLD analysis project Ga0209212, IMG submission 183996) | Groundwater microbial communities from Rifle, Colorado, USA - Groundwater C2 (SPAdes) (version 2) | ecosystem: Environmental > Aquatic > Deep subsurface > Groundwater | place: Rifle, Colorado... | reverse complement strand
CCAAATGCGCCGCCGATGATGACTGCGACTGCTAAATTTAATACATTCCCCTTTAAAATAAAACTCTTGAATTCAGCAAAAAACTTTTTCATTTGCTCATCTCCTCTTTAAAAATATTATAGCACTCTCACTTTTACAAAAATCAAAAAGAGCTATTTTTTAGCTCTTTTAGTCATTTTTTATTGTTTAAAGCTTGATATAGCCAACACCGATTCCCTTTGGTCCGGTGTGTGCGCCAACAACTGGTGTCAAGTATGCAGAAATAACTTGACGTTCCGGGAATACCTTTTTGATTTCAGCCATGAACCAAGCAGAAGCTTCTTCGTTATGGGCATGGGAAATAAAGGTGAGCACATTCAAATCTTTTGTATCTTCGATATATTTTTCCAGCACGCGCTTTTGAGCCATGTGGGTCGTTCTGATTTTTTCAAGCGAACTGACTTTTCCATCATCGCCTAAAACAAGTAAAGGCTTTAATTGAAGCATGGTTCCAAGTGTTCCTGAAAGCTTGGACAAACGTCCGTTCTTCACTAAGTAAAGTAAAGTATCGACAGCGAAATAGATGGTATCGTTCGCTCTGATTCTTTCTAGGTAAGGAATAATCTCTTCAACAGATTTGCCTTCTTGAGCAAGTCTGTAAGCTTCCAATACCATATAAGCTTCAGCATACGCAAGTGTCAAACTGTCAAATACAGTGACCTTGATTTTCACTTCTTCAGCGGTTCTCTTCACAGCTTCATATAAACCGGATAGCTGTGATGAAATAGTAATCACAAGCGCTTCTTCATATCCTTCTTTTTCAAGTTCTTCAAATATTTCAATCATGCGTCCTGGGGATACATAAGAAGTCTTTGGAATGTCGTTTGGATCCTTTTGAATGCGTTGATAGAATGTCTTGGCATCCATTTGAACAAAGTCATCATAGGCTTCATCTGTTCCAAAATGGATGACAGATCTGAAGATGCGGATGTCTTTTGGATATTCAAGATAATCTAGACCAGCGTTGCTGCAGGTAATGATTGCGATTTTTTTCATTGTATTCTCCTTATATTTTAAATATAAAAATACTGTTTACTTTATATTTTACCAATTAAATGGGTAAAATTGTCTATATTTCTGTAATTTTGTAATCTAGACTGATGTTGGTGCCCTTTTGTATAGATGATGATATCGCAACCCAGTTCTTTAGCGACCTCTGCATCATGCAAAGTGTCACCAATCATGGTGATATCTTTAGGATTGATGTTCATCTCTTCTATGAACGACTTGGCGACCGAGACCTTGCTTTTGGCGTAGATATTTTTCGTTCCTAGAACATAAGGAAATAGATGTTCGATATGATAATGTTTCAGCTGCTCCTTCAGGTTCTTTTCTTCAGATGCTGAAAGTAAAACATTGACAAATCCTTCTTTTTCAAAGTGCTTGATCACGTCGGTGACGTGATCATGGAGCTTTAATGAAAGACTCCTCGGTTGATAGCGTTCGATGAAACGATGCGCTAAAACGGTAAAACTCGTTTTATTCAGATCGTAGACCTTTGCATAATAAGCCTCTACCGGAAACGTGAAAATCATCAAATACTCTTCAAATGTAACTGCCGGTCTTTCTTCTTCAATGAGCATTTCATTTAAAATCTCGTAGCATAGCTTCGCATCATCCAAGACTGTGCCGTTGAAGTCCCAAAATATATAGTTCATATCTTCCTCACTTATGATAGGGATGCTTTTTTTGAATGGTGAACGCCCTATAAATCTGTTCAATCAAAATCAAACGCATCAGCTGATGCGGAAATGTCATCTTTGAAAATGATATCTGATGATTCGCTCTTTTCATCACTGAATCACTCAACCCGAACGATCCACCGATAATGAATGTCAAATCTCCTGGGTTATAGGTTGTTAAATGATCAATCTCTTTAGAAAATTCAATACTGTCATACATCTTTCCATCAATCGAAAGCGCTAAAACAACATCTGAATCCTTGATCTTTCCGAGTATGCGCTCACCCTCAATTTCCATCCCTTGAATACTTGCTTCATCGCTCACTTCTATAAATTCAACTTTTGTTGGAATCTGCTTTACATAATAAGAAATCCCTGTCTCCAGGTATTTCTGATTGAGTTTACCGACAACAATGATTTTAATCATAATTCAATCACCGGCAACCCCTCTTGATCCGCATAATAGACTTCGATCAATGTCGGATCATCAAACTCCTTCACAATCGCTTTTTCGATGAAATCAACCGAGTTGCAATCCTCAGAGATATGCGCGACAACCCACTTGCTTGGTTTATCTTTAACAAGGATGTTCATCAGCCTTGCTGCATCCTCATTGGATAGATGACCTCGTTCTCCCACGATCCTTTTTTTTAACAAAAAAGGTCTGGCGGATTGAAACAATGTGAATGGATCATGGTTCGCTTCCAATATATATAAATCAGCCTGACTTAAGAGTTCAATATAGCTTTGATCCACATAACCGGTATCTGTTAATAAAACCATTTTTTTTACGTGATTTTGAATCACAAACCCAACGGGTTCAGCAGCATCATGCGATAACATGAATGGCATGATCTTCGCTTCACCGATTGAAAATTCTTCATCCGCACAAATAAAATGTGTGTTTAAAAATAAAGAAACGACATCTACAGGGAGTGCGTTATAAGTTCCTTTTGTGATATAAACATCTTCAATCGCAGCTTGTTTCAATAGCATCTTCAATCCAACGATATGATCATGGTGTTCATGGGTAATCAAAATCGACTTAACGTCGTATAGATTTTCCTGATATTCACTCATTTTATTCTTCACTTTTAAGTAGCTGATTCCAGCGTCTATAAAGAGTTTGATATTACCTACTTTTAAGTAGGTCATATTCCCTTTAGAGCCACTTGCTAAAACATAAACTTCCACAGTATCACCTTCTTTCATCATAACATAAAAATATGTGAGATTAACAAATAAAATGAAAGTGGTTGCATAGTCCTGGAAAAAATGCTATATTATATTTGCTTGTATGAAATACATTGAAGGAGTGAACAACATGAATCAAATCAAAACATTCAGAAAATTAGCTATATTCGTGCTGATATTAGCCGGTCTTCTGACGTTAGCTGCCTGTGGCAGTAGCGAGAAAATACCTTATGGAAGCATCACTGATGATAACTATATGACCTTAGGTGATGTTACTGTAACAGAAAAAGAATTATACAATCAATTACGTTTGCAAGGTGCTTCAGTATTAGCAACCATGGTTGATGAAGAAATCTTCGCAGATGAATTGGCAGCAGCTGTTTTGCTACTGGCTAGCGGAGACGTAGATGCAAATGAGTATCTCGATGAAACCATTAACACAGCAGTTCATGGTACTGCAGTCGAAGAGCAACTTGATGAAATATTTACTGATTATAATGATCGTTGGTCAAGAAATATTCAACAATTTGCAGACTCACTCTATTTACTCGATAATACCATCGATAGACTTGCTGTCATTGCAAGCCTAGAAGGCATGGCTACTCCAGGCAAGGGTTATTCAGCACTTCCTCTACTTGTTGAACGTTATGGCTTAAGAGTCGCTCAAAGAAACTTCGCAGAAACAGAACTTGCTGTTGAAGTGACTGATGAAGAAGATGCTTCTTATATTTCCGAAGCAAATGTTGTTACCTACTATAAAGCTAACAAAGAAGGTCAATACGATGTTGACGCTCTTGTTGTACGTTTTATTAATTTGAATGAAGCAAATGCTGCTCTTTATTTAGCAAGCATCAAAGCTGACTCCAAAGGTTTATGGTATAAGATTCCAGACATCCGCATTCTTTCAGGTGAAGAAGGCTATGTTGATTTAAATGACTTGACTCCAAGCGGATACGGTCATGTTAAAACAATTCTTTCTGATTTAGGCTTACTTGGAAAATTAGGCGTTGATTATGAAGATAGAGACCAGCTCAGCATTGCAGATTACGAAAACTATTATAAGAAATACGTCATCAGCACCAGCAGAGACAACGGTTTAAGAGACGAAGCTTTAACTTCAGCACAAGTTAAACAAGAATTCGTCAATATTTATAACATCTTGAATCCTGCTTCCCAAATTGAAGTTGCAGTTGACGGTTCTATCGTGGGTGTTGGTTTGGTAGAATATTCTACTACTCTCACTTATGAAGACTTAACTGAAATCAACACAAGCTTGAGAAGTCATATTTATACCACATTGACTGCAGAAGCTACAATGATTGACCCAGATGATGTTACAGAAGGCAAGTCATATTCTTCACGCGTTCAAACATTCGGAACTTCACGTTACTTGGTTTACAAACTAAATGACGAAAGTGCGACTGAAGAAGGCATCTTGATTGAAGATCCAGAAGATGAAGATTTAGAGATATTCGCTGATACTCCTGAAGCATTGGCAGTTAGAAATGAAATGTTCGCTGATCTTCTTGACAGCAAGCTTACTTCTACTTATATTTCTGAGAAAGTCAATGAACTTTATGAAGATAAGGAATTAAACATTTTCGATAGCGTTGTCCGTTCATTCTATGAACAGTCCTATGGTTATGAAGGATCCACTAAGGATCAATCAGGCGATGTCGTTGCAGAAATCGATGGCATTGAAATTACTGTGGATGCATTCTTTGATAGACTCGAAAAATCATATGGCATCAACCTAGCATTGGATATCGCATCCAATAAGTATTTACTGAGTGAATCCGGTTATGAAGTGACTGCTGAAGACCTTGATGATTATACGACTCAGTTCGAAGATATCATCAGCCAGTTCTCTGCGGATAACTTCGCTTCTGCTGGTTATCCAGCAAGTATGGGAAGAACTGCATTCTTGTTATTAGCATTCGGTGCAACCACCAATACAGAAGCAATCAACCAATTATATGTTTACCCAGATTTGAGACAACAATATCTAGAAGATATGGAAGCTCATTATGGAACTGATGGATATACGGTTTATGAAAAGCTTGCTGACTTAGCAGAGCTTCAATATAACAATTTCGAATCCATCAACGTATCCCATTTACTCATTTATGTTGACGAAAATGGTGATGGTACTCCTGATGATCCTCAAGAATATCTAGACAAGTTAGATTTAGCTGGACAGACTCAAGTTCTTGATGGTTTAGTCGATCTCGTTGAAACCATTTATAACATCGTTGGCGATTATAAGGGCATGGCTGAAGGTTTATCCGCAATCGCTACTGAATTCAACAATTCAGGACGCATTGAACGTGGAAGCTTAGTCGCTCCAATCGATTATCAAATCGAATTGAAGTGGTCTGAATTCCGTCAATTGGGATTCTACCTGAAGTTTGAAACGATTTCTTCTTCTATTACCAATACTTCCAATTTGATTACCGGTTCAAGTGTTCTTGATCCTGTGTTCTATGACAGAGCAATGGTTCTCCATGATCAACTCGCGTTGATTGAAGATGAAGATTCCAAGTTCCCACTATTAGACTTATATGGTACTGTGATTACAGATGCAGCGCTTGAAGAGGTTAAGTCCGGTTTCGGTTGGCATTTGATTCTCGCTACTTCCGTTAAGGAAACAACAAGTGCGGTTTATAGCGCAGCTGATGATGAAGATGGAAAATATGAATCTGAAGATGGTTTGTTAAACGCATACAACGAAGATTCAGAAACATTGACTCCTTCACAAATCGAATTCTATTTGACTGAACAAAAGACTGATGAAGGCGTTGTGCTTCCAACTGAAGTTCAAACAGCAATCACCAATTACTTTACTCCAGTGATTACCCGTTACCAAAATACTTATATGCAACGTGAATTGGTGTTCAAGCTATTAGAAGACGCAGTATTTGCAGAAGCTGATGGTGGAGCAAGATTCTTAGCGATTCGTGAGATTAACAGACGTCAATTGAGTGAATATATGTTATCCGCTGATGGCGTTTATGATCAGAATTATGCGAATTTGTATGGTACATGGTTTGATATTTTGGAAAGTGGAATTTAGTAGTTAAGTAGATAGATATTGAATAAATGAATGAGGCTGCTCGCGAGAGCAACCTCTTTTTTGTGGTTGGAGGATTAAGAGATATCTAGAAGTCTCATGTAAATCAAAATGCGATATTTTTAAATCTGTTCTTGAGGGTGCTTGCCTTCATTTTATATCTTAAGTCAATGCATATTCCATCGTTTTATACCTGTCGATTTGTTTCAAAATCAAGGTTGGCACCATCACGAAATCTTGACTGTCTATTGATTGAAAGTCACACTGTGAGACTGTCTTTCCTGTGACATCCATATGAAAACCACTATGACAATTTTCTATATGAAAAAATGCTGTGCATTCCAAACTAATGGATGAAAACCCTCCAGAAGCAAAACATTAATTATTTGACTTAAAAAGTTATTACCACACAAAGTTTTTAAACTGGATGTACAGCAATTTAATAATATTGTTGGATTCAAAGAATTAATCCTCTCTATTAAATCTACATTACCTCCACTAATCCAGAAATTTCGAAAAAGTCGGTTTCGATTTGTCCGATTAAATCCAGATATGCCCAGACTAGTTTGATACTGTAATGCATTAATCAAAATAATATCGAAATTTCCGGTAGCAAAAAGTCCATTAAAAAGTGTACTAGTGTTTTGAAGCGAAGTTAGCAGAAATCGATTAATCCTCTCTCCTGTATTTCCAAAAGCTGGACCAATAAAAGAAATTGGAGTTGTTGTATAATCATATTCAAAAAAATGTGGACTTTCTAAAATAATAACAATTCTATTATTAGTGCCACTAAAATTGTTTGATTGAATGGTAAATCCAGTGTAGTTGTAAATTATAGGAGTTCTTAATAAACCGTTTGTGTTTGCTCTAGTAACCATGTTCAACTGAGTTGCAGAATTAATTGTACCCACAAATTGATCTTCACATTTTATACCAGTTTTATTTCTCGGAGTAATTGCAGAACTATTATTGATTAAGTTTTGTTGAAAAACATTATTAATAGAAATAAAAAATAAATTGGATAGGGGCAGATATGTGTACTCTCCTTCGAATTTTCTATTGGTTCTTATGTTATCCTTATGAAAATCTAAAAAATGTATTTTTGAATGTTATTTTTCACCATCTACAGATACACTTATTGTCTTAATAAAGAGCAAATCATACTACTTTTGATAAGTCAATATGTTCCCTCACTCCAGATTGGCACCATGGGTATGGTAAGACTGTCTGTTAGTATGAAAGTCATAACAATGAACATACTATTTGTAGTAAGAATCCATGAATCTTAGATATTCACCACTTATAATATTTTGCACCCATTGTTGATTATCAAGATACCATTTAATGGTTTGTGTAATCCCTGTATCAAAATTGTATTTGGGCTTCCAGCCTAGTTCATTTTCGATCTTAGTTGGATCGATTGCATATCTCATGTCATGACCTTTTCTGTCTGTTACATATCTTATGAGTGATTCAGGCTTATTTAGTTCTCTAAGGATTGTTTTTACGACATCAATATTAGTCCTTTCATTATGACCACCAATATTGTACACTTCACCAACTCGACCATTATGTATGATTAAATCGATTGCAGTACAATGATCATGCACATGTAGCCAGTCTCTAATATTTTCACCTTTGCCATACACTGGTAATGATAGATTTGCTAGTGCATTCTTTATCATTAAAGGAATGAGTTTTTCTGGAAAGTGATATGGGCCGTAATTATTAGAACATCTTGAAATAGTTACAGGTAATCCGAATGTTCTATGATAAGCTTGGACAAGTAAATCAGCTGAAGCTTTAGAAGCTGAATATGGACTAGATGTATGGATAGGTGTTTCTTCTGTAAAAAACAGATCGAGTCTATCTATAGGTAAATCACCATAGACTTCATCAGTGGAAACCTGATGATATCTTTTAACAGAAGTCTTTAATGAAGCGTCCATAAGAACTTGTGTCCCTAGAATATTTGTTTTTAAAAATATTTCGGGGTTTTCAATAGATCTATCAACATGAGATTCAGCAGCGAAATTGATAACGATATCAAACTTCTCATTTTCGAAAAAAAGATTGACAAAAGGTCTATCAGTAATATCGCCCTTTACAAATTTAAAATTAGTTCTATTAATAATTGGTTCTAGTGTTTCTAAATTTCCTGCATAGGTTAAAGAATCTAATGCAACAATCATATAGTTTGGATAGTTGTCTACCATGTATTGGCAGAAATTTCCGCCAATAAAACCTGCACCACCTGTTACTAAAACTTTCATATTATAAAACCTCGATTTCTGTTAGGTATCTTTTTAATGCATCTTGCCAACTTGGTAATCTGTCAAATCCTGCTTTATCTAGGGTTTCTTTACTTAATAAAGAATTCATTGGACGCTTTGCCTTTGTCGGGTAATCACTTGTTAATATTGGATGAACTGGAGTATTTATACCAGTTAACCTGAATATCTCTTTAGTAAATTCATACCAAGTACAATTACCTTCATTAGTTGCATGATACGTACCAAACTTATCAGATTCAATTAAATCTACTAATAATCTAGATAAATCATGTGTATACGTTGGTGAACCAATTTGATCGCTAACAACATTTACTAATGGTTTTTCATTTCCTAAGCGCAACATTGTTTTGACGAAATTTTGTCCATTTTTTCCGAATACCCAAGAAATTCTAACTACAAAATGTTTATCATGTTTTTGTGCCTCTAACTCGCCTAAATATTTAGATTCACCATATACCGACTGTGGATCAGGTTGGTCATCAATTTCATACATACCTTGTTTATTACCATTAAAGACGTAATCAGTGGAGATGTAGATGAACTTAGCATCTAATTTTCTAGCTTGCTCCACTAAATTTTTTGTACCATTAATATTAACATTCATACATACGTCTTTATTATCTTCAGCTTTGTCTACAGCCGTATATGCTGCACAGTGAATAATAGTGCTTGGTTTATGCAAAGACATGAAGGAGTCTACAGCTTTTGAATTTGTAATATCCAGGTCATCGATATCTATTCCTAAAACCTCTTTATAACCTCTAATATTGAGTTCTTTTATAACATCATAACCTAGTTGTCCTTTAACACCTGTCACAATAATTTTCATTTAAAATTCACATCCGAGTCTTTAAGCAATGGAGCATTAATATCTTTATCAGAAAGAATAACTTCATCTATTGGCCAAGTTATATTTATATCATGGTCATTATACTTTATAGAACGATCCGAGTTTTTATCATAGATATTATCTACTTTGTATTGAACTTCGCAGTCATTTTCTAGTGTAACAAAACCATGAGCAAATCCCTGAGGAACTAGTAGCATTTTATGGTTTTCAGCAGTTAGTTCAAGTCCAAACCATTTTAAATATGTTGGACTTGATTTTCTTAGGTCTACAGCTACATCCCATATTTTGCCTTTGGTACACCTAACTAACTTTGTTTGAGCATAAGGTTCATTTTGAAAATGAAGACCTCTCAATACACCTTTTTGAGAACTATATGAATGGTTATCTTGAATAAATTTTATAGGAATTCCGTTTTCATTAAATACTCTTTCATTATAAGTTTCTGAAAACCATCCGCGACTATCTCCGAAAACTTTAGGTTCAACTATCAATAAATCCACTATTGATGTATTTGTGATTTTCATTAGTATCTAACCTTACCTTCTAGTACCTTAAACAAATGTTGACCATATTGATTTTTTTTCATTAATTCTGCCTGTTCTCTGAGCTGTTCTTTTGTTATCCATCCATTGTTAAAAGCAATTTCTTCGGGGCAAGATATCTTTAAACCTTGATGTTCTTCAATCATTTTAACGAATGCAGTAGCTTCAGCAAGCGATTCATGAGTGCCTGTATCAAGCCATGTAAAACCACGACCAAAAGTTATAACATCAAGCGTTCCATCTTCTAAGTACATTCGATTCAAATCAGTAATTTCTAGTTCACCTCGCTTAGAAGGTTTAACCTTTTTGGCGAAGCTCACAACACGTTTATCGTAAAAATATAGACCAGTAACTGCATAGTTCGATTTTGGTTCAATTGGTTTTTCTTCAATTGAGACTGCTCGGCCATCTTTATCAAATTCTACAACACCAAATCTCTCTGGGTCATCTACATGATATCCGAAAACTGTAGCTTTACCAATATTTGAATTCTCAACAGCTTTGGTTAATGCTTTTTTTATACCATTTCCATAAAATATATTATCACCCAAAATCATACATGCTGTTTCGTCACCAATAAATTCTTCACCTAATAAGAAAGCCTGCGCCAAACCGTCTGGGGAGGGTTGAATTTTGTAGGAAATTTTAATGCCGAATTTTTTCCCAGAACCAAGCAAAGAATTAAATTTGGGTGTATCATCTGGTGTAGAAATGATTAATATATCATTTACACCTGCTAACATTAGGATTGACAATGGATAATAGATCATAGGCTTGTCATAAACGGGTAATAGTTGTTTACTAGTTACTAAAGTAAGTGGATATAATCGTGATCCAGAGCCACCGGCGAGTATTATTCCCTTCATATTTGTTCACCTCTTCTTTTTTTTCTATTTTTTAATTCGAAATAAAGATATACTAATAATACAGGTAAAATCGTATTAATTGTAAAATGGATTAACACCATTAAAAAATCATCGTCAATAGGATTGTATAAAATAGAATATATTGAAAAATATACTTGAACAATTATGATATGAGTCAGGTAAATCCAAATAGAATTTTTTGAAATAAAACTAAACAGAATTATTCCAGGAAATCTTGCTAATTGATTATTTATAATGGTGTATAGACCTAATGTAACCAGCAGTCCATAACTTACATAAAAAAATTCAGGAGGATACTTAAATGAATCGGGAATAAAACCATAAACTGTGATGAAGATAATTGTTGAGGTTAACAAAAACAAAACACATGCGATCTTAAGTCTCAAGCTAAATGTTATAAACTTATATCCAAAAAGAGATATCATTGAGTAAATAACAGGTGTGATAAAATAAAAAGACAAAGCGTTATGAAATGTGTCACTAGCATCAAGACCTATATTAATAAAAGAAAACACTATATAAATTAATAATAACAAAAATATTACTAATAATTGTGACAATGATTGTATTGTTTTATAAAACAGACGATTAATAATTGATACAACAAAAAGATAGTATAAAATCCAAATATATGGAATGCCATTTTTAAAAAGCAAAGATTTAACAAATAATGTGTAATCAAATGAATATGTTGAATTTAATATTATACCCTTTACAGCGATTAAGCTTATATATAGCAAACTTATAAACCAACTAGATACAATTAACCTAACAAATCTCTTAAAGATGTATCTATTTGTCGAATCAATTTCTTTTTTAGCATAATAAAACGAAGAACCAGAAAGAAAAACAAGCATCACAACATCAAATGTTCTTAAGTTAAACAAAAAAGTATTAACTTGGGAATTACTGTGAGCAAAAACAACAGCTAGTATTGCAAGTGTTCTAAGTATATCAATTGTATTGTTTCTTCTAGAACTAGTCTCTGTAATCATTTGATATTCACCTCTAGTTATGGATTATTGATTTTGATAAAACTTTTACTAACACCATTGAGAAAACCGAGTAAACGATGAAACCTAAAAATATTTGCATAAAGATAAGTACAAGTATATTATCGAATAATACATCTAATTTCTGAATAACCAAAAGCATAGAGAGTCCTGATAAAATAAATAATATAGACTTTATGGCCATTTTTTTTACTTGATAAACCTCTCTCACATGAAAATACTGATATGTAAAGACAACAAATTCACTTGCAACCACACCAAGTGCAACACCCACAATTCCTAGCCATTTAACAAATGAAAATATAATCAGTAAATTTGTTATTGCACCGAAAATAACTGATTTTACGTATATTTTGTCTTTTTCATAGGGGAGAATATATTGTGTTCTAAAAACATTTGCAATAGAAATAAATGGAATAGAAATTGACAAAATGGAAACTATTAACACAGAATTCTCAAATCCTTCTCCTAAGAATATCGGTATCACTTGAGGAGCAATTAAAATAAGTCCAAAAGTCATTCCAATCGAAAGATAAAGAGACCAATCTATGGACTTTTTAGTGAAAACATCTAATTCCTCATGATTATTCTCCTTAACTAAACTGGTAGCTCTGGGCAACATTACTACACCAAGCGCTGTTATTACGCCAGTAGGAAGACTCATAATCTTTAATGAGTTTTCAAAGACTCCTGTATCTGAAAAACCAATAAATGCTCCGAGTATCAATTTGCCGAAAATTGTATAAATGCTTACTGCGATGATAGGTACAAACAAAATCATCAGTGGCTTAAAATGCGACCTTATTGATCTAATTGATACTAACTTAAATATAGCAAATTTAGGTAAATACAACCATAGAAATATCTGACTAAATAAGGTGCCAAATGATAAAATAGCTATATATACAACAAGATTACTAGAATCCCTAACTAAGACAAAAATCAAAATAACTGAAAGAATTTTCACAATAATATTCCTTGTTATAGCAATGTTAAATTTTTCTATACCAAAATAAAACCATGTTATATCTAATGCTGCTGCTAAGAGTTGAAAAAGCCATACAACCATTATAATTTTAAATGAAGAAAAGAAAACTGCATAAAAGATGTATATAATTATTATAATAAAAAACGAATAAATCTGAAATGAGTATATCTCAGAAAAAGTGGCGCTAAGGATTTTTTTACTTGATTTATTTTGGGCAATTTGTCTATTACCATAGTTCATTATACCTAAAAAACCAATTAATGAGAAGTACATGGTTATTGTGGCTGTATATGAATAAATACCGATTCCTTCTGGTCCAAGCGTTCGTGATAAATGAGGTGTTGTAATTAGCGGTACTACAATTAAAAGTATTTGATAAGATATGCTAAATAAATAATTCTTGGTCAATTTGTTCATTTTATTTTCACTTTTTTCAGTATTTGAAGTGCAATAACTATGTAAAATGAAACTGCAAATGAAACAATGGAAAATTGCCATCTTACCATTGATGTAAATAAACTTTGTAGTAGTAAAAAATATACAATTAAATATGATATTTTGTTAGTTTTAATCTTTATGTAGAAAAATCGCATTATTGCACCATAAATAAAACTGAAAAAAATTACGCCGAAATAACCAAAATCAATAAAGAAGAAATAAAACATAGTAACAAACGCGTTATAAGTGACTCCTCCACCTATATCTCTAGGTTGCTGAAAGTAACTTAGATTTGTAAGTAATGTTTCGATAGCGTTAGGATACTCAATTCCAAATAGATTCTTGACTACCATAAAAACAGGTTGTATAAAACCAGCAATATACGAAACACCATATGTAGATTGAACTATAGAATTTGATTCTAATACTGAGAAATGTGTTAAAGAGCCTGCAAAATACAAATATATATTTTTAAGTACGTTTCCTCCATCGATCATTCTTAATGCGGAAATTTGATTCATAAAGATAATACCAAAAAATGAAACAATTGCAATTAAAAAAATATTTTTGAAACTTTTTTGAGCGTTTTTATGTACCATTAAAATACTTATCACAAACTCAATAATTAGGATATAAACTATTACTCTTCCTCCTGAATTGAAAGAAAAAAGTCCCATATTGATAAATGTCAATAAAAAAAGTAGTTTGTGCTCTTTGACTTTATTTAAAACAATTAGGGACGCAATAAAAGCAATATTAAAATATAAAAAAGGTATATAAAAGTAAGTTTCTATAAACTTGTCAATAATGGAGATACCAGATAAATCATACGAAACTAATTCAACATTGTAATATATAAATCTTATGTAGTCTAATGTGTAGCCTTGATTAATAAGTCTCATCACATTGCTAAAATTATATAAACCGAAAAAAATGGATAATACTACAAATATATATACTGAAAATATGCTGATTACGGAAGATGTATTTTGAAATGTTTGAGGCACAGCCGAGTACTTTTTTAAAATCAGTAGATTAGGTATTGCAAAAGATGTAACTCCAATAGTAACAATGAAATATACATTTTCAGATGGTGTAAAAACATTAAAGGGATTTAATCCGGAAAATAGTACAATTAATAGCCAAAAAACAGAAAAAAGAAAAACAGGATTGTAAAAATTCTTTTCTTTTAGATAACTGAGAGTAGTTATAATAAACAATATGATAATTGAAAAATATATCATCATTAACCTCTTTCTAAATAGTTAATAATAGGCTCGAAAGTTGTTTTATAATCAAACCGTTTAACTGCATAACCACGAATTGATTTAATTACATCAGATTTCTTGGAATTACTATAAATTTCATTTACAAAATTTATTATGTCATTAACTTGAATCGAATCATCATTTGCAGGTACTCTTAAGTAATACTTGAAGGTATTATCAAAATCCAATTCAGTTATAACTCCTGAAACAATAGGTAGTCCTTTTGCCAAATATTCCTTTCCTTTCAAGGAACTATTGAAATATACTTTTGACCGATGTCTACCTAGACTATCAATAGCGACATCGGCTTTTTCATATATGTTATCCAATTCTAGACCTGTTACTTTACCATAAAAAATTATGAAATTCTCAATTTTGTACTCTTTAACAAGAGAATTATAATGTTCTTGTTGATCTCCTGCCCCAACCATATGCAAAAAAACTTGTATATTTTGTTTTGATTTATAGTATTCTGCAATTCCTTTAATCAATCTATCGTATCCATGCCAAAAATAGAAGCTTGAGCATGCAATGAGATGTATTTGTCTGGGATCAAAGACAGTATTTTTTATTGAAGATATTCTATCTGTATCTATTCCATTACTTACCACTATTGTTTTTGTCTTAAAAATTAAATCGTCATTTGAGTATGTTATTATCTTGTGAACATATTTAAACAGCTTTCTTCTCCAATAAATATCTTTTATAAACAAAGGTAGTATATTTAATTTTTTTGCTTCGTGGTCATATGGATATGTTGGGATTTCAAGAAGTATCTTTAAATTATTATTTTGTCTCTTAACATGTCGCAGAAATTTAATCAAATCACCATCCATAAACCAAGGTTTTCGTATATAAATATAATCATAGTAAGTAATATTTTGTGGTAATTTTGACCACGAAATAAATCGAAAAAACGGTAATCTACGCAATATTTTATGTATTTTCTTGTTTCTGTTTGTATAGGGATTGTAAAAATCAATACTGTGATTGTACTCACGAAATGTATTTATTTGCATAATAATTTTCTTCTTAATCCCATCACTTAAGCTCTCTATATCTTTTTGCTCAATATTATACTCAAAAGCTATATACAAACCCCTCATTAGTTTTTACCATACCTTTTACATGATTTATGAACTTCGGAAAAAAAATCTCTATATCCATAAAAATAGTCTTTTTTATAAAGAGAAGCAACAAAATATCTAAAAAATCGGAAAAGGAATATAAGAAACAAATGTATATTTTTACTTTTTTGATATTTTTTTAGGTATATTAATTCGCTTTTTACAAATGTAGTATATGATCGAGCAGAAATTCCCTTTGAAAAATCATGATTGTGTAAAACAACACTCGAATTGAAAACTTCTGCCACTTTTCCACCACTGGATAGTTTATGCCCCATCACGGCTTCCTCTTCGTACATAAAAAAATCTTCATCCATGGGAAATATTATATCAAGTGCGCTTTGATTAACAAGAAAACAACATCCAGAAACGAAATATACTTGCGAGTGAAAGTCCAATACATTCATCATACCGTAATTGATTTTCTTTCTTACATCAGAATTCATTCGGAACATATGCTTGATTTTTGTTTTAAAAGTTAATCTCTCAACAAGATTTACTTCCTGCATTTTATTATTGGGAAGAATAATTTTCGGACCTACAACATCTGTATTTGAATTAACAATAAATTCTCGCATTTTTTTTAGCGTGTTTTCAATAAAAATTATATCGTTATTACAAATTAGGATGTCATCACAATTATCTCTTATAGCATGTGATATGCCAATGTTATTACCATGAGAATAACCTGCATTCATATTATTGATGAAGACACTAACATTATTGACCTCAAAAAAATTCATATAATCGATACTCATTTTTATTGGAGAATTGTTGTCAATTAAGTATATTCTGTATGTATTAGACTCAAAATTTTCTATAATAGAATTAATACAAGCATATGTGTCATCCCATTTATTGTAATTTAGTACAATTATTCCAGTCATTAATATTTACCTGATTTTTTATAGTATAAGTAGGTCTCATACAAACTATTTTCAAGTTTTTCATTCAAAATACCGATTTTCTTTTGATCGTCAGCAAATCCAATTATTGTATATAACAAATCAATCAGTTTCACCATGTAGGAATTATTGAAATCAATTATAGAAGATGCTAAACTTTCGCATTCAAGTTTTCCAATAATATCAATCAAGATGTCATCAACAAAAGCAATATTTAAATATTTGTTCCCATCATTAATCGTGACTGGCAAATTATGAGAAGTGTTATAACAAAATGTTGATATTACATTAGTGGTATTTGGAACTGCATATTTTCCAAAAAGATTAGGGAATCTGCATATAATATATGTAATCTTCTTGCTTGAACTCATAATGATTTTTTCCTCAAGTAGTTTAGACTTGCCATATTCGTTATTTAAGTTAACTTGTATGGATGATGAAAAAACAAATTTAGTTGGTGTGGTTTTCTTTTCCAATATTTCGATTATTATACTAGTTAACCTCACATTTATATCATAGTAGTCTTGCGTGTTTTCTGGTCTCAATACAGCTGCGAAATGAAACACGACGTCGCTATTTAAACAAAGATTTTCTAACTCATTCAGATTATTTTCTTTGTTGTAAGTAAGTACAGAGATGTCACTTTTACTTTTTAAATAATTCAATAGATTGGTACCTAAAAACCCGCTGCTACCAGTAACCAAAATGTTCATTTTATTTTCCTCTGTAAAGCATGTAATCTTGCACAAATTCTTTTGATTGTAAAAGCTTTTTCTTTATCTCATCAATGTTCAAAATTTTGGTGTTTTGTGATGAGTATTCGATGGCATTTGTAATTTTCATGGATCCATCATTTAGGTATTTTTCATAATTCAAATCTCTATTATCAGCAATGATTCTGTAGAAATCGCCCATATCTATAGACTTGCTTGACTCTTCCTTTGTCATCAGAACCTCGTACATTTTTTCTCCATGTCTAACACCAATATTTGCTATTGAACTATTTGATTCAAATAATTCTTTAATAGCCAATGCAAGATCACCTATATAACAAGAAGGTGTTTTTTGTATAAAAAGATCACCATTCTGCCCATGTTTAAAAGCATATAACACTAGATCTACAGCTTCATCCAAACTCATAATAAAGCGAGTCATTTGGGGATCTGTAACAGTTAAGGGTTGTCCATTTATAATTTGATTGATAAATAAAGGTATGACGGATCCCCTTGAATTTAGAACATTCCCATATCGTGTCCCACAGATTATTGTATCTCCTGAATTCTTAGATTTTGCAATAAAGACTTTTTCCATCATTGCTTTAGAAATACCCATAGCGTTAACAGGATAAGCTGCCTTATCAGTTGAGAGACATACTACTTTTTTTACTCCAAATTCTATGGCAGCAGATAGTACATTTTCAGTGCCGAGAATATTAGTTTTAACAGCTTCAATAGGAAAAAATTCACATGACGGAACTTGCTTCAATGCTGCAGCATGAAACAAGTAATCTACACCAATCATTGCTCCTCGTAGACTAGAAATATCTCTAACATCGCCAATATAAAATTTGATTTTGTCGTTTTTATATTCTCTTCTCATATCATCTTGTTTTTTTTCATCCCTTGAAAAAATTCTAATCTCTTTTACTCCTGAGTTGATAAATTTATCTAGTACAACTCGTCCAAATGAACCTGTACCACCAGTTATTAATAATACCTTATCATCAAACATATATTTATCCTCCTAAATTTTTGTTGCAAACTTGAATCCCATTTTGCTCAAAATCTTTTTAAGCTTGGTTCTTAAATAAATAGGTGTTATTAAAGTGAAAAAATATAAAATATTATTTCTAATTGTTATCAGTATTGACAACTTACCTCTTCTATTATTGTAATTTATTTTTTTTCCTTTCAAAAATCTCGTTGCTTTTCGAGACCATTTGCCCTTAATTACGCCATTAACTATTTTTATTTGGTCTTTATTTGTGAAAAATAATTTTTTGCCCTCAAAAACTCCCTCTAAGGCTGAAGTCATAAGAAACTCTTCTACCTTCCATGCGCTACCATCTATATTTTTTAATATTGTTTCTAAAAACTCTTTTTTCCACAATGCCATTTGAAGATTAACACTATATGGACTTTTGACTTTTATTCTCGCAAGATTATTACGGAATTTAGGTAAAAACTTATATGGCTTATTTGTCAATCTTAAATAATCTGCATCGTTATCAGTAGCAAATCTTAGCATACTTTTTACATAATCATTTTCTACTCGACTTTTAATAAAATAGTCATCCATAAAGAACATGATATATTCTGATTCAAAGGACTGTAATGCAGAAAGAATTCTTTTGGACCAACTTATTGATGAATCAGAAGGTATAACTATAACATTACTAATACTTACAATATTCTTCTCACCTAAAACATAAACAGAATATTTGCAGTCATTCCAATTTTTATCAAATAAATCAAAAAAAATGTCCAACACATCTTGGTAACTTGTGCATGTCGTCACAACAATTGCTAAATCTTCTCTCATTACAGAATCTACCTTTCTAGTTCAAGTATAATTTCAGGTATTCTTCGATACGTAACATCACGGTTAAATATTTCTTCAGCAAGTCTACGACTATTTAATCCATATTTAATTCGTAATTCTTTGTTTTTAATAAGCGTTAGCATCGCTTCATGTAAATCTTGTATGTTATTGTTTTTGCAGTTAATACCACATTCATAATCGCTAATAAGTTCATGATATTCATTATTCTCTTGATTGTTGATTACAGGCAAGCCAGCTGCAGCATAATCTGCATGCTTGTTTATTATGCTTTGTGCTGCACCTTGTGAAATTGTATTTACAGCTATATCTGAAATAATCAATTGACTAACCATGTTTGCGTACGGCAATCTCCCAGTAAAAATTATGCATGTATTATTTCCAGCATGTTCTTTGAAAACGGATTCGAGTGGCCCATCACCCATTATTAAAAGTTTTATTTTTTTTTCGTCATTTTCAATTAATAAGAAAGCGTCAATCATTGTTTTTATATCATAACTATGACCTAATGTTCCTGCATAAGCAATAAACATTTCGCCATTATGTTTTTGAATCACTGGTTCATAACTAGCAAAATGATCAAATCTCTCTAAACTTGTTCCTAAATAAATCACTTCACCCTTGTTGTTTTTGTTTGTTGAAAGTGCTCTAGATAAGTAAGTCTTTGATACAGCAATATTGAAATTTGAGTACTTGTAAATAAAATCTGCTTTATATCTCAGTGGTGCTAATAATATTTTTTTTATAAATAAGTTTCTATTTATCATAAGAAATGCTTCTGGCCACAAATCTTGTATATCTGTTAAAATCAGCACATCTCTTTTTTTGTATTTTTTTATCAGTTTGTAGGGCATTTGAAGGGATGGTACACCTAAATATAGCACATCGAACTTTTGCTTTTTTATATATTTATATACATTATTTCCAAAAACCCAATGTGAATAAAGTCTTTTTAATGACACGTTTTTTTTATATGATGGTTCATGTATAAATGTTACATCGTTATCCGAAGTGTTAATTTGTCGTTTTTCTTTTTTATTGTGTGAAAAATCAGATGTAACTAATTCAACCTTATAATTATCATTTTTATTGAGCAGGTTAAATATGTAATTAAATCTATTGTTAGACTCACCATTGAAATCACCAACAAAATTTGCAACTAAAATGATTTTTTTCATATACTATAAGGGTTTTAAAGATAACCCACTTCTCCTCTCGTTTTTTTAATGGATCAATTCTCGTGCTGGAATACCTACCATAACCTTTTGATTCTCGACGTTTTTTGTTACTACTGAACCAGCACCAATGTATACACCCTTTCCAATTTTCATAGAAGGAAGAACTATTGATCCAGTTCCAAATGTGCACATTTCTTCAATCACAGCATTTCCTGATATTTTACAACCTGGGAAAAAAGTGCAATATGAAGCAATTTTCGCATCATGACCTATTGAAACATTCCAATCAACTATTGAAAAATTTCCAAGTATAGCATTTACAGAAACTATCGATTGAGCACATATAATTGACCCTATTCCAATTGAATCAGCATCGAAAACATGGGCTAATGGATGAATTATGGTTATGAATCGCTCTGAACCTATTCTTTCCACAATACTTATTCTACTCGAGCCTTCAGCAATTGCATTGACAAGAAATATGTCATCATTAATCATGTAGGTTGAGTTTATCACTTTAGAATCATTAACTACAAATTCACCCGGTAATTTATTGTCGTCGTAGAAACCAACAATTTCATAGTCATATCCAGTCTTTATGCAATCTCTTAATATCCAATAAACCTCTTTACCTAGACCCCCAGCACCAATTATTCCTATTTTCATATTTTTTCCCTTTACTCATAATCTATTAATGAATACAATCTTTTTAGATTCAACAGTTACTGAAAATAATTTTAAAACTTTATCAATATTCTTCAGAAGTAAATAGCATTATAATTTTAGACATTTTCATCATAAATCAATAATAGCTTCAACATGATTATATAAACTTTCTAATCACTAAGAAAGATTCATTTTTAGTTAGATTTTAGCTCTTTTTACCTGTTTGTTCATTTGAAAATTCATACTCAAGCTTCAATAAATCCTTATGTCTGTCTTTCAATTTTTTGACTGGTGTGCCGATATATATACCCCATTCATCAAGGGATTTCGTTACTAAACTATTTGCACCAATTGAGCAACCAACTCCAATTTCTAGGTTTGGTAATATAGTTGTATTTGTCCCGATAATTACATGTTTTCGTAATACAACCTTACCTGAATAAATATGTTTGTATTTTTCTGGGATAGTTGGATTAGTTAGTGTTAGACCAGAATAGTCATCAGTTGCACTATATATCGAAACACGTGAGCTAAGACCTGAGAAATCTTCCATAATAATGCCTCCTGAACCCATAAGAATACAAAAGAACGCAATATGTATGTTAGAGCCAATTATTATTTCGTTATTATTGGCAACTAGGCAGCAAAAATCATCAATTCTAACATTTGATCCAATCGAAATATATTCCGCTCCATATATACTTGTCTTTCGCGATATCTTCACATTTTCTCCAATTGCTTTAAACCCAATTGCTTTTATTTCGTCAGCACTATAAAAAGAATCCATTCTCTTATCTCCTATTATTATATTTTTTACTAAATTTTAATAATAAACATATTTCAATCTTCATTACCTAGAAATGGTTCCATTGTTACATGCATATTTGAAGAAATCCCCTCATGGATAAATACTTTCTTAAAGGTTTTCAGGATTATCATTGTATCACCAATTAGAGTTATATTGTTTACATACTTAATATCAAAATCAAACTTTTGTTCCCAACTAATAGTATTTCTTCCGCTCACCTGTGCTCGCCCAGTCAATCCAGGTCTTACAAGATGTCTTTGCTTCTGATAGTCATTATATAAGGGTAAATACTGAACTAGTAGAGGTCTTGGACCCACAATTGACATATGACCTATTAAAATGTTGAATAATCCAGGCAATTCATCAAGACTAGATGCTCTAAGAAATTTACCAAACTTAGTGAGTCGTTGACCATCGGGCAATAGTAATCCCTTTTCATCTTTCTTATCGGTCATCGTTCTAAATTTATAGATTGTGAATATCTTTTCATTCAATCCTGGTCTTTGTTGTTTAAATAAGACTGGACTTCCGAGCTTGATTCTAACCAAAATAGATACAATCAATAAAACTGGACTCAAAACAATAATTGCTAAAAGGGATAAAGTGAAATCCATTGGTCGTTTTATGAATCTCTCGTAGATTCCTTTTTTTCTTTTAGTTACCATTTATTTCCACAATCCTTTGATTAAGTTGCAAACTCTACTTAATTCTTCATCTGTTATCTTTGAATCAGATGGTAAACAAATACCATTTTCAAAAATATACTGTGAAACATTACCACCAATATGATCATATTTTTCGAAAAACGGCTGCAAATGCATTGGTTTCCATACTGGTCTGCTCTCTATGTTTTCTGCTTCAAGAACAAGCATGATTTCAAGAGGTTTAACTTTACCTGTTACAGTTATTGCTGTTAACCAGCAATTGGGTTTATTCCAATGATTGATTGGCATAAACTTAACACCTTCAAGATTACCTAATTCTCGTTTATAGTAGTCAAAGATATATCTCTTCTTAGCAACCCTTAAGTCGAGAATCTTTAATTGACCTCTTCCAATCCCTGCTACAACATTACTCATGCGATAATTGAATCCAAGTTCACTGTGCTGATAGTGTCTTGCTTGATCACGAGCTTGTGTTGCCCAGAATCTGACCTTTTGAATTCGTTCCTCATTATTTGATAGTAGCATACCACCACCGGAGGTTGTGATTATCTTATTACCATTAAAGCTTAGTATTCCATAATCTCCAAAAGTACCAGTATATTGACCTTTATATGTTGTTCCTAGGCTTTCAGCTGCATCTTCAATTAAAGTAACATTGTATTTCTTACATAATGCAACTATAGGTTCGATATCTGCTGCAAGACCGTATAGATGAACAACTAAAACTGCTTTTGCTTTTGGATACTTAATTAAAGCTTCTTCCAAACGCTTTGGACTCATATTCCATGATTCAAAATCGCTATCAACAAAAACAGGTATAGCTTTCTCATATATGATAGGATTTGCTGTTGCTGAGAAGGTAAGGCTTTGACATATTACTATATCGCCTTGTTGTACATCAGCTGCGCGAAGTGCCAAATGAATTGCTGCAGTACCTGAAATTAAAGCGGCAGCATGCTTAATGCCTACTCTAGCAGCCATTTCGTTTTCGAAATTGGTGACATTAGGTCCAAGTGGAGCTATCCAATTGGTATCAAATGCCTCCTTAACGTAATGTTGTTCATAACCTTCATCGCTCATATGTGGTGATGATAAATAAATTTTTTTATTCATTGTATTATCCTCTTTTGTCAGTCCCTATTAAATAAATCTCTTGTATAAACTTTTGATTTGACATCCTCAAGTTCAATAAAAAACCTATTGGAAACAATTACATCTGATTTTGATTTAAACTCTTCAATACTAGTTAAGACTTTTGAACCATAAAATTCCTTTTCTTTAAGTACAGGTTCAAATATTACAATTTCAATGCCTTTAGCTTTAATACGTTTCATGATTCCTTGAATAGAGGACTGTCTGAAGTTATCCGAATTACTTTTCATAACTAATCGATAAATACCTACTACTTTTGGTTTTCTTGCTAATATCATCTCTGCAATATGATCTTTTCTTGTTCTATTTGCTTCAACTATAGCACTCATGATATTTTGAGGAACATCCTTATAATTAGCCAATAGCTGTTTAGTATCTTTTGGTAAACAGTACCCACCATAACCAAATGAAGGGTTATTGTAATGAGAACCAATTCTTGGATCTAGACTAACACCCTCAATGATTTCTTTAGTATCTAGTCCTCTTAATTCAGCATAGGTATCTAATTCATTAAAGAAGGCCACTCTTAATGCTAAATATGTATTAGAAAATAATTTAATGGCTTCTGCTTCAGTCGATCCTGTATAAAGTACCTCAATATCCTTTTTTATTGCACCTTCTACCAAAAGTTTGGCAAACATTTCAGCTTCTTTTGTATGTGCCCCAACTACGATTCTCGAAGGGTATAAATTGTCATATAGTGCTTTTCCTTCTCGTAAGAATTCTGGTGAGAAGATAATATTTAAATTAGGATGCTTCTCTTGTTGTGAAGCTGTAAATCCAACAGGAATTGTGGATTTAATAATTATTGTAGCTCTAGGATTATATTTTGATACATCGTTTATAACACTATCTACAGTTGATGTGTCAAAATAATTGAGTTGTGGATCATAGTTTGTTGGGGTAGCTACAACTACAAAAGTTGCATTCTTATAAGCCTCTTCTTTATCTACGGTTGCAGTTAAATTTAAATTTTTATTTTTCAAGTATTCTTCTAGTTCAAAATCCACTATAGGTGATGTTCTCTTATTAACCATGTCTACTTTTTCTTTAACTATATCAAGCGCAACTACTTCATGATGTTGACTAAATAGCACAGCATTAGATAAACCAACATAACCTGTACCAATGATTGCAATTTTCATTTTATTCCTCCACTAATTAAAGAATTCAATAATCAATTCTTTTGGGTAATTCAATTCAAGTAATTGTTTTCTTATTTTTTCGTGATGTTTATAACTTGAAATTAATATACAATCATGATTATATTTATTTATGCCATTCTTTGCGATAATCCGAGTGTTTACTAAATATTGATCTTTCTTACTGATATCATCATCAATAATTGCAACGGCATTCAAAGGAATGGATTTATCTGTATTAATGACCTGTAACATGATTTCTGCTACTTCTCCTGCTCCATACAATATGATATTTCGAAACCCTTTTTGGATAATCTGGTTAAGGAATAAAATAATGTTTTCCTTAGCTGATGAATTTATTAATTGTGACGCTTGTAAATAACCAATATTCAATACTTTCTTTCTCTCAAGTCCCTTTTTTGTTATATGATAATGAACTGTTTTAGTTGTGATGTACTTTCTCTTGATATAACCAGATTCTTCATACTCATCTAGATACGAATTAATCATCGATACAGAAACGTTTAAACGATCACTCATCACACGTTGAGTGATCTTCGAATCTTTCTCTATGAGATCTAAAATCATGAATTCCTTGTATAAAGGAGTAGGCTTGAAAAACTGATTATCATTCATTTCCAATTACCTCTTGTTGTTCGGTTATCGAATAATTACATTTTCTCACGAAATTCATATTTATACAATACAAATGACCCATTTTCCTTAAGATTATATTATATATAGGTCATAAATATCCAAATTTATGATGTAAACTAAAAAATACTTGTTTATCATAGATTAAATATGAAATTCTTGCCTCTCTAAGAAACTTGCATCCATTATCCATACCGATAATTTCTAACATCCAAGAATGAAGTGATCAATATATAAGAAAAAAGTAACTCGAAAGTTACTTCTAAAAATCTAAATTGATGAAATTGAATATTCAAAATGCTGATTGAATAATCACACTTTTTGATTAGTCTGTGATTATCCGACTAGCACTCCATCATTTGGATTATATTCAATCTTGAATTTTCGTTCTTTTAGCTTTTCTGTTAAATAGATTGGTAAATACATCGCAAACATCAGCAAAGCTGCAAGTGAAACTAAAACGGCT